>Ga0247735_1000773_pt1 | contig 12571 bp, 9 predicted proteins | sample UWRJL178409R2_FD_180934 | JGI IMG/M metagenome (GOLD analysis project Ga0247735, IMG submission 180934) | Plant litter microbial communities from Arlington Agricultural Research Station in Wisconsin, United States - UWRJ-L178-409R-2 | ecosystem: Environmental > Terrestrial > Plant litter >...
ACCCTGCAGAACAGCCCGAGTTTGGTGGTCCCACCGCACCGCAGCAGAACACAGCGCCCGACACAGAAAGTCCAGTCAAAGACCGCACATGGAAGCGGTCGGACGCTATAAAATTCGACGGACCAGAAATTTCGAAGCCCAATCCGGTGCACCCTGCAGAGCAGCCCGAATTCGACGGCCCCACCAACCCAGAGCGCAACACGGCGCCAGAAGCAGACCGAGATCCCACGGAGGCTCCCGCGCAGCCTCAGAAGCCCCTCCCCGATCTACGGCAGGGCATTCCTTCCACATTTGGCGCCGAATTTGCCCAAGCGCAGGCCAAATACGCGAGGCACGAGCATGACCCCAACAACATCACCGAGGACCCAGCGAAAGAGCCTGCCGTCGGAGGAGTGGGTGGGCGAGGCACTGGAGAGCTACCCAAATCGGCCTTCGAGACGAGCACAGACAGGCGGCGGAACAAAGTCGCCAATTGGTCCTATGCGATAACCCTGGGCGTCGGTGTCGCGGGTGCCGTATACATGGGCAGGAACGGGGACGATGAGGCTGAAGAGAGGGCGAATCCAGAAGCTCCCTCAGGCTGGGGGCTCGGCCTCATGTACGCCCGCGCAAAGGCTCGCATCAATGGCCAGATGGGCTACTATACAGAACCAACATTCCCAAAGCTGTTGCCAGACAAATCAGCGTTGGGTGATCAAGCCCCGCCTCTGACATTGGTCCTCAGCTTGGAGGATCTTCTCATTCACTCGGAATGGACAACCAAGAAAGGCTGGAGGACTGCAAAGCGCCCTGGCCTGGACTACTTCCTGCGGTACCTCAGCCAGTACTACGAGCTGGTCATCTTCACATCGGTCAAATCAATGGATGCCGACCCCATCATCCGCAAACTCGATCCCTTCCGCATTGTCATGTGGCCGCTGTTCCGCGAGGCCACACGCTATGACAATGGCGAGTATGTCAAGGTAGGCCTCCAAACCATTGCGTAGTCGAGAGTAAAACTAACATCAATAGGATCTTTCATGTCTCAACCGCGACCTTTCCAAAACCATCATCATCGACACCGACCCTGCACACGTAAAGCTTCAGCCTGAGAACGCGATTGTGCTCCCTAAATGGAAAGGACAGCCTGGAGACAAAGGTCTCGTCGCCCTGATACCTTTCCTCGAATACCTGGCCATGTTGTCGCAGGGCGGCGGTGGTCTCGACGTACGCCAAGCCATCAAATCCTTCGACGGCAAAGACATCCCCACCGAATTCGCGCGGAGAGAGGCAAAGATGAGGGAGGATTTCAACCGAGACCTGGCTGCTGAGAGGGCAAAGAAGCCCAAACACAGCCTCGGGGGCGCTCTAATGGGCTCACTAGGCATTGGCAAGCAGGGCGGTATGGTCCTCAGTGATGGCACAAACGTGTCTGAGGGTCTTGCCCAAGGAAAGATGATGAGCGATTTGTACCGCGAGATTGGCCAGAAGAATTACGAGGCCATGGACAAGGAGATCCGCGAGAACGGAGAGAAGTGGCTCAAGGAGATGGCTGAGGAAGAGAAGAAGTTTCAGGAAGAGCAGATGAAGAACATGAAGACAAGTGCGTTCAGCTGGCTAGGAACTCCTGGTACGCCGGAGAAGAAAGAATAATTCTGCAGGGTCGGATCATCTGGACAACTCATGGAGAAAAGCAGATCAGGCGTTTGGCTGTAAAACAATGGTGTCGTTTCCACTCCTGGTGTAAGAAAGGGTTGTATGGATTACTGGGCGGCATGCTGGCTCAATGGATAAGATATATGTACTGTACTATATTATGCGAAGATGTAGTCGCACGATTCTTTGCCGAAGGAATTCTAGGCAATGTGTATATCTCCTCGTACATTAGAATGGAGCCGTAACGTTACTCTAAATTCTGACCTCGATCCCCCTTTGAGCTAGCCTTTCTGACCCCTCATGTCGCACCTACAGTAGGCATCCTTAACTCCGCACCAGCCACACACTTTCACACCTTCACAACACATAGCATCTACTCGCAACTGTTGTGTTCCCTTCTTACCCGTCTTCATGTCTATCATGGCTACACCCTTCCCATTCTTACAATTGCCCCTCGAACTCCGCGAAGCTGTTTACTCAGAGTACTTCAACCCCGCATCGCGCGTCGTGGATGGCGAGTGGGGCGGCGGCCAGTACCGCTTTGAATTCGCGCTCTACTACGTAAACAAGCAAGTTCACTCCGAAGCTGAGAATGTGTTTCGGAGAGAGAATATATTTGTGAGGATTGAAACGCCTTGGCCTACAGCAGGTACGGACGAACCTCCAACGGGCATAATGAGACCCTCGCCTTCCCTCGCCATAAGTCTTGCCAGGACGAGACGACGGCGGGCCATTGCTCGCGTGTTCTGTTCGTTCACACACATCTCCCAATGTCAGAAGCTGACTTTGACCAAGTGAATCATATCTCCCAAGATGGGCTGGTCCCCATCGTCGCCGCAGGCAAACAGGGCAAGCAGTTCCGACGCCACCACCAACTCGTTGAAATATCGGCCCCCGTACACCAAGCTCAGCCCGAACACGTCATTGTCGTTCTACTCGACGATTTACATCTTTTCTGCCAAGTCTGGTTTTACTCTGCTTTATCGTATCCAGCGTTGAACCATCATCTGCGGACAACATTCACGTTACAAGACCCATACTACCCCGCGGACCCTAAGCCGATTTCTATACAATTGCAGAAGAAGCTGTTGTTTCCGTTTGAGATAATAAAGGGCTTGTATTAGACGGAGGTTGAGGGGTATGATGAGGATGTGAAAGCGGAACTGGATAAGCGCATGGCAAAGCCAGCTGATACGGTACAGAAATGCTGTGAGGACTGCGCTGAGCTCATAACGCAAGGCGATCAAATCTTCGCCAAAGGCGACGCTAAAAATGCGATGGAGCTATACATTCAAGCGTTCCGGAGCATACACATCATCATCACAGGCCGCACCCGCCGCGTCCTAGGCGACCCCTTCTTCCACGACGGCATTGAATCCGGGCGCTTTAGCGGCCAAAGCGGTACCACCGTCCGCGTCATCCTACGAATCAAACTTGTTCACCGCGTTGTAGCTGCCTACATAAAACTCTCCCAATGGGAGGAAGCGGCGTTCTGGGGGATGAGGAGTATCCGTATAATGCGCGAAAACATGGAAACCGAGTTTGAAGAATTTCTTTCCGAATTCGTCGGAGCAGAAGACGTCGGCCTTCTCTACTTGCATACTGCCATCGCTATGAAGAAAATGGAAGACTATGATAGCCTCGAACTAGCGCATTACGGAGGCTGGAATGGGCTAGAAGGGAGTGACCAACTTTTTACCATGGTCGCCAAATACATGAAAGGCAGAATGCAGGGGTTGGTCAAGAAAGAGCTTGACAGTAACAAGATAGGGATTCCCGAGAGCCTCGCAAAAGCGTGGGAGGGCGCGAAGAAGGTAGAGAGTGATAAAGATAGTATGCGGCATCTAAATCAGGATGAAGACACGGAAGTGGAGGGAGACGGAGATGTGGACAGAAGCTCTAGTTAGAACTAAGAACAGCACCTGGTTTAGGCTCAGCAGCTTGTAACAACAGGCTGCGAAATTAAGTACATGATCTTGCTGGAGGATTGTATGTGTTTGAGTAGATGGTATATAGATAAGAAGGCGAATAGATGAGAGGGTGAGTAGACAAGATAGTGAATAGATAGAGTGATAGACAAGAGAGTAAATACACAAGAGAGCATATGCAGACAGAATGAAAATTTAACGAAGCAATCTTTGGAGCATTTTCAAATTACGTGAAACATGGTAAGAAATAACGTGGAAAGGAGATCGATCTGACTTCTAAATGTCCATAAGGCGTTCTGCCCACAGAATTTGACGATGGCATGACTGTCTTCTCGCACGAGGGCTCATTATAGTTTATATGCCCATCAAAGGCTACCCCAGTGTTATGCGAAAAATCCGCCAAGTAGGGCGATGGGGCTATCTACCATAATGGGGTGCATCGCAGCTTCATTGGCCTAATTCAAGATACAAGGGGGAAATAATGTGGGCGCAGACTACTAGTGCGATCTTGGCAGCTAACTCCTAGACTTCCTGTTACTCCCTCTACACCCTCTCCCTCAGCCGCATCCCGCTCCGCCTGTCTTATGCCTTCTTTGTAGTGCCAGCAGCCGAAACATTAAGATTGCCTCTATACGCCAAGCTTCAGCAAGTGGCACAGGGGCGGAAACTGCGTCCGGCGGACGGAATACCAGTGGCGAAAAGACATAGCTGGCGTGTTTGGTAAAGACACAGATAAGGCATTGCCCAATCGACTACCATCCCTAGCATCAGTCTGTAACAGCAAACACGATGTGGATTCATGCAATCTCACCACGGCCAATAAATGCTGTGTAAAGGAAGGCCTTAAGTATAGACATCGGATCCTTGGTGGCTGTACAGTCTTGCACGGTACATTGTCACCATTATTTCAGGCGAAGGGATAATCCCTACTCCTAGTTGTAAAGATTCTGGGTGTTTCCTGTATCCGCTAATTATTGGCCTAGGTAGATTGCGTAAAGTTAGCACCGCTCTACAGTGCAAATAGCCACCATTGGGTGTCAATCAAAGAATTACCAATTTCTTTGACTTCATTTGAGTCCGATACCGCCTCACGCGTTCGTGATATCAGGAACAATCTGGCGCATGAACCAATTGCGACGGATTGGGAAGGTCAAGGGTCAAGACTCGCCCGCCAAGCGAGTTATAGTGCCCAGGATGTCGCACCCATGATCTTCGCATCCTACTTTCCTAATCCACCCTGAGATTTGCGGCGCCTACCCGTGATCGCAGCCCTCCGTTCAACGTTCACGATGGAGCAATGCCTGATCAGGCAGCCCACGAGGGCTGAGTCGCGTTTGAATGGATCCTTAAGCGTGGAACCTAGTGATAACGCCTTGAAGGCAGATAAACGGCCGAAGGTGAGCGGCCGCACCGAAAATAGGAATATATTGTAGAAGTATAAGAAGAAAGGGTAGGCCCATGGTAGGTGAAGTATCCACATCTCTCATTGAGTCCTTTTCTCTTCGCATAGCAGTCGTTCGTCGTACTATTTGCAAATATGAAGTCATTTCTGTACGCATCGTTGGCGGTATCTTTGGCACTTCCCAGCGTCATTGCACACCCACACATACGCCCGCACGTAACACGAGATCTCAAGAAACGCGCAATCGACGTCAGTGCCTTGCGGTACTCCGCGGCGGGACTTGGCACGGAATACATCAATGCCAAAGCTGCTGGATCGACCCCATCTCTGATTAAGCGAGCGGATGCAAAAGACACCGCGACTGAGCTAGTCAAAAAGACTGTACCAGGAGCAACCTTTGAGCTGGTTAATGATCACTATGTTGGAGACAATGGCATAGCGCATTTCAACTTCAAGCAGACTGTCAATGGGCTTGTCGTCGCTAACTCGCATTTCAATGTGAATGTAAGTCTCTCCAAATGTTGTTTCGAATTCTTGGAATCACTCGCTGAACGTGACTAGATTGCACGCGATGGTAATGTGTTCTCATTTGGTAACTCCTTCTACAAAGGAGAAGCACCAGAATCCTACAAGGATGCAGAAAAGGCAGACCCTGCCACGGCTTTCAAAGCCGCAGTCGCTGCTCTAGAACTCGATCTTGCTTGCGACAAGGTCACAGCAGAGGCTACGGACGGGATTGAAACATACACTATCAAAGAGTCGACTGGAATTATTGGGGAACCAGAAGCTCGCCTTGTGTATCTTCAAACTGCAGACAAGCTCGCTCTAACCTGGAGATTCGAGACCAACATCAAGGGCAAAGCTAATTGGCTCCTCACTTATGTCGACGCCGCAACTGGCGAGAACGTGCACGCCGTTGTCGACTACACAGCTGCTGCCACATACGAAGTGTTCCCTTGGGGTTTCGCGGATCCCACCGAGACATCCCGCAAAGTGCTCACCGACCCCTTCGACATCACCTCGTCCGAGTTTGGCTGGCTCAACGATGGTTCGGAAAGCTATACCGTGACACGGGGTAACAACGCTATAGCCCAGACGAATCCTTCAGGCATGGATGAATATCTCACCAATGACCGTCCCAATGCCCCAGATCTCAAATTCGAGTTCCCGTTTTCTCTCAACGAGTCCAATTGGGAGGCTTATCAGAACGCCTCAGTTACCCAAGTATTCTACACCGCAAATGTGTACCACGACCTCCTCCACACCCTCGGCTTCACTGAGGCTGCTGGCAACTTTGAGGTCAATAATAACGGTGCCGGCGGGCTTGGCCAGGATTTCGTAGTCCTACAAGCCCAGGATGGAGGCGCGACCGATAATGCGTTCTTCACAACACCCCCAGACGGCCAGCCCGGCGTCATGCAGATGGGTCTCACCACCGCCGGCCCTCTGGTGCGTGATACCGCGTTCGATGCCGGCATTATCATCCACGAGTACACTCACGGACTCTCCAACCGCCTGACCGGTGGCCCAGCCAACTCAGACTGTTTGAACACCGCAGAGAGCGGCGGTATGGGAGAAGGATGGGGAGATTTCATGGCCACCGCCATCCGCCTCAAGCCCAGCGATACCCGTGCCACGAACTACGGCATGGGGACCTGGGCTTTCTCTGATCCAGCAGGCATCAGGAAGTACCTTTACTCCACTGATCTGAAGGTCAACCCCCACATTTACACCGACGTCGACGCCATCGCGCCCACTTTCAACGTCCACGCTATCGGTACTATCTGGGCGACCATGCTCTACGAGGTCCTCTGGAACCTGATCGATAAACATGGCAAGAACGACGCTGGCATCCCGGATTTCGAGAACGGTGTCCCCAGTGATGGAAAGTATCTCACGATGAAGCTGGTCATGGATGGTATGGCGCTGCAGCCTTGCAACCCGGACTTCATCACTGCGAGAGATGCGATTCTTGACGCGGATAAGGCGCTCACCGGCGGAGCGAATGATTGTGAGATCTGGACTGGGTTTGCGAAGCGCGGACTTGGGGAGGGCGCGGTGTTTGACGAGACGAAGAGGACTGGAAGCACTGTGGTTCCTGAGGGCGTGTGCTAGTTCTTGCGATGTTGATGTATTAATGGTTGCATGTACTCCTTTACCCGGAGGCTCTCTGGCATTCGCATTTCTCGGCGTTTACGATACCATTTTCCGTTAATGAAGTATTTATGACTGTTCAAGACAAACCCTCTGCTTACGTTTTGTGTGGCGTGAAGATGTTTGCCACATTGGTCGAGAAAAGACACACGACTTTGATGCACTCCATGAAGTGGGAACCTTTAGGTTTGTATCGCAGTCTATGCTCACCGGTTTTGGATCAACTATGCCAAGCGCTACCAATCGGCCCACAGCCCGCGTTCCAAGCGAATTTCGATCGGCGTGGGCTCCCATGATTGATTTACTGCTTTTTTAGGGCGACTGCTTTCGCATGGCGTGCAACCCACACCACACCGCCTACTAATAACGGTAAGTACGTTCGGCAGGGCGGGTAGCGTATCACTGACAGAGTGAATACTGTCATCCTTCTATTGTTTTCTTAAGTAGTGTAGCTATGAGCCCTGTATTTAGTAAGAATATATGAGATTGTGTCAGGCAAAGGGAGCAAGGGGTTGGTTCTGCCGGACGAATTTCAAATGGGAATAGAGTGGTGAGTGAATAGGGGGTGATATGTGTTACGATAGGCGAGGGCTTGGAACCACCAAAAAGCAGTCGCCGCCAAAGCAGTGCATCAATCTTATCCGCTCGTTGATCACACATAAGCGCCAAGCTTGTAAAGTGTTATGGGCTCTCATCTCTTCATACTATATCTCGTCGCTCGCATGCAAACGTAACTACGCTATCAATGACAGCGTCCTAAATTTCAAAAGACAGGCTCAGGAAGGCTTTCGAATCCCAGTGGGAACCCTTCCCTAGACGGCCGTTCAAGACAATGTATTCGCTGCGTATCCTAATGAGCGTGCTTGCTGTTCATGCTCATCCGACGACTGGCATTCCGAGTACAGAGGAAGAGGCAAAGTTGCTGGGGCTCAATAAGCATCCTAAGAGTCGTACGTTTGTGTTGGTTGTTTGTATGGCATATTTAATGATACTTTCGATCCTCCAAGGTAAGTGATGCTGACAGTAAAACACTCCCATTAGCGGTCTCGTGGGATGTACTGATGAACCATAGGATACCGCGCTAGTAGGATCTTTGAGCCCAGTTTCAAAATTAAATTCACAGACATTCTCGTCTTTACGCAAAATCTTTGTTGTATAGTAATGGTTGTTTTAGTTGCGATTCTCGCAAGTGGACTTGGGTTGGATACTGAGGTTCAGTGTCACGCGGTGATAATGCAGAGTATTATCTTGTATGGCTTCGGAAAGGCTGCTTTGTAAATACTTTCCTCATACCTCCGAACAGCATGATCGGTCTTTTGAACATCAGTTAATCTTTGCTGGCAGATATCTATTCCTTCTCGAGCGTGTACATATCTTCCGTGCTCCCTTCGCGTCCCGCGGCCACGACGTGGTTTGGCTGGTGGGCTTTTGCTTCATCTTCATAGGCTTTGGTGGCCTTACCACATACGAGGCTATCACGGCGCACTCTGAGCTCTCGCTTGAAGATGGTCTATGCCGGGTTGCTCTCGTCCCTTACATGGCCTTTGAGTTCATGGGCGTTGACACCTTTATCAGCGTTGCCCTAACTGGAATATTCATCTGGCTTTTAAGACCAGTGCTTAACTCGCGTGCGAATCCGGACCTCTTTGGAGTTTCAGTATCGCAAAGAAGAGACAGTAGTCATCACAGCCTACCAAGAGCTGTGTTGTCAATCAATAGTCTGCCGAAACACAAAAAGGACAGGAAGTCGTTTCAAGATATTGCGAAAGGCATGCTGTGGCGGAATGTTATTGGATCAACACTTATCTTGCTCTTCACATTTGCGAACATTATTGTCTTCTTGAAAGTAAAAGTCGTGGAGCAAGGTCACGTAACCGCGCTGGTTGGCATAAATGACCGTGAGTTGCGATGTCTCTTCATACTTCCATAAAACTTATCATGCTCATTCGTTCACTCACTTACTTCCGACAGTAACGTGGTCAGTCATTGTTATCAATTGGCTATGGCTACGCTCCGCCCACGAGCCAGCCGTCACTCTTCCTGCGCAATCGACTTCAGCTAGTTTGAGTCCTTCCCAATCGCGAACGTCCGACTGACAAAGCTAAACCGAAACCGCTGCAACGCCTAATAGGATCAAGAAAGTGGAGAAAGGTCTTGCGATGACTGCTCAAATTAAAGCAGTCATGTGACGTTTGAGGCTCGGTCTGTATAGTCATGGGATCTGGATGTAGCCACCTCTCATACGTCATTCATTTTATATGAGAAACAGGCTTATCGTTGGAAAGTGAGTAGTTATGGTAGAACATCAGATGTGATCTCAGACGGGATGTTATAATGAGAATAAAATCACAAGAAAGCACGCAAGAGCAAACGTTCGATATATTTAAGTGGCATAATGTCTGGCGGTCCTCTTTCCCGTCTACCCAAAGTTTCCGTTAACTCCTAATGCTAGAGACCTGCTCTTTAAGCACCCTTTACTGAAGATCAATGTACTCGCCCTTCTTCATAGCCGCAACCCTCTTCGTACGTCCGAACAACCATCCAAACCCACCTTTCCGCTGTATTTGCCAACCTGCAATCGCTAGGATAACGGCCGCGCAGGCGAGGAGGGGGAATGTTATCATGCGGCCGGTTTTCTGTGCATATCAGTCAGCTTGTTACAAGCTTAGTATGTAGAGTGAAATATCGTTACGTACAAGGTTCGAGCACGCTTTGGAAGCCCATTCGCCTTCCCTCTCGCTGTACAACTTATTCATTGAGCAAGCCCACCCTTCGCGTGTATACAGCTTCCCATTCGTATCGTAATTGCCGTTGATGTATTTGATCTCATCCGTCGATGTCGCCTCTGGGTGTTGTCCCTGAACAATCTGTACATAAGCCAGCACGCCGATCTGAGCGAACACATTGAGCAGTGCGGGACCAAACATCGCCCAGCCCCAGATATTGTGTCGGCTCACGTGGCGCACAATGGTGAGTCCGCCTGCCATCATAACGGCGGCAATTATAGATATAAAGGCTCCGGCAATCACAGCATCGTTAGACCCGGAAAGTAGTGAGAAGTTGATGGTCTTGGTTTCGTCGATTCCGGACTTGATTTCTTTGCTGCCAAGGATGATGTTGGGCATATACACTTTTTCGAAGATGATGGCTGCGGCGGCTACGGGAATCCCAAGAATAAGAGCGCCAGCGCTAATCGCGAGGGTTGTGAGCGGGTTGAAGGAGTCCATAGCTGTGAGGTAAGGTGTGTCTTGATTGAGATGAAATGTTAAAAACGTGAATAGAAGACCTTAAAAAGACTGTAGGAAAGACAAAGAACGCAATCTCAAGAAAAAAAGAATCAGAAAGGAACAATAAACTCTAGAGAAAGGAACAGCACAACTACCAACAAGTCTTGAGAACAGGGAGAGCAACCTTATGTGTCTGCGTAGTGTTTCGTACGGTCGGTGTTGCGACGACCTTGATTGGCCGGACTTCGAACAGGGACCGGCACAGCTTGCCTGAAACCACCACCGCGATGTTGTCCGCCACCCAGACACCTCAGTGCCTGAAATAGGTCACTTTGCACGCACGGCATGTCGCTTACTCTGCCCAGTGGATGAATACCGACGAAAAGAATTGCGGTGGGCCCCGTTGCGATGGAAATTCTCCGCAAAATCGATCGCGCAGCCTCAGGCTAGAGTATGCAGTTCAGCATCAGACCTCCCCCTACCAACTTCAGAGCTTGTATCTTTACGAAAAACAATGTTTTATTTGACATGCAATTAATGATCTAGATGTTCGACTGATCTGCAAACGCAAACGAACGACTAAAGTCTCGCGATGTTGGAGCTGAAGACCGAACACCAACAGCGACTGGGGAAACTTAGCCTCAAGCCCCCGGAAAATCCATGGCTTTCGCAAAATATAATACGGAAAGTCTGGAGATATTGAGTTTGTGGCAGTGTCAATTCCAATCAATTCCAGTCAATGCGAGGTTGTTCCAGTAGCTGACATCACGTTTATGGTGCTAAGAATCCCGGAGTCCGTGCCGATCAACTACATATAAATATTGCGTGGACCCCAACGAAATACAACAAAGCTTGGACCACGGTGCAGCTACTCCGTAGACATCTCTTGACAAAAAGAAAGGTGAATTAAGTACATGCTCGAAAGAGGTTACCAATCCACAGACCCCAGCACAACCACAACCACAAACGGACTATGTCGCCTGAAATATCTGTATCAAATAGCGAAACCCCCAAACGGCTACGATCACGTTCGAACGACGGCAATGAACCACCTGCTCGCTCGCATCAACAGGCTGGTTTGGACGTTCTTCCTGCAAGTGAACCTAGCGGCTCTAATGAAACTACTCATTCGAATAAACCTGCCCACTCTGGCTTGCCTCCCAAGCTCATTTCTGTCGAGCAAGTCTATCAAGCCATTAACAGGGGCTTCCACAGTTTCGGCGCTGACGCCGCAGAGCACGTGCGGCACATTGATGCGCGATTCAGCTCGTTGTCTGGCCACCAAGGGACGATTTTAGCAAAAATGAACCAATTGGGCATAGCAATGTGACGGGCATTCAGAGCGTTGGTGATCAGTTGGATCGAGGTATTGGATTCCTAGACCGAGGAATTTCTCATGGATTCCCTAAACTTGATGCGCAGATCCGCACCGACTTCACGGAGGCGCATGGTCAGTGGGAAGCAAAGTTTGCAACATTAGGAGGCCAGATACAAGGGCAGCGAGAGCATATCACTGGTCAACTCACGGCACTTCGAGATGTATCTGATACAAATATGCAGAGCCTGCACAATCGAATCTCGGCACATGTTCAGGCACAATTGAATAAACAGACCACGCATCTAGACGATTCGATCCGGAACACAGATACCAGGGCCTCCGCACTCCTCCATGCATCGCTGCAGAACTAAATCGCTCTAGTAAATCGGAATATAGGCGATGATTTTGCCGCTGCAAGAAATCACCTCGATTCAGCTCTGGCGGCGGAGAGACGGCGCATTAACACTTCTTTCGATGATGGAATTTGGAGCCTGATAATCCGGTTCGAGGCAAAGATGGATGCCGCTGAGCGCACACACACCGCAGAATCTGGCCTAAATGTCCAGCGATTCGCAGCCGCAAGTGACTGCTTCAACAGTCAACTAAACTTGCATGCTACAACCTTGAGAACAGCGGTGGATACAAGCACAGAGGCAGAGAAGCAGCATGCCGATACGGGAATGAAAGACCAGAGAATATTTTTCGACGAAGTAATGGAGAGAAGGAATCGAGAGCAGGGAGTAGCATTGGCGGATGTACGAGAGCATATTGATAAGGGTGTGAGGAAAATTCTGGACGAGCTTCGCCGGTAAGTACATGTTTCCACACTGAACGTTAATTACAACCAACTGGATTTGCCCTCTAGGTCTAGGCATAATAAAAGGAGTCGCCGCCATACATCAGGTAG
>Ga0247735_1000775_pt1 | contig 12537 bp, 10 predicted proteins | sample UWRJL178409R2_FD_180934 | JGI IMG/M metagenome (GOLD analysis project Ga0247735, IMG submission 180934) | Plant litter microbial communities from Arlington Agricultural Research Station in Wisconsin, United States - UWRJ-L178-409R-2 | ecosystem: Environmental > Terrestrial > Plant litter >...
GGGGAAGCAGGAGGGCGAGCGAGAAGATGTCCACGCTGTCGGCGATGCGCCCGACGGCGAGGTTGGTGCGGGTGCCCAGTAGCGTCAGGCCGACGAGCACCGCTGCACTGACCGCGAGGATCACCACGAGTGCCGGATGCCAGTCCGGATGCTGCACCGCGGTCGATATCCCGGTGAGAAGCAGACCGGCGAGGCCCGCTCCCATGATCGTGAGCACTTCGGTCCGGGCGAACGCCTGCCTCGCGCTCGTCATGAGACCGATGAACGTGAGCGTCGCAAGCAGCGCGCCCCACACTCCGGCTCCCACGACGGCCGGCGTGGCGAACAGTGCGACAACTGTCAGGGAGATTCTCAGGATCAGCACGAGGCGGTGGCCGAGGGCGTACCGTGCCGCCGTCTCGTTGCCGTCGATCGGTGCGGGGTTGAGAAAGATCTCCTGGTCGCTGTGCGGCGAGACGACGGTGATTCGTGAGCTGGAGAGTGCGAGCCACGGGATGCCGTTGCTCACGGTTCCGGCGATCGCGAGCGTCAGTCCGTAGACGGCGCTGGCGTCGGCGCCCGTGAACGCGGTGATGGCTCCGGCGATCGCGATCACGAGCCCGGACAGCGCGGGGATCGTGGCGAAATCGCGGCGGGACGCGATGACTCCGGCGCCGATCAAACCGACGACGAACGCACCGAGGCCCGCTGCTGCGAGCGGGAATCCCCACAGGTCGGTCGCGGGGGCGATGAGCATTCCGCAGACCGCGCCATAGACGCTCGCGGTCAGGGAGAGAACGAGGCCAGCGGTCGGTTGTTTCATCCGGCTCAGCACGGCCGCGACGGTGACGATGAGGGTTGCTCCGGCACCGGCGACGAGTGCACCAAACAGGCGGTCGCCGGAGAAGACCAGCAATACGGCCCCGATCAGCAAAAAGGCGGTGCTGGCCGCGAGAGCGGTGCGCGAGCTGTCGGCGCCGGTCCACGCCGACTGTTGACGGGCGACGGCGTCGCCGACGGCCTCAACGACGTCGTCGTAGACGTGGAGTTCCGGCTGGAGAGCGCCGGAGGTGAGCGAGAGCAGGTCGCCATCACGCACGCCCTGCTCGGCAAGCGAGCGTTCGGCGATGAGTGCGGTGCCGTCCGAGAGGTGCAGCTGGTAGCCGCCATAGACGAGCGTCGGATCGAGTGCGCCGAGGTGGCGAACGAAACCGGGAAGGTGCTCGGCGAGAGGCGTGTGTGTCGGAACACCGGTGTCGAGCCGGCGGTCGTTATGGGTGATCGTTATGCGAATCAGCGAGCCCGCGCTCGAGAGGGAATGCGATGTTGCAGCTACCACTGTGTTGTCATCCTGCCGTTCCTCGGTGTGTTCACGGTGCCTCAGCAACTCTGTCACGCGGAGTCGAATTTGAGCACACGACAAGTCTCGACGGTCAAAATCCCCCGAAAAAACAATTCACACCACGCAAGTAAAGCAAGACACTTCACTATGGGGTGCTTTAGGAGTTAGTCTCAATATTGGTAACTGTATCGCGAGTACGGTTCCGCTCCTAGTTTGGTCATCATCAGCCCATCGAGGCTCGAGTGAAGAAGTGAGGCAGCACATGGCCCAGGTAATTTCCGCTGAAGAGGGCGCCCTACGTAAGGGCGCAAGCGCCGTAAACACGGCGAAGTCCGGCATCGACCGCCAGGTCGCGAATGTCCGTGGCGAAATCGAGCAGGTTCGTGGTTACTGGAGCGGCTCAGCAGCATCATCCTTCACGCAGCTCCTGAACACGTGGGACCAGCAGACGAAGAAGCTCAACGAAGTTCTCGTCACGCTCGAAGAAGCACTGTCCGGCACCGAGAAGGACCAGGCAGCAACCGAAGAAGAACACCAGTCGACGATCTCGAACCTCGGTTCGATGATGTCGGGCGCGTAAGCACCCTCTCGACCGTTCGTCGCCGCGCTACGCGCTGGCGACATCCACAATCGTGAATATTTTCGTAGCTGAAAGGTTTTGAACAATGCAGTCAATGTCAGTAAACCCGGGCCAGGTAGCCGCCCTCGCCAGCCAGATCCGCACCGGATCGACCGGCATCAAGACCGAACTCGACACCCTCGAAAGTGAAGTTGGAAAGCTTCGCGCCAGCTGGGATGGTGAAGCGCAGGTTGCTTACGACACCGCCCAGCGCGAGTGGTCGAAGTCCCTCACCGCACTGCAGGACCTGCTCACGCAGATCGCCGGCAAGACCGATGAGATTTCGCAGCAGTACACGAAGAGCGACCAGACCTCTTCGCAGCGCTTCGCTGTTTAGCGTCACCGTGGGCGCAAAGCTCACCTGATTTACCGCGACTTAACGCCACTGGCGATTGTCGCGAACGACCGGTCGGCTGGCTGCCTCGCGCAGTCCAGCCGACCGTCGTACATCACTGTTCTTTGCCTCGACTGGTCGCTGAGAGCGACCACGGGGCGTGCTGTACCCGAGGGGGTATCCGTGTCGGAAGACATTAGCGTCAACCCAGAAATCGTTGGGGCTTCCATCAAGAAGATGGATGGCATGGTCCGCGAACTGAACTACGGCATCATTCGCCTGCAGGAGCTTGAGCCGCAAGGCTCGCCGCCCGCGACCGTTGCACTTTTTCAGGCAGAGCTGCGCCGGATCATCAACGTGTCCCGGCGCGCACTCGAAGACACCCAGGTGCAGATTGCCGGTCTGGCGCAGCAGACCTATGCCGCTGCCGCCGACCTCCAGAAGCTCGAGGAGGAGACCAAGTCGTCGCTCATGAACATCGAGCGAGCTGCCCTCGATGTCGAGACGTCCCGGACCGTTGGCACCCCCGGCGGCGCCCCGGTCCCCACCGCCAGTCCGCGCGCCGACCAGCCCGCGGCCGTTCCCGGTGCTTCGACGGGAATTCGCTGAATGCGGCGTTCAACCGCGCCATCGGCACACCTTCGATCATTTGCGCCCCGGGCGGGCGTGGCAACAATGCTGGCTGCGGCCCTTCTTCTCGGGAGCGCCGGGTCCGCGTTCGCCGCGGGCGACAACGATGGTGGTTATTGGTACTACCAGGATTACGGGGTCGCGGAAGCGGGGGCCGACGGATACACCGGTGCCGGCGTGACGATTGCCGTCATCGACCTGCAAGTGAACACCGGCGTACCGGAGCTGAGCGACGCCGACATCACCGTGCGTGAGCCGAGCTTCTGCTCCGTCGAAGTCGGGTTAACCGAGCCGGCACCCGCCGAAAGCGACGACTTCGCGAGCGCAAGCCACGCGACGGAGATGATCTCGTACCTGGCCGGCAACGGAAAGGGCAGCGGCGGTTCCGACGCTCCGCTAGGAGTCGCCCCCGATGCGAAGATCCTCTATTACTCGACCGGCTTCGAAGTCTTCGAAGGAAACAACGGCTGCCCGTCACTTACCGGCGACGGCAACTTTGCCTCGGGAACAACGAGCGCGATCGCGTCTGCCATCGACGAAGCGGTCGCCGACGGCGCCGACATCATCTCGATCTCGATCTCCAGCGGCGGTTCGAACAATGAGCTGTACAGCGCCGTCGCCAATGCCGTCCGCAACGGCGTCGTCGTCGTTGCGGCACGACCCAACTCGCGAACATCCTCCGATGACGCCACCATGTGGGGTACTAACGGCGTAGTGACCGTGCAGGCGATGGACGTGGACGGGATTATCCAGGATTCCAGTTCCGTCGCTGACCCGTACATCGACGTTGTCGGCCCCGGGGTCGACGTGATCGGTCGGGGAACATCCTTCGACGAGCACGGTCTCGTGTCGGGAACGTCCTCGGCGACCGCAATTACCGCAGGATTCCTGGCGGTAGTGAAGTCGAAGTATCCGGACGCCTCCGGTTCCCAGCTCATACAGTCGCTGCTGCGTAATACCGGCGTTGAGGATCACGAGCTCGAACGCGATCCCGAGAACATGTACGGCTACGGCGCGGTTTCGCTTCGCCACATGCTCGCCAACGACCCAACCCAGTACGAAGACGTCAACCCGGTGTTGACTACCGACACCATGGATCGGCCGACATTCGACGAGGTCTACGGCGAAGAGACAGCTGATCCGACTGCCGTCCCCGATGAAGATCCGGCAAACGGGAATTCGCACCTGGTCGTGCTGCTGGTCATCGCTGTTGTCGGCATCCTCGTGGTCGCCGGCCTGATTGTGCTCACCGTCGTGCTGGTCCGACGGTCGAACCGAAAGTCCCGAACGTGATCGACATTTCACTCAAGGAGAGAAGCTAATGGGAGCCTACGAAGACGAACTCATCAAGGTCGCGGAATTCGCCGACTGGTACGTCCCCGGCGCTATTGCGCCAGAGCTTTCGCGCGCGGCCGAGGACTACAAGGCGATCGCCGGCGAGACCGGATTCGGCGCCAAGACGGACGCCGCTATTTCGCAGGCGTTCGAGTCCGCCGGGCAGATGGCGGCCAGCAACTATGACGCCATCGCTGATCTTCCGATGTACGTCCGGTGGGCGAACGAGTCGCTCGAGACCGCTCGTGCGGCTCGCGAAGAGCTTCCCGACGCTGAGGTCGACGCCGCGACGACGGCACTCATCATCGCCGGGTCATTCGTCTTCGGCGGCGTCGTCGGCGGATTCGTCGGAATCGAGGGCGTCAAGCAGTACAACCAGCACCTCAAGGAGAAGCGCGAAGAGGCGGCGAAGAACGCGCTGGACAAGCTCAAGGCTGAGCTCGATTCCCCTCGGGTTGAGATTGAGAAAGCCAAGTCCTCGACGACATCGCCGACGAGCACCTTCGACCCTAACAAAGCCGAGCAGCGCCAGAGCGGTACCGATCCGGACGACACCTCGACCGATGGAACTGACGGGGCGAATCCCAACACCATCCCGGTTCCGCCGTCGGTTCTGTGGAAGAAGCCGACGACCAAGACCGTGTTCGACGGAACCGACGACACCGATGACGACGATGACGACGACGATTCGGACGATTCAGATTCGAATGACTCGAACGACGACTCGAGCACCGACGACAACAACGATTCGAACGACAACTCCGACAACGACTCGAACGATGATTCGGACGGACCGGGAGGCACCGGGCCCGGCGGCACCGGACCCGGCTCGAACTACCCGGGCGGAAACGACCCTTCCGTGGACGACAAGGGTGACGGCACGAGCGTGGGTGGCGTCGGCGGATCGGGCTTCGGCGTCGGTGGCGGACTCGCGGCGGCCGGCCTTGCCGGCGGCGCGAAGATCGCGGGCAATCTTGCGGCTGGCGGCGGTGGGGCCGGTGGCCTCGGCGGTGCCGGAGGACTGGGTGCCGGAATCGGCGGCCAGGGCGGACTCGGGGGAGTCGGTGGCCTCGGCGGCCAGCTTCCCGGCGCTGGTGCGGCCTCCGGAAGCGGTGCAGCATCGGGTGGCCGCGGCGCTGCGGCTGCAGCGGCCGGTGGCGGCCGTAACTCGATGATGGCGCCCGGCCAGGGCGGCGGAGCGAGCGAGAAGAAGAACGCATCAGGACTGCTCGGACTCAAGGCGCCGACCCTGGAAGACGCCGACGAACCGAAGGCCCGCTCGGCAGCCGCCGGACCGGGATCGCGAGGTCGCCGCGGCGGCACGGACGGAGCACTGTAATGGCTGAACTCATCAAGCACGATTTCTCGCTGTTTCCCGAACTCTCGATCTTCTACAAGGATCAGGAACAGGACCTGCTTGCGATGAAGACCTTCATCGTGCGGTACTGCCGGGTCAAGGACGCGACCGGGGTCTTCATCCAGTCCCTCATCGGCCCGTACCACGAGGCGCGAGGAGTCGCGGAAACCGCCTTCGACAACGCGGCTCAGCTGTGCAGCAACCTCGCCGACGACATGATCACCTACGCCGCCGAGAAGCAGGCGGAAGAAGAGCAGTACGCGAGCGACCTCAAAGACCTCGAAGACCGGATTCTCGCGCTCGAGAAGGCCCTCGCCGAGGCAGAGGCGGCTGGTACACCCGCTGGCACGACGCCAACCGGCGGTGGCACCGGCGGAAGCACCGGCGGTTCCGGCGGCGGAACCAATACCAACACCAACGCCAACGACAACAGCGCCGACATCGACAACGAGAACATCGTCACGATCGAACCGGTTGACCCGCCCGTCGAACCCCCGGTAGAGCCACCGCTGAACAACCCGGCCGGCCCCAACTTCTCCGGTGGCTATGACGAGACCAACACCTGGGTGGGGATCGGCGGTTACGGCGAAGACGCCACCTGGTACGGCCCGGAATACACCGACGACAAGGGTGTGGTGCACGGCCCGGGTCCGGTCGACGACGACGGGGACTGGCGGATGCCGGTTGTCACGCCCGACCCGACCACCACTCCGGTCACCGCGCTACCCGGAAACACCACCGTTCCGGGTACCGAAACCCCGATTGCGGACGATGCAGCAACAGACGATACAACGACAGACGATGCAGGCGACATGACCCCTCTCGTACCCGGCGACGAAGTGCCGAGCGCAGAGGACCAGGCTCGCACGAGTGCGCTCTACGACCGGGTCTGGGAAGAGCAGGCTGCCAACGACCCGCTCGGGCGCACCGCTGAAGAGCTGCGCACGGCGTGGGAAGAGCGGGAGCCCATCTCGTTCGAGATGAGCGATTCGACGTCGGTGGGCTACGGCGAACCGACGATCGTCGAAGGACCGTACGCGACCCTCGACCGCTCATTCGCGGTCTGACGCACCTCACCACTGATTCATTCGGCCAAGCGGAAGTGACACCCTCATGACTATCACCTCACAAAGCGCGACAATGCTGCTGATCGACCCGGTCGGCCAGTCCACCGAAGATTTTATGAACGAAGTTCGGATGGAGTGCGGGTTCCTCGTCGGACCCGTTGATGGCGCGATCAAGTTCTTCACGGGCACAAGCCCGCTCGAGCGCTGGATCGTCGAACCATTTGCCGGCGGCTGGGACGTCGTCGACATGGCAAGCCAGGCGTGGAAGAGCGTCGGCGAAGCGATCGCCATTACGTCGGCGAACATCAACGGACTTCCCGGCCAGCTCATGGGGCGCTGGGAGGGCGACACCGCCGGCACCTTCGCTGAGTCGAACACGAAGATCGCACAGACGCTGATGTTGTTCCCGACCGGCTGCAACGCGCTGTCCGAGGCGTGCGCAACGCTCGCGGAGATCGCCAAGTCAGGGGTGAAGACGATCGCGTCGATCATCAGCACCATCGTCGATATCGTCACAACGATCGTCGCTCTCGCCGCCGGAATCTTTTCGGCTCCCGCTGCCGCCGGTCCCGCAGCGTGGCTCGTTGCCAATTTTCCGATGTGGTTCATCAAGGTGATGAAGATCGTGGCAATCATCATGGAGGCCATCTCTCTCATCACGACGATCATCGGCGGAATGGCCAGTATCGTGACGGCGTTCGCTGACCTGAAGAACAACCAGGCGTCGGCGTTCGCGAGCGTCACGGCATCGTCGAAGAAGGCAACCGACGCATTCGCCGTCTAGGCGAGCGCGCTACCCGGGGGAATCATGAAACAAGAAGACATCGACACCATCAACGACGCCGTTGAGAGCCTTCGGGCGAAGCTCGCCGGGCTGCAGACGGAATTCATCGAGGTCGAGGCCGAGGGACGCGACTTTGCCGCCAAAAACGCCGACTCGCAGATCGAAGCGGCCGAGAACCGCCGATCGGGCAAGGACGGTTCCGACTGGCAGGCCCTGCAGCAGCGAATCGACATGAACCAGACGACGTTTCGTGACGTGATCGCCGGCGTCGACAAGAGCCCGGAGGCGACCGCTGTCCGCCGGGACCTCGGCGTCAAGCTCGCCGATGTCCGCGACACTGCAAACGAAGAAATCGATCTGGAGCAGCTCGCCGAACTCTCGCGAGCCCAGGACCAGCTGCTCGCACAACTCGCAGCATCGAAAGAGGCGTTCCGCAAGATCAGCGGGTACTAACCGAATTCCACCCGTCGAGGGTGGGGGAGCCCGGGTCGCGCGACGCGAGCGGGAAGAAGTTCGGTATCGTCAGAGAAGTGCGGAGGGGAGCGCGGAGTGAGTAATGTCGCGCAGTGGCGAAGGGTGATCGTCGTCGACGGCACGCACCGCCGCCAGGTTCTTCTCTCCACCGGTTCATCCGTCATGGAATCCCTGCAGAACGAGGGAATCAACATGTATTCCCGGTCGGTGCTCGTCGTCGGGGCCGACGGAAGCCAGATCGATGTCGCGGCGGTTCCGAAGCTCGCCGACGGTGCACTGTTGACAGTCATCGACCTGGGTGCCGTCGGAACGTCAGCGCCCGCTCGAGCGCCGCGCCGGTCTCCGCGACGATTCGACTTCGCGCAGTCGCTCTGGAGCGGCGTCGGATTCCTCTCGCTCGTCGTGACTCTCATCTTCGCTGCCGGAACATCCGGCGCGAGCGGGTCGAACGGCTCCTTCGGCGACATTCTCGGCCGGTATGCGGCCGTCGTTGTGCTCACGCTGCTGTCGCTGGTTGCCGCCATCGGCATCCGCTCGCGCAGCGGAGAATTCTCACCCGCTGTGCTGTTCGTTCCCGCGGCACTCGCGTTCTCGGCCGGTTTCATTGCGATTCCGGTCTCGCTCGAAGCGTCGACGCAGCTCGCGGTCTTCACCGGACTGCTCGGTGCAGCCGTCGTGCAGGGTGCGGTGCACGTGCGCTACGCCGGTACGGTAGCGACCGGATCCACCGGACTCGTTACGCTCGTGCTCGCGGTGCTCGCCGGGATCTGGGGCATCACTCTCGTCGCGGGATTCGGCGCCTCCGTCGCAGCAGCGCTCGTCGCCGGGGCCGCCCCGGTTGCACTGCGTGTGCTCCCGGCCCTGTGCCTCGACATCCCCGAGGGGCAGCTTCTCGAGTACGGCGAGTTCATGCGCAATCGCTGGACCGTTCGCGGGCAGATTCCGCCGCCGTCGGTACCGGTGACCGCGAGGGATATGGCCCACACCATGAGCCGCGCCCAGTGGCAGCTGCGCACCGGCACCGTCGTGTTCTCACTGCTACCGGTACTCGCGATGCCGATCCTGCTGTTCTCGGGGGTGACGGATGCGATTGCCGGCATTGCGACGATCGTGCTGGTCGCCGCAATTGTGCTGAGTTTCCTGCTGTCGCCGCGACAGGCGAACACCGCGATCACCCGCTGGAGTCCGCGAATCGCCGCTGCGATCGTCGGTCTGGAGTTCGCGCTCTGGGCAATCGTCGGAAAGCCCTCCATCGCGGCACTCGTCGCGACGATCATCGTCGTGCTCGGCGCGCTCGTGATCGCCGCAGCGATGGTACCGATCGCCCGCGGCGCCCGTTCGCTCGGGATCTCGCGCACCGCCGATATTTTCGAATCGCTGTCGACCGCGCTCGTCTTCCCCGCGGCGTTTGTCGCCGCCAACCTCATTGATATCCTGCGGGGAGTCGTCTCGTGATCGCGAATTACCGAACCACCGGGGAAGAATCATGACCGACGCTTCGCCCGTGATCTGCGCCTACTGCGGCGCTGAGTCCCCAACCTGGACGACCTTCTGCATCCGCTGTGGAGTGCCGCGTGCCGGTTCACCGCCGCCCGGGTTCACCGGCGAACCAGCGGGTGCGCCGACGGCCGCGCAGCCGGTCGCCGCGCACGCGCTCGCCACCGGGGTGCCGCAGGCAGTACAGGCAGCACAGCCTCAACAGGCTCAGCCGCAGTACGGACAGCCGCAGTACGGACAGCCCCAGAACCTGCATCCGGTCGGCCAGCCGGCTTTTGTGCCGCAACAGTTCGGTCAGCAGCCTCTCGGCCACCCCGGCGTTCCGCCCGGGCAGTTTGCCGCGGCTGCCGGCCAGGCAACTCGCCCGGCGGTGTTCGTGCGTCCGGGTCTCGCCACCGAGTTCGGTGGGCTCGAGCCAGCGAAGACCGGACGACGCCTCGCCGCCTTCACGATTGACGCGCTCGTCGTGTTCGCCGTTGCCACGGTCGTGCTCCTGCTCACCTCGAGTGTCGTTCTCGGTCTTCTCGCCCTCGTCGAGCTCGCGGTCGGACTTCTGGTCTGGGAAGCCAACCGCGGAAAGACCATCGGCAACGCCCTGCTGGGTATCCGCACAACGAAGGTCGAGTCACCGCGCAACGCCGGTCCGCTTCGTTCGACTATCCGCGGGCTCGTCGTCGTTGGCGGCAGCCTCGTCGGTGTCGTCGGCGCGTGGGTGATCGTCGCCTCCAGCGCCTGGGACCGTGGTGGTCGCTCGCAGGGCTGGCACGATCTCGCCGGTCGCACCGTGACCGTCAAACTTCCCGCGGGAAAACGCACGCAGACCACCGACTGGCAGGACGTTACAGCCGTCATCGCGCGGGCGGCAAAAGCAGCGCCGATCACGCCCGCCGTTGCGACCCCGGCCGTCACGACGGTCGCTGCGGGAGTCGGCGGGCTGGCCCCGGATGCAACGGCCGAGGCAGCCACGACCGCGCCGACCGCACCGCAGCGCGCCGCTCCAGGGTTCACGTCGCTCACCGCGCCGGAGCCCGAGGTTCGCCCCGAGGCAACCCCGCTCGACGAGCAGCGCGCACGGGCGATCGAATACATCTCGCCGACCGTGTCGAGCAGCAGGCTCATGGTCGAGGAGATCGACGAGGACTCGTTCGACGACTCCGACCGGATGCCGCCGCCGAGCGGGCCGGTCCAGCCGGAGACGCCCCAGCCGGAGATCCCGAGCGTCGACCGCGTCACCGCAATGCTGTTCGCGTTCGACACCGGCCAGCAGCAGCGCGTCACGATCCCGGGAACCGGAGTTATCGGGCGAAACCCGCGCGAGTTCACGCCCGGTGACCAGCTCATCTCGATCGACGACCCAGCGAAGTCGGTGTCAAAGTCGCACCTGCTGTTCCAGGTCTCCGGGTCGTCGGTGCAGGTTCTCGACCACGCCTCCACCAACGGAAGCGAAATTCTCGACGACGAGGGGCACACCACCAAGCTCGTCGCCAACGTGTGGACGACGGTCGAGCCCGGTTCGCGGGTTCGCGTAGGCCAGCGGGTGTTCGCCATCAGCGCCGTGCAGGAGAAGTAAGCGAATGACTCGACCGACTACCCGAACTTCTTACCGTGAGGAACCGAGCGCATGAGCGACTCCCTATCCGGGTCTCCGCGGCTCGCCCCGCCGAAGGTGCCGTCCGGCAAGATCGCCGTGCAGGCGCCGCCCGAGATGAGCCCGGCCGACGGCATCTCCACCCTGCTGAGTTCAATGGTCCCGATGCTCGGTGGCGTCGGCGCCGTCGTGATGGTCACCATGTCGGGAACCGGGATCACCGGAATCCTGACCGGCGGAATGTTCCTGCTCTCGAGCGTCGGGTTCGTTGCGGTCAACGGCTGGCGCCAGCGCGCCCAGCGGATGTCGCAGATCCTGTCCGCTCGCCGCGAATACCTCGTCTACCTGGCTGAACTGCGCAAAACCGTGCGGACGGCGGCAAAGCAGCAGCGTCGCGCGGCGCTGTGGCGTAACCCCGAGCCGTCGTCGCTGCTGTTCCTCGCCGAAGAACGCACCAGGGTGTGGGAACGCAGCCCGGGAGCATCCGACTTTCTCGACATTCGCATCGGTACGGCCGACGAACCCCTGTGTGTCACGCTCGTCGCGCCCGAGCTGCCGCCACTCGCGCAGCTCGACCCGGTAGCGGCATCCGCTGCGCACCGCTTTATGGTCACGCACGAGATGCAGCGCGGCCTCCCGCACACGATCGCACTCGACGACTACTCGTTCGTCGAGGTCGTCGGTGAAGAAGACCAGGTCCGCGAGACCGCGCGGGCGATGCTGCTGCAGCTCGCGACCCACCACAGCCCGGAAGACCTGCAGATCGCCGTGCTCACCGACCCAGCAAGCTTCGGCGAGTGGGACTGGACCAAGTGGATTCCGCACACGGCATCGCCGCGCGTGAACGACGAGTTCGGTCCGGCACGCATGATCGCCACGAGCCTCGCCGAACTGCAGCCGCTGCTGCCGGCCGACATCATCGACCGCCCCCGCTTCGCGCCCGGGGCAGGCAACGCCAGCCTTCCGCACCTCGTCATCCTCATCGACGGCGTTCGGATTTCAGCGTCGAGCGCGCTCATCGCGGCCGAGGGCGTCGAGGGCGTCACGATCATCGAGTTGCCGGCAAACTGGGACGAACTCGAAGATCCGAACCGCCTTCGCCTCGCGTTCACCGCGGGCGGCGGTCTCGGCCAGCGAGCGGCGAACCTCGAAATCGTGCAGGTGGACGGCCCGTCAACGCACGTGCTCGCCGACACCATCAGCCTCGTCGAGGTCGAGGCGACCGCGCGTCGGCTCGCCCCGCTCTACGGTGCGGCCGGGGGAGAGGACGACGAAGCGCAGAAGTCGACATCGTCGGAGCTCGTCGACATTCTCGGCGTCGGCGATATCCGCGAGATCGACTTCGACGTGCAGTGGCAGTTGCGCCTCAAGCGCGACCGGCTGCGCGTTCCGATCGGCCTCACGACCGACGGCATGCCGATTGCCCTCGACCTCAAGGAATCGGCCGAACAGGGAATGGGCCCGCACGGTGTCATGATCGGTGCGACCGGTTCGGGTAAGTCCGAAGTGCTGCGCACGCTCGTGCTCGCAC
>Ga0247735_1000777_pt1 | contig 12516 bp, 4 predicted proteins | sample UWRJL178409R2_FD_180934 | JGI IMG/M metagenome (GOLD analysis project Ga0247735, IMG submission 180934) | Plant litter microbial communities from Arlington Agricultural Research Station in Wisconsin, United States - UWRJ-L178-409R-2 | ecosystem: Environmental > Terrestrial > Plant litter >...
GTTCAGAACCCCGGCACCTCCTTCTCGGTGGGCGTCCGCCAAATCTCCGGATATGCGCAACTGAACGTGCAAGGAGACGTATTCGGCATTCCAGTTAGTGGGAATGCTGGCCTTAAAATCATAAATACGAAGCTGGATATTACCCAGTTCATCACCGGTGCCCCCCGTCCATACGGGCTGCCGAACGCGATCGCTGGCGCACTTAACATTAAGCGCAGCTTCACCGACTACCTTCCTGCATTCAACCTCGCCTTCGATCTCCGCTCAAATGTCAAGTTCCGCGCAGCGTTCACGAAGACTATGACGCTGCTCGATCTGAGCCAGTGGGCAGGAGGACTGAATCCCGCATTCGGCATCGATACCACAAACCCGGGGTCGCCGATCTTCCGCGTTATTGGCGGCAGCTCTAGCGGGAACCCGTATCTCGACCCATGGCGTGCCTCCAATCTGGACGCATCGCTGGAATGGTACATCGGGCGCGGCAGCCTGCTCAGCCTAGGGGTGTTCTATATCGACGTCGCTTCGTTCATTCAGAACGGCAACATCGTACGCACCGATCTGCCTGACAATGATGGCGTCGTTCGCGGACGGGCGGTTTCGATCAGTACGCCGGTGCAGGGCGCCGGCGGCACCTTGAAGGGTCTCGAGGCAGGCTGGAAGCAATCCTTCACTGACCTGGCCTTCATGCCGACGTTCCTGGCTAATTTCGGACTGGACATGAATATCACTTATTCACCGTCGAACTCGGGCGTTAACGATCTTGCGGGCAGGTCCGTGCCGTTCCAAGACAACTCTAAAGTCCAAACCAACCTCGCCGCTTTTTATCAAGATACCCATCTTCAAGCCCGTATTGCTTGGAATCATCGGTCTACCAGAGCAGTGCAGCAGGATTTCGGCGGTATAGCTGGTCTCGAACTGTACCAGCGACCTACGAATTACATCGACGCTTCCGTGAGCTATGACTTTTCGCCGAACCTGGCGATCTACGCGCAAGGATCAAATTTGTCGGGCGAATACGAAAGGTACTATCTGACGTTCAAGGAACAAAGCGCTTGGAACAACATCTATGAGAGACGCCTTTTGGTCGGCGTTCGGACCAAATTTTAAGTAGTAATGGAGGCTTAGCCGCACGTGCTGTTTTTGAGGTTAAAAACAGTGCGTGCGGCTTGATGTATGAGAAGGCTAGGAGATATCCAGGTCCGTTGGCGTCGCGATTGGGTTCAGAAGCGTCGAAGCGTTCCCGATCATGAATTTAGCGCATTCTATGACTGCAGAGGACTGATATGGAGACCGGGGTCGACCGTCGCACGTTCATGGCAGGCGGTGTTGCGCTGGCGTTGGACAACGGCTCACCTACAAGCTTCCAGCGTAGAGACGCACAACAACTCGCGAAATTGCGGGCGAGGTGGGTCGGCATCCTCACGGGCAACGGCTATGTTACAGCGACGGCATCGCCTTATGACGGCATTATCGCCGGTGTCGAGGCAACCGCCGAGAAGTGGCGGCGGACCATGGCTGCCCCCCAGGGCGACCCGGCCTTCTTGTGGCAGGATTCATCTTCAAAGCCTGAGGAAGCCGGATACAATACCCGCATAAGCGTCGACCGGCTCAGAGTAATGGCACTAGCTTGGGGGACCTCGGGATCCCGCGTCTATCACGACGCGGGCTTGGCAAAGCAGCTCATCAATTCTCTACGATGGGTTGAAAAGCACCGCTACGGCGCAGGTGTCGAACGCCGAGGAAACTGGTGGGAATGGGAGATCGGCATCCCGATAGCACTGCTTGATATTCTTATTTTGATGCATGATGAGTTACGCTTACGGGCGATCGATCTTCTCAACGGTCTGTCGTCTGCGGTCGCGCGATTCGTCGCTAACCCATCCGCCGACACTGGAGCAAATCGCGTCTGGCATGCTCATGTCTTGATACTGCATGCCTTGGTTACAAACCAATCTGGCGTTTTGGAGTCTGGCCGAAATCTGATCCCTGACGTGTTCCAAGTTGTCAAAGACGGCGACGGATTCCGGAGTGATGGATCATTCATCCAGCATCGCGATCTAGCGTACACCGGCGGTTATGGCCGGGAACTTCTCATCCGAGCAACGATGATCTTTTATCTGCTCGACGCTTCATCCTGGAGGTTCTCCCGTGATCAGCTGAAACCGGTAGTTGACGTTGTTCATCGCTCATTCTCTCCGCTGATGTACCGTGGTGCGGTTATGGACATGGTCCGCGGACGAAACGTGTCTCGCGCTTATGTGTCCGACGTAACTTCGGGGCATACGATATGCGTCGCTACTCTGTATCTTGCGGCTACACTGCGTGACCTAGAGTTGCTTGCCCTAGTGAGGACCTGGCTGGGGGCGCCCCCCTTGTCGGCTTCGCTTTATATCTACGATCCCAACCCACCGTCCTATTGGCTCACACCCCACATGGCTTGGTTGCTCAAGGGGGCCTTGGCCGTGTCTCGGCCTGCCCATCGTGAGGAGACCGTCGCTTTCGCGCAGATGGATCGGCTTGTTCATCACAGGCCGGGGTACACCGCTGCGGTATCTCTGAACTCGACGCGTATCCGGAACGTCGAGATCATCAACGGCGAGGATTTAAAGGGCTGGTACGGGGGGAGAGGACTGACGCTCTACCGCCCGGACCGACCGAATTATGCGGAAGACTATTGGCCGACGGTTGATCCGTATCGATTGCCGGGTATCACGCTCGACAAGCGACCGCGAGAAGCCGGCAAGGAGGCCGGGCGCAATGAAAGCCCGCAAGTCGGGGTCCTCGCATACAAAGGGGTAGGCCTTGCATCGATGTTGAATGCGACAGACGGTGGATCTTTCGCAGCTCAGGTCAGCTGGTTCCTCTTGGGTGATGCCATACTATGCGTAGGATCGGGCATCACCTCCGGCTCGGACCTCGGTTGTGAGACTATAGTCTCGAACGAGATCGTGGACTTTTCATTCGGAAGCGTCGACGCGGATACTGGACGGTTAGATCTGCGTCTGGATGAATCGGTGCACGTTCAGGATTGCCGCTGGATGCATCTGGGATTGGCTGGTGGCGTTGTCTTCATCCATGGCGGGAATGTCCAGATGATGTTGGACCGGCGCATTCACGCTTGGTCCGAAATTAACAGGCAGGGGGCCAGTCCGACTGATCCCAGGACGCGTACTTATCGCACCGTATGGTTGGACCATGGGCAGCGCCCGACGGCCGCCAGCTACGCCTACGTACTGCTCCCAAACTCCTCTTTGGAACGGACCAGGCGATGGGCGTCCGCGCCCGAAATAAGATTGACCGAGTGTTCACCGGTGTCGCACGTGATGACCGTTGACACTGATGGCAGGGACGTAACCGCATTTGTTTTCTGGAAAGCAGGCAGGACGACGGGTGGCGTCGAGGCTTCTGGACCGCTGCTTATGATCGTGACTCGCCTTGCCCAGGCGGTGGTGATTGCCGTGCAGGATCCAGTTCATGCGGAGGCGGGGAGCATTACCCTTTCGTTGCCGGAGACCGCGCTGCGGCTCGTGAAGGCGGAGCAGGGCATAACCGTTACCCGCGACGGCAAGACGACGTTCCTGAAGCTAGATCGTTCGGGATTAAAGGGGCGAACGCTCCTCGCAACATTTTCGATAGATGGCTGAGAGTTCAATTCCATGTCCCCCTCGTGCGGGTCTTAGTTGCAGCGCTGCTTGGCTAGCCTCAGCCGGGGATGTGTCACCGAATATCGGAGAAGCGATGTCCTCTCCTGCCGACACGGTCGTGCTTTGGGTAAAATCGTAGTGCATCAGGCATCAATCTGGAAACAACAGCGGAACGGAGCAGGCGCACCGTTCGTCACATTCTTACAAGCGCCGTTTTCCCGAAATCGGCTAGCAGGCATGGAGAATCGGGAATCCGACAGACGATGCGAATGACGAGCCGGGGAACGCACTCCGATCGATTGAACGATCGAGAGGGCGACTGCGGGCGATCGCTCGTCGGGTACCAACGGTCAGATTTCAACCACTAGCGAGTTATGGTGCCGGCAGAGACTATGTCATGCGGTGAGGACGAATTGCCGATGCCGATCCTGTACGCTCCACCTGGTATGATCCACTTCTTTATGGATTCATTCCACACACCAAGGGGGTGATTGCTCGCGGAGGGATCTATGGTGATCATAATCTGCCGCTCAGCGCCAGGCTGCAGCGCGACACTTTGAAAGCCGACCAGTCGTTTGGGAGGCTGAGTAGCCCCGCCTCGGTTCGCGCTGTCGGGGAGCGATACATAGACTTGGGCGACATACGTGCCTGCAACCTTACCGGCATTTCGGATGCTGGCTGTCACCGTGTAGGTGTCGGCAATCTTGTCATGAGCGACCATCGCCTTCGACTGCGTGAAGGTGGTATAGGTTAGGCCAAAGCCGAATGGAAATGCCACGCAGGGGTTCGACCCGCTGACAGTTGCGCATTTACCATCGGTATTTGCGTCATACCATCTGTAGCCGATCTTGAGCCGTTCGCTATACTCGACGGTCATCGTCTTGCTATCTGACGACGGTACCCCAGGATATTGCAGAGGCTTGATGGAATCGAGGAAGCCATTGCCAGCGAACGGATATGTAACGGGCAGGCGACCACTCGGAGCACCTTTTCCGAACAGGAGATCGGCAACAATATTTCCGTCTTCCTGTCCCGGGAACCAGACCTCCAAAATCGATGGTCCCGCCTTGCCGACGATAGCTCGATCGACCGAAATGCTTGCATTATCCTTTAGTACAAGCACGGTTTTCGTTGCCATCTCTCGGCTCGTCTTAGAATGAGTGGCCAAGATCTGACGGATCATCTCGTTGGTCTGGCTCGATTTAGCTAGGTTTGATCCAGGCTTATCTGTCGCAATCTTACCTGGCGCGTCCACGTACCAATCCAGCGAACTACCTGCAGACGCAGGAGCGGCCAAAACCTGACCATCGTCGCTTTTGAAGCTGGCACGATCGGCTCCCTCCTCGGCGTTCGTCCCGGCCATGACGACCACGGCGTCCGCTTCGGCGATGCGACTGAGCGCTTCGCTCATTGAGGTCGCCGCTCCGTCGATCGTTGCCTGGCTGTTCGCATCGTCGATGAGGATCAGCTTAACGGCGGCAGGATCCTTCTTCAGGTCTCGCAATGCGTTTTTGATGCCTGCCAGCGGCGAGACTTCGTAATGCGGCACCACATCCGAGCTTCCGCCCCCGGCACCCATATACCGGCCAAAGATCGCTCCGCCGGCCATTGCCTGCTGAGCATAGACCTGGGTCGCTTTGCCGACCAAGACGATGGTCTTCGCCTCTCGCGCCAATGGAAGAGCGCCGTTATTCTGCAAGAGTACGGCCGATCGAATGCCGAGAGCACGGGCCTTTTGGCCATTGGCAGCAAAATTCACAGATGTTTGTTTCAATGGCCGGTCAGCGATACCCGCCTTAAACATTTGGGTGTACCGGCGTACCAAGGCCCTATCGATCTGATGGACGGTGATGGACCCGTTTGCCAATGCTGCCTTGAGCTTGTCGGGAGACCAATGACGAGGGGCGGGCATCTCATGGTCTAGTCCGCCCGTGAGGCTTTCGACCGTGGTCTTCATGGCGGCAAAGTCTGATTGCACGTACCCCGTGAAACCCCAGTCGTCACGTAGGACGCCAGTCAGTAACGGCTTGTTTTCACAAGCTTGGTAACCGTTGATGGTGTTGTAGGAACACATGATGCTGGCGATGTGCCCATCCTTGACCGCCATCTCGAACGGAAGGAGGTAAAGCTCCCGCAGGACCTGATCATCGACATTCTCGTGAATGCTGCCACGATTGGTCTCTTGCTCATTGGCAACGAAATGCTTCGCCATCGCGATGATGCCATGAGACTGCACCGCCTTCGTCTCTGCAACGGCCATCGAACCCGAAAGGTACGGGTCCTCTCCGAAATACTCAAAATTCCGACCCGCGATCGATAGACGGGTAAGATTGATCCCAGGAGCCTCAAAGACATGCAGCGCCAAGCCGTTCATTTCGTCGGCGATGATGTCTCCAAAGGCCGCTGCCACGCTTGGGTCAAACGACGCAGCGACGCCTATCGCTGAGGGAAGCGCTGTCGCTCTGGCGGACGAAGGGTGCGAATATGGCGACGCATCCGGTTTGCGATCGGGTCCAAATGCTCTTGCATCCACGCAGTCGTTTTGGCCAACGCCCACCGGGCCATTGGAAATGCGGAAGATGGGGACCCCAAGCGCCGCGATTCCGGCTACATGGCGGGCGCCGTAACATTGGGGCAGTTCCGGTAATACGCCTGCTTCCTCGCCGGTAAGCTGCTTCATCTTCTGCTCGAGCGTCATCGCTCTGATGAGCTGCGATGCGCGCTCTCGCGCGATTTTCTCCTTGCCTGCGTCACTAGTCTGCGCCGCTTGCGCTTGAACGAGCGGAGGGTCCATCCACGGAACGCTGCTCTGCGCCTGAACTGCGCTCGAATTAACGCCGACAACTCCACAGATGGTTAGGGAGAAAATAGATGAGCACCGCGCCAGCTGCATTCTAAACATGACGTTTCCTTATGTCGGGCAGCGATTGATCGTACGGCTCACCTCGCGCTCTGCGGGAGCTTTTGCTTAACCGTCAGTCTGATCAGGCGGAGAATTGATCGCCGCCGAGGTGGCTATGCAAAGCGGGCTGCCGATGATCGCAGCTCAGCGCGCAGTGCGCTGCCCAGGATGATATGGATTGGGGGGAGGCGAGAAGGTGTCCGCCCAACTGTGGGGCTTGCTGGCCATATCAAGCTCAAGGACACCACCCGCAGCGAGTTCACGGTGCGTTAGCCAAGCGCGATCGATTGGCTTTCCGTTGAGGCGCGCGCCAATCACGTATCGATTTGTCGTTGACGTGTTGGCCGCCTTCACGGTGAAAAACTTACCACTTTCCAGTTTGATACGCGTTTCCCGGAATATTGGCGTCCCGATGTAATAGAAAGGCTGCCCGGCGTTGGGAAATAGACCGATCGCGCTCCAAACATACCAGGACGACATCGCGCCGGAATCGTCATTGCCGGGCAGGCCCTCGTTGGTCGGGTGGTAACCATCGTCCATGATCGCCCTGACGCGATCCGCGGTCTTGTCAGGCCGACCTGCGTGTACGTAGAGGTAGGAGGCAAGGAAGTCGGGTTCATTGCCATGATCATAGCCACCGGCTGACGCCTTGGTCGCAAAGAAGCGATCTAGCCATTTAGCGAATGCTTCGCGTCCACCCACCTTGGCGATCAAGCCCTCCACGTCATGAGGTACAAAAGTCGAGTATTGGCTGCTCGATCCCTCGTAGAAGGGCGCATCCCACCATGCCGTAGTATTGTCAGGGTAAAGATGATCGCATGTGAAGTTGGATATCCACATGCCATCGGCATAGCGAGGACGGACGCATTTCTGTTTCGAATCCCAAAGCGTCATCCAGTTGCCTGACCGCTTATAAAAGCGCTCTGCGTCTGCTCGCTTGCCTATCGCCTTCGCAACTTCGCCAATCGCGAAATCATTATAAGCATACTCTAGGGTGCGGGACGCAGATCGTGTCTGATCCAAAGATATATATCCGAGCGATAGATAATCCTTTAGGACCCGTCCCTGATTGAGGGGATCGTCAGACTCGACGTCACCATCCTTCAGAATGGCTTCCCACGCCGTCTGCCGATCAAACCCGCCCAGATTTTTTACGACCGCATCCGCGATGAGAACGTCACCGTTCGACCCGCCCTGCGTCATCCCATTGAAACCTGCGATACGCGCATCAGGAAGCCATCCGGTGTCCTTGTAGGCCCGCAGCAGAGCGTTGACCATCTCGCGCTGCCGTTTAGGCTGGATGATCGTCAGCAGGGGGTGCAGGGTACGGAAGGTATCCCAGAGCGTGTAAAAGTCCTCGTACCGAGGTGGCTCCTTGCCGCTACGAAGGGCTTCCTCGTCGTTCACGAGATGCGGCATCGTATGACTGCGATACAAGGCGCTGTAGAAATTGGATCTTTCTACGTCGCTGCCGCCGGCCACCGTGATCTTCGCCAGGGCATCGCGCCACAAACTCTCTGCCGACACCCGGCGTGCGTCAAAATCCCACCCGGGAAGTTCCGAAAGGTTGGCTCTTGCTTGATCGACACTGGCAAAGGACACCGCGATTTTCATGCGCACGACGCTGTTGGCCTGCGTATCGAATGTCGCATATGCACCAACACGATTTGAGTCGTCGTTCCGCTGGTCCCCACCACTTGCTTGACCGTTTGGTGTGATAGCGAACGCACTGCGGTTGGCGGTCCAGGCCCCGATGGCCTTTGGATCACGATCAAAGGTAGCGGCAAAACACAGCCGTACCGGGTTGATGTTCCAGCCACCAACGAAGCGACCGCAGCCGCCAATTGTCCGCTTATCGAGAACGACGACGTTCGCTTCGGTAGCCTTCGGTCCTTTCCCCATCAACTGTATCGCCGACGTGGCATCGATAATTAGATTGGCATCGCCGGTGGCAGGGAAGGTGAAGCGACCCATTCCTGCCATTCGGCTTGCCGTCAACTCGCTCAGAACGCTCCCAGCCCGGACTTTATAATAGCCTGGCGCGCCGAGCTCCCCTGCGCGATCGAGTACGAGGTTTCGGGGATCCAATCGACCGACCGTAGGGGTGACCCGGAAATTTCCGTATTTGCTGTTCCCGCCGGTCCCGCTTTCATGAGTTAGGCTAAATCCGGTGAGGTTGGATGCACCATCATAGCCGTTACTCGATCCGCGGATCGTATCGGGACTGAATGAGACAAAGCCAAACGGGACCATCGCACCAGGAACGGTGTTCCCGTTATTGTCCGCGCCAACGAAGACGCTGACCTCATCGAGGGGCTGCTTCTCGGCGCCCTGCTGCGCCAAGGCAGAACTGCTGAGCAGGCTCCCAATCAACAAGGCAATTCTAGGTGCGGCACATTTCATCCACCATCTCCCGACATACGACGTATTTCAACCGCGCGGAACGCGCTCGAATTAGTATCGGAACGCGACGCCGGCAGTGAAGGTGCGGCCGAAGTGGGAGTCGTAAAGCGGGTTATATCGAACGGAGTCGACGAAATATTGCGTATGTTGATCGGTGAGATTGGTTCCTTCAAGCGAAATCCGAACTTGATCGGTGATACCGTAAGATGCGGAGAAGTCCACGAAAGTGGTTGGCGCACCAATATCGTAATCACTGTTCGTCCCGATGGACGGGACCGCGCGAACATTGCTCGAACGGTAGTTCGCCGATCCCCGTATACTAAACTTCTTATCTTCGTAATAAAGAGTCGCATTCAACTGATTTTTCGACATGCCGACCAGCGGCTGCGTTGTTGTAGCGCCTGTCGACGCGTTGAGGATGTAATTGATATTCGCGTTGACGTGCGTGTAGCTCAACAGGAAGCCGGTACTCGAGAGGAACGAGGGCAGGAAACGCAGTTGCTGCTGATAGTTGAATTCAACCCCCTTGATCGGACCGCCGGGCGTGTTGGCGAGGCTCGTTACGGTAAAAAGGTCGGCTGTCGTGGCTTGGGTGCCGTTCAGCAGGGATGCGGGCAGGCCGGTGTCCGAGTACGGCACAAGCCGCTGGATCGTCTGGATGTAGGAGGTGATATTCTTGTAGAAATATCCGACAGACAGGACGCTACCAGGCGAGAAATACCATTCCGCAGCGAGGTCGATCGTGCTGGCGCGGACCGGATCGAGAGTAGTGTTACCGACCGATACTGTTCGGATTGTCGGATTAAACCCACCGCTGGGCGACAGGGCACCAAGATCAGGCCGTGCCATTACGTTCGCAGCAGAGAAACGGAGCAGCAATTTGCGCGTGATATCAGCGGTCAGGTTCACCGAGCCAAGCCAATCATTGTAGCTGCGGTCAACCGTTACCGGCTGGAAACCGTTTGCGTTTACGCTGGTTGGCACCGTTACATAACCGAACGAGCCCTGGTCGGTATGGACAAAACGGATGCCGGCATTACCGCGGATCGGCAGGCCAAGAGACTTAGCGTCGAATTCAGCCTGGAGATAGGCTCCGGTAACCTTCTCGTTGATCGCATAATTGCCGCCGAGCGAGGTGCCCGTTTCAGCCCCCGTGAACGCAAAGTTGCCAGTGTTGCTCCCAAGGCCCAGCGCTGCGTTGAACTTATCGTAATCTGGGTAAACCCACGTGGCGGGCAGCCCTGAGCGAAGTCCTTTTCCAAAGCCATCGACGGTGCTGACAAGGCTCGCGAGCGAAGTCCCGGCTGGCAGCGACGGATTGAACGCCGAGATGGCCGCCGCTCGTCCCTGCTCAAGGCTAGTGAATTTGCTCTGACGATATTGACCACCAACGTGGAACGCAAAATCGGGCGTAACCTTGAAAAGGCCATTGAGGCTGTATTGCCGATTGTCGAAGTCGTTGTAGACCTTCCGTCCACCGAACGACCCCTGAACCGTCCCATCGGCCAGTGTGGGGCCAAACACGTATTTTGACGGGTCGGCAATATTGAAGCCATAGCCGATCGACGGGATATTTCCACCGTTTCGGAAATCGAAGGAAAAGTTGTTTACGTTGTTCGCATCGATACGGAGGTCGTAACGACCCGGCTCGTTCAACACCGTCTTGCCATAGCCAACTTGGCCGTCGAGCTCGAACCAGTCGTTGAACGTATGCTTTGCAGACAGGGTGGCCTGTTTGAATGTCGTCGTGTAATTGTCGATGGTCGAGAAGGACGACACATCGACCCCGTTGAATAAGCCATATTCGACCGTCTTGTCCGGGGCCACAACGGCATCGACGATCGACGTATCAGGCTTGCCGTTATTGCCAACTCCACGCCCGAACGACAGCGCTCCCATGAAGAGGTCAAGCCGCTTGGCCGTATACTTCGAATACAGGCCGTCGAGAGAAACGACGGTGTGCTCATCCGGGCTCCACTGCAGCGAGCCGGTGAGGCCAAGGCGCTTATACTCTTGATCGCTGCGGAAGTAACGCGGTAGGCGCGGGCTGAAAGCGTTGGCACCGACAACGGCATTGTATGCGGCCGTCGTGGACGTGCGCGGAACACCGGTTGCACAATTCAACGCATCGGTGCCCTTAATCGTGTCGGTGGTTGGATTTTGTGACGAATAACCGATCGGGCTGCAAAAGCCACCATCAACGTTTGCTGGCAAAATATTTGCAGGCGAATACCCTTCTTCACGTGTGCGGCGCTCGGTATAGGCTCCCGACAAAAGCACGCCGAAGGTGCCATTGGCAAATTTCTTGGATATAAGGCCAGCTACCCGGGGGCTCGCATCCTTGTTCAGGTCGTTGTAAAGGGCTTTTGCCGAGGCAGCCAAAACGAAGTCTTGTTTGTAATCAAGCGGGTGCGGCGATGCCAGATCGACGGTAGCGCCCAAAGATCCTTCCGAGGTATCCGCGGAATAGGTCTTGCGAATTGTTAGATTCTCGAAAAGTTCAGAGGCGAACACGCTAAAGTCGAAGCCACGGCTACGTCCGTTAGATCCCTGCACGTCACTGCCGGACGTTCCGCTATTGCCTTCCATACCGTTGACGCGAGTACGGGTGAATAGCGGTCCCAAGCCACGTACGGTAATAGTCCGCCCCTCGCCGCCATCGCCGCGCTGAAGAGCCACACCAGGCACCCGCTGCATCGATTCTGCGAGGTTGGAATCCGGGAACTTGCCGACGTCTTCCGCGAGAATAGAGTCCGTGACGCCATTCTGGGTGCGCTTCAAGTCTAGCGCTCGGCTAAGGCTGTTGCGGAAGCCGGTCACGACGATGTCTGCTGCCTGATCGTCAGAAATAACTGGGCTGGCAGCCGGAGTGGCGCCCGTGCCGCTTGCAGGGGCAGTCTGCGACGCTGGTACAGGCCGCGGCGGAGCTTCCTGCGAATCGGCCTGATCACCCGTTTGAAGGGTTGCCGCATAAGCGGGGAACGAGCCGCCCGCCACCAAGATCGCGAGAGCGCTGGCGGCATTCATGGACCGGTAAGCCTTCATAAGTCCTCCCCTATCGTACAAATACGGCAGTTATCGCCGCTTGGGTTGTTCAAGCTCCTTGCATATGGTTCCGACAAATCGGAATGAGCTGGGTGACCAAGGCACAAGGAGCTATCCACGCGCGCCGACGCTTGCAGAGCATGCTGCCGCCCGCCGCTTACGCATCTTGCTACGTTACGACGCTTAGTTATCATATGAATTTCGTGCACGTCAAGTGCGAGCTAGAGGCGAGCATCGCGAATTAGCTCAAAAACGCCAAACCTGACGACTTTTTGGCGGTAGGGCTTTGCATATTCGTATTATCACATTTCCCAATGGCTTCGTTATGGTTTAGGCTGGTCGGGCTAGGTGGCGCGGACGAATTGGTTGACGTTGGATCGGTGGATTGATTCAAGGCTTCCTTTTGGATGCGTGTTTGAGCCGGGGCGATCTGAGCGAGGCAGAATGGCGGGTCTTGAAAGATCTGCTGCCGATCGAGCCATCGATGCGTGGTCGCGGACGGCGTCCGACCGAGAACCGGGC
>Ga0247735_1000779_pt1 | contig 12512 bp, 15 predicted proteins | sample UWRJL178409R2_FD_180934 | JGI IMG/M metagenome (GOLD analysis project Ga0247735, IMG submission 180934) | Plant litter microbial communities from Arlington Agricultural Research Station in Wisconsin, United States - UWRJ-L178-409R-2 | ecosystem: Environmental > Terrestrial > Plant litter >...
TGCCCTTCATGAACAGCAATACGTCGCTCTTGCCGACCATGTCGGCGAGGCGGGCCTGGGTTTCGCCACTGGTTTCGGTGGTCATCTCGGTTTCCTTCACTCTGGAACGGCGGTGGTAAGCTGGAGTGCATGGAGAACGCCGCCCATGCGTTCGCCCAGCGCGGCATAGACGGCGCGCTGTTGCTTGAGGCGCGTCATCCCGCGGAACGTCTCGCTGGTGACGCGCGCGGCCCAATGGTCGCCATCCCCGGCGAGATCGGTCATTTCGACACGCGCGTCGGGTATCGAAGCGACGATCAGCGCCTCGATTTCATGAGCGGCCATCGGCATCTATTCGGATGCCATCAACTGGCGGCGCGCCTCGACGGTATGTTCGTCGATCGCGCGGCGCACCACGGCTTCGTCGCACGTGATATTGGCGGCGGTGAGATCGCCGATCAGCTTGCGCACGACATCGTCGTCGCCGGCTTCCTCGAATTCGGCGTGAACGACCGAGGTGGCATAGGCGTCGGCCTCGGCCTTGGTCAGCTTCATCTGCTCGGCAGCCCAATAGCCGAGCAGGCGGTTGCGCCGCGCGATGATGCGGAACGCCATCTCCTCGTCGCGTGCGAACTTCGCCTCGAACGCGCGCTCGCGCTCGTCGAATGTGGTCATCTGGCTCTCCCCTCGGGCCGCAAAAAACTCGCACCCGAGATAGGGAAGGCGATGGGGTGGCGCAACCGGGGGTTGCGACAGTGCCTGTGTTCCCACACTTACCTTCTCCCCCCCCTGAAAGGGAGGGGGCGGGGGTGGGTCGGCTTGTGGTGGGCACGGCGTATCCTCGCGGGCCGACCCACCCCTAACCCCTCCCTTCCAGGGAGGGGAATGCAGTTAGGCGGCGGCGTGGAAGCGTTCGCCGGCCATGAAGGGGCGGGTGCGCGCGAGATCGGCCTCATAGCCCGAGATCGCCGCATCGCGCGCCAGCGTCAGCCCGACCTCGTCGAGACCTTCCATCAGGCACTGGCGGCGGAACGGATCGAGTTCGAACGCGAAGCGGTCCTGAAACGGCGTGGTGACGGTCATCGTCTCGAGATCGACCGAAACGGGATCGGTCTTCGCCACCTCGACAAGCCGGTCGACCGCGTCCTGCGGCAGCACGACGGTGACGATACCGTTCTTGAAGGCATTGCCCGAGAAGATGTCCGAGAAGCTCGGCGCGATCACCGCGGCGATGCCCATGTCGGCGAGCGCCCAGGCGGCATGTTCGCGGCTCGATCCGCAGCCGAAATTGTCGCCGGCGATCAGAACGGGCGCGCCGGCATAGCGCGGATCGTCGAAGATGTTGCCCGGTTCCGCGCGCACCGTCTCGAACGCGCCCTTGCCAAGTCCTTCGCGCGTGACCGTCTTGAGCCAGTGCGCGGGGATGATGACGTCGGTGTCGATGTTCTTCGCGCCCCACGGATAGGCGCGGCCGGAGACTTGGGTGACGGGCTTCATCGGACGAATGCCTTCAAAGAACGGAGGTGTCGGTTCGCTTTACACCGACGTCGCGCCGGCGAGTCAGCGCTCGCCGGTGGTCAGCGTCAGGTTCGGGCGCGCCGTCGCTGCATAGGCGGCGACGCCGCTGACGATGGTGCCCATGATCAGCAAGATAAGTGCGCGCTTCATGCAGTGTTCCCCAAACCGAACTCGCGGACGTCGCTCAACCGGCCATTGATCGCGGCCGCAGCCGCCATCGCGGGCGAAACCAGATGCGTCCGCGCACCCGGCCCCTGACGCCCTACGAAATTCCGGTTCGAAGTGGAAGCGCAGCGTTCGCCCGGCGGCACCTTGTCCGGGTTCATCGCCAGGCACATCGAACAGCCCGGCTCGCGCCATTCGAATCCGGCGTCGAGGAAGATGCGATCGAGCCCCTCCGCCTCGGCCTGCCGCTTGACGAGCCCGGAGCCGGGCACGACCAGCGCCCGCACGCCCTCGGCGACGTGCCGGCCACCGGCGATGGCGGCGGCGGCGCGGAGATCCTCGATGCGGCTGTTGGTGCAACTGCCGATGAAGACATGCTGCACCGGCACCTCGGCGATCGGCGTGCCGGGCGTGAGGCCCATATAGTCGAGCGACTTCTGTGCCGCGACGCGCTTCGACGGATCGGCGAAGCTCGCGGGATCGGGTACGACGCCGGTGATCGGCACGACATCCTCGGGCGAGGTGCCCCAGGTCAGCGACGGCGCGATCGTGGTCGCGTCGATCAGGATCGTGCGATCGTAGCGCGCGCCCGCGTCAGTCGGCAGCGTCCGCCAATAGGCGACCGCCGCATCCCATGCCGCGCCCTTCGGCGCCATCGGCCGATCCTTGAGATAGGCGAAGGTCTTGTCGTCGGGCGCGATCAGCCCGGCGCGCGCGCCGCCCTCGATCGACATATTGGCGATCGTCAGCCGGCCCTCGATCGACATGTCGCGGATCGTCGAGCCGGTATATTCGATGACATGGCCGGTGCCGCCGGCGGTGCCGATCCGCCCGATCACGTGGAGGATCACGTCCTTGGGGGTCACGCCCGCGCCGAGCTTGCCCTCGATCCGCACCTCGAAGGTCTTCGACGGGCTGAGCAAAAGCGTCTGCGTGGCCAACACATGCTCGACCTCGGACGTGCCGATGCCGAACGCGAGCGCCCCCAGCGCGCCGTGCGCCGAGGTATGGCTGTCGCCGCACACCAGGGTCGTGCCGGGCAGGGTGAAGCCCTGTTCGGGGCCGACGACATGGACGATGCCCTGTTCCGGCGCGACCGCATCGATATAATCGACGCCGAAGTCACGCGTGTTGCGCTCCAGCGCGTCGAGCTGCTGCGCGCTGTCGGGGTCGGCGATCGGCAGGCGGTGGCCCGCCGCATCGACGCGCGGCGTGGTCGGGAGGTTGTGGTCGGGCACCGCGAGCGTGAGATCGGGGCGGCGCACCGCACGGCCATTGGCACGTAGCCCCGCGAACGCCTGCGGGCTGGTCACTTCATGGACGAGGTGACGATCGATATAGACAAGGCACGTCCCGTCGTCGCGCTTCTCGACGACGTGCGCGTTCCAGATTTTCTCATACAGCGTTTGCGGGTTCGACATGCCGCCGCGCTTTAACCCTTTGATGCGCGATCGCAACCTTAGACTGCATGTTCATTGCGCAAGCCTGGGGGCGATTGGCCGTCAGCGGGCTTCCTTTGGCGAGAGATATTCGGGATCATGCGTAACCGGCGACGGGGCCTGTCCCCGCAGCGCCGCGAGTTGCTCGGCGAAGCCGGTACGGCAGCGGTAGCCCAGCAGGCGCTCGGCCAGACCGGCGTCGTACACGCGGTCGATATGCGCCGGCAGCGACCAGCCGCGCGCGGCGTAGAGCGCCGGCGCATCGGGAAAAACGCGGGCGATCACCGCCGCCGCGTCGGCCTTCAGCGCGGCGCAATCGGCGCGCGTGAATGGCGTCGGCGCGGAAAGGATGAAGGTGCCGAAGCCGATGTCGGGCGCGCGCTCCAGCGCGATCAGGTGCGCCTCCGTCGCGTCCTCCACGGTCAGCCGGCGGTGGAGCAGTTCGTTCGCCTTCATATTCTCGCCGTCGAGCGCTTGGTGGGTATCGTCATCCTCGGGGAAGAAGCGGCCGGTGCGCAGGATCAGCACGGGCAGGCCATGCTCGACGTGGATCAGCCGGCACATCTGCTCGGCGGCGAGCTTGGTGATGCCGTAGATGTTGCGTGGTTCGAGCGGGGTGAGGCTTTCGTCGATCCAGACCGCTTCGTCGCCGGCGCCCTCGCGGATCGCGGCGGAGATCATCAGCGAGGTGGTCGAGGTGAAGACGAAGCGGCTCGCGCCATGCGCCACTGCCGCTTCGAGCAGATGGAGCGTCCCCACAACGTTGACGTCGATGAACGCCTGGCGCGGATAGCGGACGATATCCGGCTTGTGCAGCGCGCCGCTGTGGATCACCGCGTCGAAGCGATGTTCGGCGAACAGGCGGTCGATACACGCCCGGTCGCCGACGCTGCCGATCACGTCGGTGTCTATGCCGGATGCGACGTCCAGCCCGGTGACGACATGCCCGGCAGCGCGCAGGCGCGGCGCGAGGAAGCGGCCGAGCCAGCCTGACGATCCGGTAAGCAGCACGCGCATGTCGCAATCTCCACCCGTCTTTGCGGGCGAGTCCCTATCGCCCGATCACCCCATGCAGAAATGCCGCGCTGTCCGCCAGTACCGGCGCCTTGGCCCGGAACGGCACCGACAGCGCCATCACCACCTCTTCGTGGCTGAGCTTGGGATACTCGCGAAATGTCACCGGCGCGCCCAGCGCCTTGAGGCGTCGCGCCAGGCCGATTGCGTTGCGCGGCTGCACCTCGGTATCGCCCGACGAGGTGACGAGCAGCATCGGCGGCGCATCGGCGCGGGCATAGGTGATCGGCTGCGTCGTCATCGGATCACGCGTTCCCTTGAACGCCTCGATCGCGCGCGGTGAGGTCCACGGATAGAAATCATACGGGCCGGACAAGCCGACCACCGCCTTGATCGTGTCCGCCGGCAGCTTTTGCGAGGCGAGATAGTGTGGATCGAGCGCGAGCAGCGCGATGATGTGCGACCCCGCCGAATGGCCCGCCAGCGCGATCCGGTCGGGATCGCCGCCGAACTGCGCGATATGGTCATGCGTCCACTTAACCGCCTCGGCGCCATCGTCGACGAAGGCGGGGAAGCGCACCGCCGGCACCTTGCGGTAATCGGGCACGACGACGACGAAGCCTTGCTTGGCGAATGCGCGCGCCGCGAAGCGATAGCCGTCGCGCGATCCCGCCACCCAGCCGCCGCCATAGAAGAAAATTGCCACCGGCAACTTCGCGTGCGCCGGATGCGCGGGTCGCCACACGTCGAGCGTCTGGCTGTGGCTGCCGAACGCCAGCGCCTTGCCCGAACGCGTCGTGCCCCAGCCGCCGCCCATCGCACCGTCGAGCAGGCTCAACTGCCCCGGCGGCGAGAGCAGGCGGAGCACCGCCACCAGCGCCACCGCGACCGCCAGCAGGCCGATCGCGGCGATGCGCAGGATCACGCGATGGCGCTGGTGTAGTGCGCGGTGGTCTTGGCGGCGACTTCCTCGGTCGTCACGCCGGGCGCGAGTTCGATCAGCTCGAACGCGCTGTCATGATCGGGCCGGCGGAACACGCACAGATCGGTGATGATCATGTCGACGACGTTCTTGCCGGTCAGCGGCAGCGTGCAGGCCGGGATGAACTTGGGGTCGCCGTTCTTGGAGGTATGCTCCATCACGACGATGATCTTCTTCACGCCGGCGACGAGATCCATCGCGCCGCCCATGCCCTTGATCATCTTGCCGGGGATCATCCAGTTGGCGATGTCGCCAGTCTCGGCGACTTCCATCGCGCCGAGCACGGTCAGGTCGATATGGCCGCCGCGGATCATCGCGAAACTGTCCGATGACGAGAAATACGCGCTTTGCGGCAGTTCGCTGATCGTCTGCTTGCCGGCGTTGATGAGATCGGCGTCTTCCTCGCCCGCATAGGGGAAGGGGCCGATGCCGAGCATGCCGTTCTCGGACTGGAGCGTCACCTCGACGCCCTCGGGGATGTGGTTCGCCACCAAAGTCGGGATGCCGATGCCGAGATTGACGTAGAAACCGTCCTGCAGCTCGCGCGCGGCGCGCGCCGCCATGTCGTCGCGGGTCCAGGGCATATTATTTCTCCGTGGGAGCAGGATCGGGGGGCGGCGCCTCGCCGGGCGTCCAGCGCTTGTCGGCGGGGAAGATTTCCGCCTGCGTTCCGTTGACCGCGGTGCCGTACGCCGGGTTGGGCAGCATGAACCAGCCATGCCCCCATAGCAGGTAGATCTCGCGGTTCGCCGTGAGCTGGCGCCGCTCGGACAAGGTGATGTCGCCGGCGTTGAACAGATCGCTGAAATCGCCGAGCTGGTCGCCGACCATCGCGATCACGCAATAATGCACCGAGATATCCTGGCGGCGCGCGTCCTTGCCGTTGCCGCTGCTGCCGCTGTCGCCCTTGAGCCACAGGTTGGTGCCATAGGCGACCGGGCCGACGCCGAGGCCGTTGAGCATCGCCGCGGTCTTCTCCGCGTTGGCGCCCGAACGGTTGCTGTTGAAGATCACCTCGACATGCGAATCGCGCGCGACCTTGATCGCTTCGGCCACGCCGGGCGCGAGCGACACCGCCTTGCTGCCCGAGCGCTCCCACGCATCCCAGCGCGCCGCATTGTAGCCGCCGCCCGCCGCGAGGCTGGCCTGTTCGAAGCCGAGGTTGAACACCACCGTCTCGTCGATATCGAACACGACGGCCATCGGCTTCTGGTCGCAGGGCAGGAAGCTCGGGTTCTGGAGCGACGCGCCCGGCGCGAGCACGACCGAGCGCACGATATGCCCGATCGCGCGATCCGACGTGACGCCGAGCAGATAGTTTTCGAGCGCGATATAGGTTTGCAGATATTGCGCCGCGGCCTCGCCCGAGCCGTAGAGATATTGGATTCCCGCCGGCACCGCCGTCGTGGTGCGGGGCGGGGGGGGCGGCGGAGCCCCGCGCTTGCGCTTGCGCGGCGCGACATAGGTGCGCGACGCGGACGGCGTTTCGTCCTCTTGCGCGGACGCCTGCTGAAGCGCGATGTCGCTGCCGCCGCCCGGCTGGAGCATCGCCGCGTGGATCGGCGCGGGCGCGGTCTCGGGGCCGGCGAACGCGGCGGGGATCACCGGCGGCGCGCCCGCGGCGGCGGTGGCATAGGCGGCGAGATCGGTATCGGTCTGGATGCGCCCGTTGAGGCGTGCGTCATAATGCCGCCGCCCCATCATGTCGGCCGCCATCGGGATCGCCGCCGCGCAGCCTTGCAGCAGCGCGACTGCGGCGAGCGACCCCGAGAGGGCGAGGAGTCGCTTCACGCAGCGCGTTCCCGCACGGTGCGGAACTCGATCTTCTTGTCGTAAGGGCTGCCGACGATCAGCCGCTGCACGTAGATGCCGGGCAGATGGATGCAATCGGGGTCGAGGCTGCCGACCGGCACGATTTCCTCGACCTCGGCGACGCAGACCTTGCCCGCGGTCGCCATCGGTTGGTTGAAGTTGCGCGCGGTCTTGCGGAAGATCAGATTGCCGGTGCTGTCCGCCTTCCAGCCCTTGATGATCGCCAGATCGGCGCGGATGCCGCGTTCGAGGATATAGTCCTCTCCGTCGAAGCTCTTCACTTCCTTGCCCTCGGCGACGAGCGTGCCGACGCCGGTTTTGGTGTAGAAGCCGGGGATGCCCGCGCCACCGGCACGGCAGCGCTCGGCGAGCGTGCCCTGCGGGCAGAATTCCACCTCCAGCTCACCGGCGAGATACTGCCGCTCGAACTCCTTGTTCTCGCCGACATAGGAGGAGATCATCTTCTTGACCTGGCGCGTGCGCAGCAGCTTGCCGAGGCCCTCGCCGTCGATGCCGGCGTTGTTGCTGGCGATGGTGAGATCCTTGGTGCCCGCGTCGCGAATCGCGTCGATCAGCCGTTCGGGGATGCCGGACAGGCCGAAGCCGCCCGCGCAGATCGTCATGCCATCCTGAAGCAACCCCTCTAAAGCGGCGGCGGCGTTCGGGTAGAGCTTCTGCATGCGTGTCCCTCCAACATCTGGCGGATAGGGGTGCGGTGCAGCACTGGTCAAGAGAGGCGCACACACGATTTGCGGCGACAGGGCGCAGCGCATGTTGACTACATGCGTAGTCGATGCGATTACAAGTGTAGTCAGTACGGGAGTGAGTCGTGGCCGAACGGATCAGCGATGCCGAACATGCGGTGATGGAGGTGCTGTGGGATGATAGCCCGCTCACCGCGCAGGACGTGGGCGAGCGGATCGCGCCGGGGCGCGACTGGTCGGCCAATACCGTCAAGACCCTGCTCGGGCGGTTGCTCGCCAAGAACGTGATCGCGCACGAGGCCGATGGCCGGCGCTATCTCTACCGCCCGCTCGTCGCGCGCGAGGAGTATGTCGAGGGCGAGTCGCGGCGGCTGATCGACCGGCTGTTCGGCGGCAAGCTCACGCCGCTGGTCGCGCACCTCGCCGAACGCGATGCGCTGTCTGCGCAGGACATCACCGAGATCGAAGCGCTGCTCAAGGCGTTGAAATCATGATCGGCTGGGGACTCGAGGCGCTCGCCGGCTCGGCGCTGTTGATGGCGCTGGTGATGGCGATCCGCGGGCCGGTGCGGCGCGCGTTTGGCCCGGATGTCGCTTATGCCTTGTGGGCGCTGCCGGTGCTTCGGCTGTGCCTGCCGCCGCTTCCGCAAACGGTGTCCGAAAGCGTGCGCCACGTCGCGATCCTGCCAGTCGCGCAGGCGAGCGAGCCTGTCACGATCCTGCTCGCCGCACCGGCGCGGGCCGCCGCGCAGTCGATCGGCTGGGAGGCGTTCGTGCCGGTTCTGGCGGCGGTGTGGCTGGTCGGTGCGCTCGGCTTCGCCGGCTGGCACATGCTCGCGCACCGGCGGTTCTGCCGTGATCTGCTCGCCGGTGCGGAGTCGCTGGAAGAACGCGACGGCGTCGATGTGATCGAAACGCCGGTCGCGCGTGGCCCGCTCGCCTTCGGCGTCGTGCGGCGCTACGTCGCTTTCCCGACCGATTTCGATGCTTTGTACGACCCCGCCGAGCGCGATCTCGCGCTGGCGCACGAACTCGGCCACCACGCGCGCGGCGATCTGGTCGCCAACTGGATCGCGCTCGCGGTGCTCGCGCTGCACTGGTTCAACCCGCTCGCCTGGTACGCCTTCCGCGCGTTCCGCACCGATCAGGAAGTGGCGAACGACGCGCGCGTCCTCGCCGGCCGTCCGGCGATCACCCGCCACACCTATGCCTGCGCGATCCTGAAGGCGGCGCATGGCGGCGCGGTCTCGGCGGCGTGTCACCTCCACACCATCGATGATCTCAAAGGGAGACTGAGGATGCTGACCACCCGCCGCATTTCCCGGGTCCGCCTCGCCGGCGGCACCGCCACCGTCGCGCTGCTCGGTGTCGCCGCTTTGGGGCTGACCGCCTCGGGCACGCAAGCCGCCGAGCATGTCCGTACCAAGGTGAAGACCGTGACCGGGATCGACCTCGCCGCGCTCGATCGTGCCGCGCCGATCGCCGCCTTCGCACCGGCTGCGCCCGATCTGCCCGCGACGGGGGTGGAGCAGGCCGGCCCGGATGGTTCGTCCGCCGCAGACGTGCCCGTCTCGGCCGCTGTGCCCGAGGCGCCACCTGCACCGCCGGCGCCGCCCACGCAGTCCGTGCCACCCGCGCCGGCCGCGCCACCCGCTCCGCCGTCGGATCGCGACGCGCTCGCGGTGTCGGACCGTACCGAAGCGACCGATGGCCGCGTCACGCGCCACCACTTCGTTCGCATCGGCCGGGACGGCGACGTCGTGACCGACACTGTCGCCGGCAACCTGCCGCGCGTCAGCTCGGCAAGCTGCGGCGGCGCCGACCGGCCGCTGGTCATCAAGGAAGAGCATGACGGCAAGCGCAGCATCACGGTCTGCACCGACCGGATCGAACGTGCGGCATCCCGCAGCGCAGCGCTGGCGGCGAACAGCGCGACGATGCAACGGACCGCCTATCGCTCGGCACTCGACGGGCTGCGCCGGGCGCGTGCCAGCATGGCCGACAACGCGCACATGCCCGAAGCCGCACGACGCGAGGCATTGCAGGCGATCGACACGTCGCTCGCCGAAATCCAAACCGATATCGCCCGCGCCGATTGACCTTGCACGCCGGGCGCGGACTTGCGTTCCGCGCCCGCTGCCGCCACATCGCCCGGCATGGACGAGCAGCACACCGGCACCGCGCAATCGCTTGAGCCGCTTGTCGCGCGGGTGCTGGCGCCCAATCCGTCGCCCTTTACCTATACCGGCACGCAGACCCATCTGGTCGGCACCACCGATCTCGCCGTGATCGATCCCGGTCCCGACGTGCCCGAGCATATCGACGCGATCGTCACGGCCGTCGCGGGGCGGCCGGTCACCGCGATCGTCATCACCCACACCCACCGCGATCACAGCCCGGCGTCGCGCCCGCTTGCCGCGCTGACCGGCGCGCCGATCGTCGGCTGCGCGCCGCTCGTCCTCGCTGACACCGGCCCGCGCCTCGAAGCCGGGTTCGATCCCGATTACGCGCCGGACCGAATCCTCGCCGATGGCGAGGCGGTGACGGGGCAGGGCTGGACGCTGCGCGCGGTCCACACCCCCGGCCATACCTCCAACCACCTGTGTTTCGCGCTGGAGGAGACGGGCGCGCTGTTCACCGGCGATCACGTGATGGGCTGGTCGACCAGCGTCGTCGCGCCGCCCGATGGCGACATGGCCGATTATATGGCGAGCCTCGACAAGCTGATGCAGCGCGACGACCGCATCTATTACCCCGCGCACGGCGACCCGATCGAAAACCCGCGCCGGCTGGTGCGCGGCATGATGGGGCATCGCAAGCAGCGCGAGGGACAGATTCTCCGCCTGCTGCGCGAAGAATCGCGGCCCGTGCCCGCGATGGTCGCGCGCATGTACGCCGGGCTCGATCCACAGCTGTTCCCCGCTGCCGGGCGCTCGGTGCTGGCGCACCTGATCGACCTGCGCACGCGCGGGCTAGTGACCGAGGATGGCGAGGTGTGGTCGCATGTCGGCTGAATCGCCACGCCGCGCCGCAGGGCTGATGCCCGCGCTCGCCGGCGCGATCGCGCTGGCGGTGGTGGTCGCGCTCGGCGTCGGCGGCTACCTTGCCTATCAGCGCTATACGACGCGCTACACGGTCGAGCGCGAGAGCGACGGGCTGGTCGTTTCGAAGGTGGTCGACGCGCGGCTCGCCGGCGCGACCGATCTGCGCGTCAGCCGCCTGACCGGCACCGTCCAGGCGACCGCATCCGATTCGGGCTGGGGTGGCGTCCTGCCCTCGGGGCTGGTGTTCAAGGCGCCGTTCGAGGCGGATTATTTCGTCGACCTCGCCAAGCTCGATCGCGGTCACTTCTTCTGGAACGCCAAGACCAAGACGCTGATCGTGACCCCGCCCGACGTGCGCGTCGACAGCGTCAACGTCGACGAGGGCCGCGCGACGGTCGATCAGGCGACCGGCCTCATCGTCACGCGCGGCGCGATGGCGCGACTCCGCCAGCGCGCTTCGTCCCGTGCCGCGCAGGTCGTGCAGGGCGAGGCGGCGAGCGCGAAGAACATGGTCCGCGCGCGCGAGAATGCGCGGCGCGAGATCGCCGATCTTTACCAGCGCCCGCTGACCATCGCCGGCGTGGACGCGCACGTCGTCGTCCAGTTCGAAGGCGAGGGCAACCGCAATAGCGAACAATGGGACCGTAGCCGCTCGATCGAGGAAATTCTCGCCGAGGGTCGGTGAGCGATCCCGGCTGACAACCGCTGCGCGACTCCCTATCTGGGCGCGCAAGGGAGATAGTGCGCATGACCGTCCAGATCCAAGACTTGCAGGGACTCGACCTGCGCGCCGAGATCGACCGGCTGCGCAAGGAGCGCAATGCCGTCATCCTCGCGCATTATTACCAGAAGCCCGAGATTCAGGATCTCGCCGATTTCGTCGGCGACAGCCTCGACCTGTCACGCAAGGCGCAGGCGACCGACGCCGATGTGATCGCCTTCTGCGGCGTGCGCTTCATGGCCGAGACCGCCAAGATCCTCAGCCCTGAGAAGATCGTCGTGCTGCCCGACATGGACGCCGGCTGTTCGCTCGAGGATAGCTGCCCGCCCGAGCAGTTCGCCGCGTTCCGCGCCGCGCATCCCGATCACATCGCGCTCACCTACATCAACTGCTCGACCGAGGTGAAGGCGCTCTCCGACGTGATCGTCACCTCGTCGTCGGCGGAAAAGATCCTCAGCCAGATCCCCGCGGACCAGAAGATCATCTTCGGCCCCGACAAGAACCTCGGCGGCTATCTCGCGCGCAAGACCGGGCGCGAGATGCTGCTGTGGCCGGGCGTGTGCATCGTCCACGAGGCGTTCAGCGAAACCGAATTGCTCAAGCTCCAGATCGAGCATCCCGGCGCGCCAGTCGCCGCGCATCCAGAATGCCCGCCCTATATCCTCGATCACGCCGATTATGTCGGCTCGACCAGCGGCATCCTCGCCTTCGCGGATACGATGCCCGGCGACACTTTGATCGTCGCGACCGAGCCGCACATCATCCACCAGATGGAGAAAGCGGCGCCGCTCAAGAATTTCATCGGCGCGCCCGGCGCCGACGGCAATTGCAACTGTAACATCTGCCCGTACATGGCGCTCAACACGCTGGAGAAATTGTACCTCGCGCTGCGCGACCTGACCCCGCGAGTCGAGATCGAGGAAGGGTTGCGGCTGCAAGCCAAGAAGAGCCTCGACGCGATGCTGGCGATGGCATCGGGCACGGTCGGGCTGGGTGATCTGGGGCCGTTCAAGCTCAGCGCCGGATAGCGCTACCTGCTCCCCTCCCTGGAAGGGAGGGGCTGGGGGTGGGTTGGCCTGGGGCGGTCGTTTGCGCTCCGACGAGAGCAACCCACCCCCGACCCCTCCCTTCCAGG
>Ga0247735_1000781_pt1 | contig 12493 bp, 12 predicted proteins | sample UWRJL178409R2_FD_180934 | JGI IMG/M metagenome (GOLD analysis project Ga0247735, IMG submission 180934) | Plant litter microbial communities from Arlington Agricultural Research Station in Wisconsin, United States - UWRJ-L178-409R-2 | ecosystem: Environmental > Terrestrial > Plant litter >...
AAAAACATATATTGTGTTCCACTTAGCAATCTTCGCAACTCCAAATTTCTGTAACATAAACTAGATCTATATACGAAGTGTTCTCCAAAATTTCGTAGCAATACATGTAACAGGTGTCTCAGAGTTGTATATTTTACGAGAACAACCATTTGGGCGCTACACATGTGGCTGTGTTGCCATGAATATGCGCAGCACGATGTACCATACACCCATAGATATCAAAACATGTTGTTGTGTTATCTCATATCTATTTAGATGGTTTTAAGCAGGAGTCAAAGTACACTATGGCCAGCCACACGAGAGGAGGCAGCTCCCTGCCTCTACGGTTACACCTTGCCATTTAACAAACCATTTCGGTGAAATTTTTACAATACTGTTTACTTAAGTACATACTGGACACTGAATTTATTCTAGAAACACCGCTTCAAGGTTGAGTAGATGCACGGTGCCGTCTGCACATCAATCGCGTGCACAGAGCGCCAATGTGGCTGTGCACAGCGCGTTCCCGCGCTCACCTCCACCAACATTGGGTACCCGCGCCTGGCATACGTCGAGTAAGCGCTGAGCATTCTACCATCAGATATGGTAGACCAGATATTTTTCTAAACTTTTATTTGAGGTCAGTCCGTACCCAGCAATCTATAGTACGACATCATGATTTGGTGGATCTTTCCCTAATTCCTACAGGCTCATCTAATTAGGGAATCCCGACCCTGGTCAGCCTTAATCTTAACAGCTAAGCGAGGCTCCCTGATGCAGTCTGAGCAGGCGCCGATTTCGGGCCTGATTAAGCAAGATCATGGGCTTGGCTGATCAGGCATCCCACGGGTTTCCGACAAACTCTGAGTACATTTACTTGGAATCCTGTCTCAGTAGAGCTGGTGGTTTATATTGGACTATTGGACCGCGTCTTGTAGGGGAAATCTATTCGAATTGTAAGGTACTGACGTTACTGAAGACTCCAGCGTGAATTTAGGACCGATGAGCTAGATGAGGTATAGTATGAACGGCCGCCGATGAAAAGTCCTGAAGGGATACAAAGAAAACAAGTAAAGAAACTAGGATAGATTATTGAGACGCATGTATTCTTTGACTTTGGATGGTTCTGCATGGCACTAGTTCAGAGAATAAACAGAGTTTGGTTGATTGGGTTTAGTGCAAGCACTGTGGAAGGATGTATTGAGACAGGTACCTTGTAATAATTGAGAACTGCATCTCGAGCGGGTTGAATAATATTATCGTTCCACCCATTCAAGGGCCATCTTTCATGAAAGCTATACGCGTATCCCAAACCCCAATAATGATCAAGGAAGATACTTTTCATGATTTTGTCGGACTTGCATGCTAGAGGAAGCACATGGGCGATACAGAGGAATGCAGAGATGGTCCCGGAATGGCCCTTCTTACTTGAATCGTCGGCCGTATGAAATGCATCTGCACTCCGGAGGAGACTAAAATAATAACATTTATCAGTGCAAGAAATGAAAGGAGTTGATACAAATCCTACCTCGAGGTTATATACCGACACCTGTCCAGGAAATGCCTGGCAACCAGTGCATAATGCCATCCTGTGAATTCAAGTTTGTGCCGTTGAGGATGCAAGGTAACAATTCCCTTGAGAACCCTGCGAATTCGCTGTTTTATGTCAGGGAGAGGAAAAACCGAATTTGAGGCCTCAACCTGAAGAGTGTGAAAGTAACGTGCTTCGTAGACCAGAAAAGTCACTATTAGGTTGGGATTAGCCACTTGGAAAGCTTCGAAGCAGACAGTAGCAAGATCAGCGATGAGATGAGGGAATTGCTGCATGAGATTCTGGCATTCATTAGTAATAGTTTTTAGCATGATGAGATATTCATGGCTTACTTGGTCATACAGCATCTCAATTATTGCTGATGTCAAAATCCAGAAGGTGTGAGTATTTCCTTTAATTTCAGTGGCTTGCCAGAGAGCAAAGAGTGGTAGTTGACTCAGTTCCTCTCGGAGTCGAGGGGTGCAGAATGAGACAGCGCGAATGCAGCGGAGGGTAATGTCGACGTTAAGAAAGTAATCTAGCATAAAATGAGTGGCGGATCAGCACTTGATGAATCAACTTCTGAGAGGGTAAAATAACACACAGTGACGATGAATCTCCTGCCGGCGGAGATGGCGCAAACCTAATGCCAGACAGTTGCTCAGAATGGACTCTCGACATAGGTAGAACTGATGGGATCGAGAAGGATCCAACAGGAAGTCCAACAGTGAGGCGTGAGAAAAAGATATCTTGCTCCATCTGTCACATCCAATGATGGACTCGAGTGGGCTTAGACAAGCCTTCGTCTCACCAGGATTCCAGAGGAAAAAATCATCTATCGATTGGATCGTTTCTAAGGGCCAGAATTGACCTATCACTGGCTTGGCGATGATTAAGACTCCGAGAACGTCCTTGACTCTCTCAATGTCGCGGACATTGGAGAGAACATGATGGTAGAGCGAGTTCAACTCTGTATATGGCAGGTCCTCCTCACCCCTAGGAGGCTGGAGGCGGCGAATGACATCCAAACGGCGTGTTGGAAGCTCGTAAGGGTCTCCGCCGACATACTTGACGGTTGTTGATGCAAAGATAAACTGGCCCGACGACTTCTTGGTAATCTCAGAAAGGATGGCGACGGAAGGCCAGGAGGATGGAATGCAGGAAGCCAAGGGGTGTTCGCGTCTGATTTTGTCGAACGAATCTTCTAGAAATTGCTGGATATCATTGTTTGCGGAATATTCGTCCGAGAGGGCGAGTCGTGAGAGACAAGGTTGCAGAGAAGTCAAATTGAAGGTGGACTGAAGATAGACCTCCGGACGGCTGGCGATGAGAATGCGGATGCGGAATGGAGAGTCACGGAATGCAGACGCCAGCGACTTCACGAGCCCAGATTGTATATCGTTTCCTCGACACTCATCCAGACCGTCGATGATAATGGCATTTGGAGAATCTTTGAAGTCGAATCCAGTAGAATGGAGGCGTCGGATAGGTTCGGTGATTAGCTTCGCAAGTTGGATACCAACGGATTGTTGGAAGATCATAGGATCGGAGTCAACAGTGTTTTCAATTAGCGGGCATATGGCTGGAATCGCACGAGCAACTTGATATGCAATTGTGGCAACAAATCGTGATATATCGCTTCGTTCCGCCGCTGACTTCCAGAAGAAGAAGGTGGCAAGAAGAAATCCATACTGCTCGCATATCTCGGCGAGTGTATGTGCGATCGCCGACTTTCCTGCCCCAGCGGCACCGTAGAGCCATAGGATCAAGGCGTCGAAGTCGATCTCGCCTTTGACCCAGCCGATTAACCTGTTTATGACCGCGACACGGGTGTTAGGATGGCATTTGGGTGCATCGAGTTCCTGACGCTCAAGTGAATTATAGGTAGCTCCTATCGCGGATTTCTCGCCGAGAATATGAAGTCCTTTGTCGAGTGATGCTCGTCAACATAGGAATCAAGAATAATGGTTTTACAAACCTGTATGACCATGAACATGGATTTGGTTATTTATCTGACCGCCGGAGATGTTGGTGTTTTCGGCGTTGTTAAAAAGCGAAACTAATATCTGACGTGAGCATATAGATATAGACAAAAACCCCAACTCACTGGTGGGACCACTAAAGTGGGCGTGATCCTGCCTAGTAGATGTGCTCCCGCTGGCTCTGCCAGCGTTGATGCCTTGAATCATCCTCGGTGCAGACATCGTCGGCGAGTTGAGAACCAGTATATTATAATCGATAGAACGGCTCGAAATTTTTCGTAAGATGATCGACGTAGCAGGTGGGTCAGTAGTAAATGGTAGGAGGAAGAGAGGGAACTTGAAGCTAGATGTGAAGAGACACTCGAACGGCACGCTAGGCTTAGGCAGAGCAGGGCAGTGCTCAACGTGTTAACGTCGTGTACAGCAGCAGGCCGGACTAATAGTATTTAATACCCGCAAGCCGTTTGGGCCGGGCAAAGGGCACGACCTGCAACGACCGTGTGATAGGCGCCGTGGTTGTTGTTTCAATTTATGCTCCACACAAGCCACAACAATGGACGCACATATTCTTATGATTTTCATCCACCCGCCACCCGAATTTACCATACAGGACTTGCAGCGGGAGATATACGTGGCGGTGGGTTCCAGCCTGCTCTAGCTCGCTATCATTTCCCCTTCTCGCAGTGTCATTTCCCTAGCCTGTCGCTGCACGACAGACATCCCAGCAACCCGATGTTCTTTTGGACCTTAGGAATGATTAATGACGGCTGGAGGTGTACCGTGAATACTAAACTGAATGGCCATTGTTCTGTCATTGCGAATTCATTTTACTCCTCTTTCTGACTCCATTCTGACCTTTTCCAGTCTGATTGTACATACACCTGCCTGCCACATTCACGCGTCGGACACGCTCCTTGCCACACACCCATAGATATATCTCAGTATCTGCAGATACTGGTCTACAATCCCTTGCCGTCCACTCTGTGGAGCCTCCTCGTACCCGCTGTTGTCGCTTCTCATGTCCCCATCACGTATCGTTCCTTGGCCTCAGCTAACATTGGGGCCTGAGATTTTCCTCATATCTACTGCCCAAGGCCTTGGTACGCAGCTTTGTACGGCCAGTCATTAAGAAGGAAAGGATGGACCTATTTGAAACGAAGAAAATCTTATTCTGTGGCTGCTGAGGTTGGTCCAACTGCACCTTTCATTTTTCTGAACGCTAATTGACAATCGACATTTTCCAGTTCATACTCTGATCCCACCTGCCTGAGTCTCCTATCATCTTCGTGTTCTCCTTGGCAAGCGTCGACATTATCGAGTCCGCCTATCCTCAAATTTGCAGAGTCTCGCACATTCGTCGCTGTTAGGCATGCCCGTATCATTCTGCGACTGGTTGTTCAAGGCTACCAAACCTGGGTCCTCCTTCCCTTTGGACATTCTATGCAAATCTTCTCTCGCAATCCTCGAAGTCTCACGTATCCTCACGGAAATTCAACAACTTGCATTCATTTGCAGTTCACAACTTCGCCAACAACTTGCGTCTGGATGTACCTACCCTTGCCGCGGCTGCGTTCAGGCATCCTGACCGGAAGGCTGTTTGAATATGGGTCCAGCGTTAGATGACGCCGCAGACATTCGCTCGAAAGTCCAATCGTGGGGGCATAGTCGGAGTTCTGGTCCATCAAAAGTCGGCTGAGAGAAAGCCGGGTCTGCGATATAGATCAAATGGTACATTTTTTGTTCTCTGTATCTGGTCTCTTTGAGCTGATAATGAGAACCCTCTAGACCTCGACTCAGATTTGTACCAATCCTGTCGGTTCCAGTCGTTTTTTCGTCCCTTCCGTAAGGCAACACAACAACATACTCCAGACGCGACTCATCATTTTGCCTCCTCAGCCCTCGTCCGATGTCTCAGCGAATGTGCTCATCGACGAAAGCCGGATTATTACCTGTCAAGCTCAACACGCCAGTCAAACATTCAATTGGTCAGGGCTTGGAAGGACGAAAGCTTGCTGGACCTGAGAAGACGACGATGCCGGCTCAAACCTCAATTGGCATGTTATGAGGAACTGGAGGAGAGGCGGCTACGGTTTACACGTTTGGGGTTGGTCGTTTGAGGTCTCATATCAAATCCTGGAAGCCTGAGATTGAGCCACAGGTTAGTTATTATCTCTTCGTCTTTTGTACTGAATACCAAACTGACAACTTTCGCTTATAGATATAGAGACGTTTCCTGACCCCTATGTCCCATCGTTTTCGTCAAATTTGCGTTGCAAATGCTCAAATCTCGAACCTTGGGCTCCAGAAAAGATTCGACAGGATGGAATTTCGCTCTTTTCAATTGGCCAACTGTCGCTGTTGCATCACAACCTCCTCCAGATCACAATCTATATCCAAGCAGTACATACTGCGAACGACGTGTGAGCGGGATCCATAGTCGGTGTATCTCCTCAGCTTCAAGTTCATCTGCCTCCTTCTACTTCCTTGTGCCCCTTCTTACCGCTCGCACCCCTTTTCACTTTGAGCGACAACCATAGTCCCCTCGAATCACAGACTTGAACATGCACGCCTACACTGACCAGTATACGGGATGTCTCGACACTTACGATCGTTTCCCTCCTTTTAAGCACCCTGGTATCGCCTGGAACATTACTGGAGCGCTCACGCACTGAGAAATGCGAACAGAGATCTGTTCGAGGGCACAGCTAACTCGGATGCGTCGACTGTTCAACCCAATGTTAGTCTTTGCTTATCTTTCCCTCTGACATCATGTTTACTTACCTCTCCCTGCCTCGATAGAGCGAGAAATCCACCCAACGCGTCGGCGATTCCCTCTCCGGAAACCAGAACGAAAACGCGCCTCGCTGGTCGATAAGGCCAAGAACGCTGTTGGACTCGGCGGGAACACTGGCCACAACAACAATGTTTAGATCATCGAATTGGTAGCACATCAAGTAATAATAATTGTAACCTTTTACAATCTTTCTCGATGCATAAAGTTCAGCACTGTCCTTATCCGAGCTCTCTTCTGGCAAACATGGTCATCCCCGTCCCTCGTCGACTTCAACACAGCACATGAAAATTTACCGCTATGAAATAGGACGCATCTTGGTCCTTTTCAAGGTATACGTACTTCAATATTGGCGAACTACTAGTAGCATGAATGTAATTTGAAAGCGATTTGGGCAGGTGAGGTACCGTTAACATTGCTCACGTACTCAGCTGTTCACAGAAACGGACAACCACATGGGCCATTGGGTTCTTCAATAAGAAGACTTGAACACTTTTTTAGAGGGCTCACATACGTATAGACAACGAGCGTAATTTTTTGGGCAAGCGCTACGGGGAGCCAAACCCCAAGATGGAAATGCGTCAAATCGCTGCGCCACTCTCCTGATGTGGTGATGCACCACACAAAGCACAACAAATGATTTGCGATGTGTCCACTCCACACCGATCCGCATCCCTGTACAGGACCTGCAACAGGAGATTTACGCAGCGGCGGGAGTGTTACCATCCAGGCAGGTCCGTATGTACTTTACCTGGATTGATGATGGAATCTGACCGACATCTATTCCAGTGAAATCAGGTTACCCACCACGTCCTCTGGCCGTCCGCGTCATATCCTAACTCCCCGTTCCGTCTGCAGAGGGCGACCAGATTATCGTTAGCGAGGCGCCTGCCACCGGTGCTGTGCCAGTCGGTTCGGATGGACAAGATCCTCTTCAATGCCTCCCCTTGCTGCACCGCAATGACCATCGAGATCAGCTACTGCCAGTGTACAATCACGATCCACTCCAGCCCCTACATGCGCCCGAGTCCTCGCACTTGTGCCTGTGCTAAGTCAGCCAGTCCTGATCCCAAAGCCTGTGGCCCATAAGTGTATACACATTCCTCCTCGTGCCACGGGTCGTACCAGACGACACTCGTATCTCGTTTCGTCTATAGCTCATATTCGAGTGGAGTACTTATACCGACAGCACCTCAGATCCGACAATGTATGTCCCCTTCGCTCCCTTCGTGCCTTGGCCTATCCCGCTGACCAGTGTCCCTGCCCTTCCCCGGCTTTCCCCTCTTCCACAGAGTCTATTCTATCGTCAGAGTCTTTTCGGCGGTGAATACCGTATTCCCGTTTCCCGTCTCCCATTCCCGTTCCCCGTTCCCCATACGCCAAAGCCTGCAGTTGCGGTGTCTCCTCTTTCATCTCCCTCGTCGCTGATTGCTAAAACCGATTCTGAACTTCGTCTTCATCACTCTACAGACCCTAGGCTCCTCCCCGACAGACCCCATCCTCCAAGCAGAAAAAAAAACTAGCCGACATCCTGCGTGCGAAGACGGTGTACATATGGCTACACTTGGTCTTAAATGCAAGATTAGTAAGAGTGTTTCTTTATTCGCTCTCCTCCTTTCAATCCTTCCTTCAAAAAATGGGATACATATCCCCTCATCTCTATCAACTCGATCTCTCGTCCGCGTTTCTTTCTTTTTCCTTTCCCTACATCTAATTTTCAATCCGTCCGACTAATGCTAACTTACTCTTTAGCCAATTCGTCCAACTAGCGATGGGGTCAAGGCTCAAGGGAGAGAAGCAAGGGTACATGCGGAGGAGATGGGGCACATTAGGTTTGGAGAGTACTAGAGAGTACTAGGGGTGTGTGGCTGGGAGTTCGGTGAGAGATCCCATCAATTTTACCCGCTTATTCACCAACAACATCACAAGTCGTCGGTTTGGACACTGATTAAACACGGTATGTGGAAGCAAGTTTATAGCACGAGCGCAAGAAGGGGAGTGGTGCTAGCGAGGTTAGTTTCTATTTAGACTCATGCGTGCTAACATCAGTGATACATACTCTTGTGTGGTTCCGTGGCAATCGAGGAAGTCGAAGAATTCTTCCATACATGTTGTTTTCAGAACTCACGGTGTGACGGGTTAACGAGATATGTAGGAGACTTCGCACTTGAAGGGAGTTGAACATTTATTGAGGTGAAATCGTCGGACTTGACTTTTGGATCACTCGCCTCTATATTCGCTTGGAATCCTGTGACAGTAACATACTCTGGTACAATATTAAACTCAATTCTATTTCAATATAGCACCTTTGAACGTAAATTCTACCCAACATCTTGTCCTCAAGCGGTGAAGTGCTGGATGGGGCTACCAGCGTCCAATTTATTTGCGTGTGTCATAATCAGCGCAGCGAGTGGTTTATATTGGACCGTGTCGTGCCGGGGAAATCTATTCGAGTTGTAAGACACTGACTCCACCAAAGACTCCAGCGTGAATTTAGGACAGATGAGCTAGTAAATTTAGATGAGGTATAGTACGGATGGCCGCCAATAGAAAGTCTACTGAAGGATACAAAGAAAAAAGTATAGGAACTAGGATAGATTATTGCGACGCATGTATTCTTTAACGTCGGATGGTTCTGCATAGCGCTGGTTCAGAGAATAAATAGAGTTCGGTTCAATGGGTTGAGCGCAAACACTGGGAGAAGATCTTAGGACATGTACCTTGTAATAACTGAGAACTGCATCTCGAGCAGGTTGAATGACGTCGTCGTTCCACCCATCCAAAGGCCACCTTTCATGAAAGCTATGTATATCTCTCAAACCCCCATGATGATCAGGGAAGATACTTTCCATGATTTTTTCAGACTTGCATGCTAGAGGAAGCACATGGGCGATATAGAGCAATGCAGAGATGGTCTCGGAATGCCTCTCCTTACTTAAATCGTCGGCCGTGTCAAATGCATCTGCACTCTGGAAGAAACTAAAATAATGACATTTATCAGTGCAAGAAATGAAAGGAGTTGATATGAAAGTCCTACCTCCACGCGTGCAGGTAGTATATGCCTATACAGTACTGGGCAACAAGTGCATAATGCTGGCTTGTGAATTCAAGTCTATGCCGTTGAGGATGCAAGGTAACAATTCTCTTGATAACCCCGCGAATTCGCTGTGTTACGTCACGGAAAGGAAAAGCCAAAGCAGAAATCGAGGCGTCAACCTGAAGAGTGTCAAAGTAACGGGCTTCGTAGACTAGCAAAGTCACTTCTTCGTTGGGATCAGCCTTCTGGAACGCTTCGAAGCAGATGGTAGCAAGATCAGTGATGAGACGAGGGAATCGCTCCAGGAGGTTCTGGCATTCGTTAGTAACAGTTTTCGCCATAATATTCATGGCTTACCTGGTCATGCAGCACCTCAACGATTCTTGATGTCAAACTCCAGAAGCTCGTATGTATTTGAGTTTCAAAGACTCTCCAGAGAGTGAGAAGTGATAGTTGACTCAGTTCCTCTCGGAGTTGAGGGGTGCAGAACGAGACAGTGCAAATGCAGCAGAGGGTAATTCTGATGTAAAGAGAGTCATCTGGCATAAAATGTGTGGGGGATTAGCACTCGACGAATCAACTTCTGAGAGGGTGAAAATAACACACCGTGATGATGAATCTCCTGCCAGCACAGATGGCGCAATGCTAAAGTCGCACAGTTGCCTAGGATAGACTCTCGACACAAGTAGAACCGACACGATCGAGAGGGATCGAGCAGGAAGTCCGACAGTGAGGCGTGAAACAAAGATATGTTGCCCCCTCTGTCATATCCAATGATGGACTCGAGTGGGCTTAAACAAGCTTTTGTCTCACCAGGGTGCCAGAGGAAAAAATCATCCATCGATTGGGTCGTATCGACGGCATCGAACCGACCTATCGCTGGATTGATGATGATTAAGACTCCAAGAACGTCCTTGACTCTCTCAATATCACGAACATTGGAGAGGACATGATGGTAGAGCGAGTTTAACTCTGCATATGGCAGGTCCTCCTCACCTCTAGGATGCTGAAGGCGGCGAATGACATCCAAACGGCGTGTTGGAAGCTCGTAAGGGTCTCCGCCGATGTACTTGACTGTCGTTGAAGCAAAGATGAACTGGCCCGATGACTTCTCGGTGATCTCACGAAGAACATCGGCGGAAGGCCAGGAGGATGGAATGTAAGAAGCAAGGGGATGTTCACGTCGGATTTTGTCGAACGAGTCTTGCAGAAATCGCTGGATATCCCCTTCTGTGGCATATTCGTCGGAGAGAGCAAGTCGTGAGAGGTGAAATTGCATAGAAGACGAGTTGAAGGTGGACTGAAGATACACCTCCGGACGGCTGGCAATAAGAATGCGAATACGGAGTGGAGAGTCATGGAATGCAGCCGCCAGCGACTTCACAAGCCCGGATTGTATGTTGTTGCCTCGACACTCATCCAGGCCGTCAATGATGATAACAGATGGGGAGTCTTTGAAGTCGAATCCAGTAGAATGGAGACGTCGGATAGGTTCGATGATGAGCTTCGCAAGCTGGACATCGACGGATTGTTGGAAGATCATAGGATCGGCGTCGACAACAGTTTCGATAAGCTGGCGTATGGCTGGAATCGCACAGGCGATTTGATAGGCAATGGTCGCCATAAATCGATCGATGTTGCTACGCTCTGGGGCTGTCTTCCAGAAAAAGAAAGTGGCCAGAAGGAGGCCGTCCATTTGGCAAATCTCGGCGAGTGTATGGGCAATGGCCGACTTTCCAGCTCCTGCAGCACCGTAGAGCCATAGAATGAAGGCGTCAAAGTCGATCTCGCCTTTGATCCAACTCATCAACCTCTTCATGACGGCAACACGGGTGTTTGGATGGCATTTGGGAGCATCGAGTCGCTGACGTTCAAGTGAATTGTAGGTGGCTCCCATCGCGGATTCCTTGCCCAGAATGTGCAGTCCTTCATTGAGTGATGGCCGTCAACATAAGGATCAAGAATAATGGCTCTACCAACCTGTATGTCCATGAACATGGATTTGGGCATTGATCTGACCGGACATGTTGGTGTGTTCGGCATTGTTGAAAAGCGATACTAGATAATACAAGAAGTGAGCACGTAGACATAGAGACGAAGACCTAACGTACTAGTGGGACCACCTGAGTAATCTTGGTGCTGCCCAGTGGATGTTCTTCCCCTGGTTCCGCCAGCGTCGTCGCCCCGAAACATTCTGGCCCCAGATATCGTTGGCGAGTTGAGAATCAGTATGTTATGATCGATAGAGTGGTTTGAAAGTTCTCATGAGAGGGTTGATTTAGCAAGCAGGTCCATAGTAAATGGTGGGAGGAAGAGAGGGAGGCTGGATATAATGAAATACTTGAATGACATGCTGTGTTCAGGCAGTGCTCAACGTGTACTGGACTAAAGCCTGCGAACCATTTGGACCGGGTTAGGGTTCCCTGAGGAGCAAGGCGTGAGTACGTACTACCCAGCTTTGCACGACACGAGAAGTGCGTGTAGTATGTACTCGGGGGTGTGATGGAATCGCGCCAAACATGTTTCCCGATAGGCGCCGTAGTCACAAACACAAACCACAACAAATAATGACCCGCATCCACTACCCGAAAGGCGTCTCAACAATTGAAGTTCTCTTCGACTCGCCCTACTTTACTGTCGACTCAGCAACAGGCGTGTTACCATCCATGTGTACTCTTACATTTATTGATAAAGGATTCTGACCAATGAATTCAGGCTACCCGCCACATCCTCTGGTTGTTGTGCCAGAGCTGCCCGTTCCATCGTTGGAACTACTTACAGAGGGGCATGGTCTTCGTTGGCGAGGCGCCTGCCACCGTTACTGATACCACTCCGTTCGGAGGGTTAGGGTCCCCCTCAATGCCTCAATTACCACCAAGACCTGCCATTACCAGTGTCCCATCATGATCCGTCCTGGACCAAGACAGCTAGCACTGATCCCGAAGTCTGTAGTCAGTGGTACGGACGTGTATAAGTTGATGAGAGTTTCTTCATTCATCGAGTGCGTGTACATTTTCCTCCTTCGACTTTCTACAGGCCTCTCCTGTGCATTGTTGTCAAGCATTGTGTTATCGCGCGTATTTTTGTAACTAATCTGCACACACCTCGTTCTACAGGTCATACCTGACGATAATTCGTGGCTCTTCTCGTCTATAGCTCTCACATTTGAGCGG
>Ga0247735_1000783_pt1 | contig 12486 bp, 12 predicted proteins | sample UWRJL178409R2_FD_180934 | JGI IMG/M metagenome (GOLD analysis project Ga0247735, IMG submission 180934) | Plant litter microbial communities from Arlington Agricultural Research Station in Wisconsin, United States - UWRJ-L178-409R-2 | ecosystem: Environmental > Terrestrial > Plant litter >...
GACGATCAGGAAATAGCCGGGAAAGCCCATCTGGATGATGACGTCGAGCTCGAACTCCAGGCGATCGCGATAGGCCTGGCGCCAATCCTCGTCCTTTGCTTCGCCCGGTACCACCGGGGCGTGCGCTGACAATTCCTCGATCCGCTTGAGCCTTTTCTCCAGGCCCGCGCGCGCATCGACGCGCAACGCCTCGGCCTCGGCCGTCGGATCGCCGGCAAGGCTCGGCAGGATCGGCTTGCGATAGGGCGCCATCACGGCGCAACGCTGTGCAACCACCAGCGTATTGGCGATCGCCTCGGGCAGGTCCTCGAACAGCTGGCGCATGTCCTTGGCCGGCTTCATCCAGGCGTCGGGCGAACTCCGCGGGCGGTCTTCGCTCGCAATATAGGTCGAATTGGCGATGCATAGCATCGCGTCATGCGCATTGCCGAAATCCTGGTCGGAATAGCAGCAGGGGTTGGTCGCGACGATCGGCAGATCGCGCGCATAGGCCAGCTCCAGCAAGCCCGCCTCCGCCCTGCCCTCGGTCTCGTCGAGCCGGCGCACCAGTTCGATATAGAGCCGGTCGCGGAACAGCGACTGAAGCCGATCGACATAGGCCATCGCGCGCTCGGTCTGGCCCTCGGCGATCAGCCGGGTCAGCCCGCCCTCGCCGCCAGCAGTCAACGCGATCAGCCCGTCGATCCTGCCCTCCAGCGCGGCGAAGTCGACATGCGGTGACAATTCCAGCGGCCGGTCAAGATGCGCGCGCGACACCAACGCGCAGAGATTCTGATATCCTTGCTCGTCTTGAGCATAGAGTGCGATCCAGTCGATCGGCGCCTCGACGCCCTCAGGCATATCGGGCCGCGCAATCCCCAGCATCGTGCCGATGATCGGCTGCACGCCGGAAGACTTGCACGCGTCCGAATAGGCCATCGCCGCATACAGGCCGTTGCGATCGGTCAGCGCCGCGGCTGGAAAGCCCAGCTCCTGCGCGCGCTTGGCGATCGCCTTGGGCTCGATCGCGCCATCGAGCATCGTATAGGACGAAAAGATACGCAGGGGCACGAAGGCAGAATGCGGCATCCTGCGACTATGGGTGCCGCGTCCGATTCGGGGAAGCGTTGCGCCACAAATAAACTGTGGATTGCGTTCGATGTCATGACAACGTAATTGGTTGTCATGACATTAACTATCCACAAAGACACCGATCGTGTGACGTATTGGCACGATCGCGTCTCGCGAGTGCTCGAAAACGATCTGGAGAACCGCTGTTCCGCGCACGGCGTCACCAGCGCCCAGTTCCGCCTCCTCGCAGCGCTGGGACGCGGCGATGGCGACACTGTGCGCGTTCTCGCAACCGCCTTGCGGATCGATGGCGCGGCCATCACCAGGTTGGCTGACCGGCTCCAGGCCAAGGGGCTGGTACGGCGCGCGCCTGATCCCACAGATGGCCGCTCCGTCCGGTTGTCGCTCACCCAGGCAGGCCTGGATCTCGTGCCTCTGCTCGACGCCGAGGCAAGTGCGCACGAACGAGCCTGGTACGGGTCGTTGAGTTTCACCGAACTGCGCCAGTACAAACTGACCCTCGCCAAATTGTTGCAGCGCGCCGGCGCCACCCCCGATGAGGTTTGGCTGCGCCGGGAGCTTTATTAGGCCAACGACGCGCCTGAGTGCGGGTCGAAGTTGAAGGCGTGCGTTACCCTGCCCATCTGATGGCGACCGCCGCGCTTAACTAACGCGTCATCAGGCTCGCGTCGCGCCACGGCATATGGCTGTCGTTGATTGGAACGAGACATGACTCAGAACATCCAGGACAAGGTCGTGGTCATCACCGGCGGCAGCAGTGGTCTCGGCGAAGCGACCGCCCGGCACCTGGCGGCCCAGGGCGCCAAGGTGGTGCTTGGCGCGCGCCGGATCGACCGGCTTCACGCCATTGCCGCCGATATTGGCCTGCCGCCGGAAGCTGTCATCGAAACCGACGTGACCGATGCGGCGCAGGTCAAGCGCCTGGTCGACGCCGCGGTCGCGACGCACGGCCGGATCGACGTGGTCCTCAACAATGCCGGCCTGATGCCTCAGTCCCCGCTCGAACGCGGCAAAATCGACGAATGGGACCGGATGATCGACGTCAATATCAAGGGCGTGCTCTACGGCATCGCCGCCGCCCTGCCCTACATGACCGCACAGAAGAGTGGGCATATTATCAACGTCTCATCCGTCGCCGGCCACAAGGTGCGGCCGGGCAGTTCGGTCTATGCCGCGACCAAGGCCGCGGTGCTGATGCTGTCGGAAGGGCTGCGGCAGGAAGTGAAGCCGTACAATATCCGCACTACCGTGATCTCGCCCGGCGCCGTCGAGTCCGAGCTGCCAAACACCATCACCGATCCCGACGTGGCCCAGCGCATCAATGACTTCTATGACGCCTATGCGATCCCGGCCGACAGCTTCGCGCGCATGGTTGCTTTCGCGATCAGCCAGCCGGACGAGGTCGACATCAACGAAATCCTGTTCCGCCCGACCGCGCAGGAATATTGACGGGTTTGCCGAGGCGTGTCGGGTCCATGCCGACGCGCTTTCTCATCTCTGAAGCAGCAGCTTTTCGATATCGCCTTCGATATCCTCCGGCTTCGTCGTGGGCGCATAGCGCGACACGGCTTTGCCCGTGCGGTCGACCAGGAATTTGGTGAAGTTCCACTTGATGGAGGTGGACCCCATCAGCCCCGGCGCGTCTTTTTTCAGCCGCTCGAACAGCGGGTCCGCGTTCGATCCGTTGACGTCTATCTTGGCGAAGACCGGGAAGGTAACGTCATAGGTCAGCGTGCAGAAATTGGCGATCTCGGCCGCGTCGCCCGGTTCCTGCGCCCCGAACTGGTTGCACGGGAAGCCCAGGACCTCGAACCCGCGATCCTTGTATTTGCGGTGAAGTGCCTCCAGTCCCTCATATTGCGGGGTGAAGCCGCATTTCGACGCGGTATTGACGATCAGCACCACCTGCCCCGCATAGGCCGAAAGATCAGCGGGGGCGCCATCGGCTGCCTTGACGGTCATCTCGGTAATCGCGCTCATCGCTGACCCTCCTCGTGACGCGCCATCAGATATTCCAGATTGGAGCGGACGCCCGGCCATTCGCCGGCGATGATCGAATAAACCACGGTATCGCGAACATGGCCATCCGGCATGATCTTGTGGCCGCGCAGAACCCCATCAAGCTTGGCGCCAAGCCGCTCGATCGCGCGCCGTGAGGCGTGGTTATGCCAGCCGGTGCGGATCTGGACGCATTGGACGTCCATCGTATCGAAGGCATAAGCGAGCAGCATCCGCTTCGTCTCGGTGTTGAGGCCCGTGCGCTGCACGCTCTTTGCGTAAAGCGTCCCGCCGATCTCGACCCTTTTGTCCGATTCGCTCATCCGCATGAAGCGGGTCGTGCCGGACAGTCGGCCATTGGCGGCGATCACTGCGAACGCGATCACCCGGCCCGCATCGCGCTCGGCGAAAAGTTTGGCGAACCAGTCGTCGACCGTCTCGGGCGTCGGCACGAAGGTGTAGAATAGGGATGCCAGATCGCCGTCCGCCATCGCTTCGAGCAGGTCTCCTCGATCGTCGAGCGTCAATGGGCGGAGCGTGACATGCTTGCCGATCAGGGTCGGCGCATCGCGCCAGACGTTCATGCCAGCCTGCCCTCGTGTAACCTCACCACCCTGTCCATCTTCAGTGCCATGCGTTCGTTATGCGTGGCGACCAGCGCGGCCGATCCCTCCCCGCGAACGAGGCGCAGGAACTCGGCGAGCACGACATCGGCCGTCGCCTCGTCGAGATTACCTGTCGGCTCGTCCGCCAGCACCAATGCAGGCTTGTTAGCGAGCGCGCGCGCCACGGCGACGCGCTGTTGCTCGCCGCCCGACAGCTGGCTCGGCCGGTGCGTGAGCCGGTGGCCGAGGCCCAATGCAGTCAGCAACGATGTGGCCCGCTCATCCGCTTCGGCGCGGGTCCGGTCGCGGATCAGTTGCGGCAACACGACATTCTCGGTCGCATTGAAATCGGGCAACAGGTGATGGAACTGGTAAACGAAACCCAGATAGTCGCGGCGCACCATCGTGCGGCCATGCGCATCGAGCCGCGCGGCTTCCTCGCCGGCGATCTGGATCGATCCGGCGAACCCGCCTTCGAGCAGCCCGACCGCCTGGAGCAGGGTCGACTTGCCCGATCCGGACGGACCAAGCAGCGCGACGATCTCGCCCTCGCCTACCGTCAGGTCGACACCGCGGAGCACTTCGATCGTCTCGCCGCCCTGGGTGAAGCTGCGGGTCAGGCCGGTGACGGCCAATACGGGCTTATTCATAACGCAGCACCTGCACGGGATCGGTGCTCGCCGCTTTGAACGCGGGGTAGAGCGTGGCGAGGAAGGTCAGCAGGAAGGCGATCACGACGATCGAGATCATCTCGAACGGATCGGGCTTGGACGGAAGGATCGTCAGATAGCGAATCGTCGGATCCCACAGATTCTGCCCGCTGATCCATTGCACGAAATCGACCACATTCTGGCGGAAGACCAGGAAGGTGAAACCAAGCACGAGCCCGGCCACGATGCCGAGCGACCCGATCGTCGTGCCGACCGTCATGAAGATCTTGATCATGCTCTTCCGCGTCGCGCCCATGGTGCGCAGGATCGCGATGTCGCGTGTCTTCGCGCGCACCAGCATGATCAGCGACGAGGCGATATTGAAGGCGGCGACCAGGATGATGATGCACAGCACGCAGAACATCGTCACTCGCTCGATCGCCAATGCCTCGAACAATTGCGCGTTCATCGTCCGCCAGTCGGCGACCACTGCCTTGCCCCCGACCTTGCCGGCGAGCGGCGCAAGGATCGTCCCGACCTGATCGGCATTCACCGTCTGCACCTCGACCATGCCGACCGAGTCGCCCATCATCATCAGGGTCTGGGCGTCCTGCAGCGGCATAACGACGTAGGCCTTGTCGTAATCATAGACACCGATCTCGAAGATCGCGCCGACGGTGTAGGAGACTATGCGCGGCACCGTGCCAAACGGCGTGGTCTGCCCCTGCGGGCTGATCAGCGAGATCTCGCTGCCGACCTGCGCCCCAAGCGCCTCGGCCAGGCGCGATCCGATCGCGATCCGGTTGCTGCCGTCGGTCAGGCTGGCGAGCGAGCCCATCACTACCTTGGAACTGATGACCGGGTTCTGGCGGATGTCCTGCACCCGCATGCCGCGTACCAGCACCGCCTCGACCCGGCCGTTATAGCTGGTCATCAGGGGTTGCTCGATCAGCGGCGTCGCGCTGGTCACACCCGGGGTCGCCTGGGCGATCTTCACGATATTGCGCCAGTCGGGCAGTTGCCCGCCAATGCCCTGCACTACGGCATGGCCGTTCAGCCCGACGATCTTGTCGAAGAGTTCCGCGCGAAAGCCGCTCATCACGCTCATCACGATGACGAGCGCGGCAACGCCGAGCATCACCGCGCCGAGACTGAAGCCGGCGACGAGCAGGATGAATGCCTCGCCCTTGCCCGGCAACAGATAGCGGCGGGCAATCATGCGTTCGTAGCGCGACAGGATCATGATGTTGGGAACAACCCGCCCGATGGTGATGGTTCGATCGCTCTAAGGCCCGTGTGCATTGCTGGCAACTGAACGCGCGTGTTGCGCAATCGCCACAGGGTCGCCGTAATCCGCTCGGGGCCGCCACATTCCCGGTGACAATCGCCGGGTCCGCTCCTAGCAATCACCTCACTGAGACACAGGCAACGGCCGTGGTTCGGGGAATGCTTTCAGCGCCGCCCTTACGGGCCTGGTAGCGGAAGCGGGACAAGGGGGCTGACGAGCAGTCGTCACGCAGGCGCCCGGGCTGGAAACAGCCCGGGCGTTTGTATTTGCGGACATTCCCGCGTCATCATGATCTTTTCGAATATTGCGACCCCAACTGGCGCCGGGGTCGCTTTCGGTCTTCAGAATGACTTGCTGATGGTCCCACCATAGGTGCGCGGATCGCCCGGCTGGCCGACGATCAGCCCGGTGCTGCCCGACTGAGTCGAGAGCAGTTCGAAATAATCGCGGTCGAAAGCGTTTCGCACCCAGAGAAAGGCGTTGAAGCCATCCTTGCGGTAGCCGGCGCGGAAGTTCGACAAAGAGCCCCCTTCGATCCAGGTATAGGCCGAGGGCGACGGGTTGGACGAGAAGCGCGAGCGGTAGCTGCCGTCATAGCCGATATAAACCTCCCCGCCTGACCCGCCGACCGGCAGGTTGTATTCGCCACCAAAAGACAGGGACCATTTGGAGATGCCGGGCAATCGCTGCCCGGAGATGTCACACGCCACCGGGCTGAGAGCGCCCGGAACCCCTGCCGCGCCGGGCGTCCCGGTCGTGACGGTACCGCCCGAAAGCTCGGGCGGGCACGGCGCGTTGGTGAATTTCTGATAGATCGCGTCGGTGTAGGCACCGTTCACATACAGGCTGACCTGCTTGCTCGGCCGGAAGCTCGAGTCGAATTCGAACCCACGCGACCGCACCTTGCCGGCATTGGCGAGATAGCCACGGATAACGGTAAGCTGGCCGTTGTTCACCGTCGCCTGATAGTCGGAAATTTCCGTCCAGAACGCGGCAAGGTTCAATGTTACGCGGCGGTCGAGAAACTGGGTCTTCAAGCCCAGTTCAAAGGCATTGACCTTTTCGGGCTTCACCGTCTGCGTGCTCAGATCGACGGCCGTACCGGCGGCGTTGAGCGGCAAGCCGGACAGGTTGATACCGCCCGACTTGAAGCTCTTCGCGTAGGTCGCATAGCCGTGCACGTCGGACGTGAAGTCATAGGACGCGGTGATGTCACCAGACACGTTCCAGGCACTGAACCGAGGCGCATAGCTCTGCGGCGCCAAGGTGGCGGCCTGGTCCGCATTCAGCGTGGTGCTGCCGCTGCCGGTAGTGACGACCGAGAGATAGGAACCGCTCTTCTTGTCATAGTTGAGACGAAGGCCCGGCTGGATATGGAAGCGATCGGCCACTTCCCAATTGAGCTTGCCGAACACCGCGAAGCTCGTGTTGTCGAAACTGATCGTATTGGTCGACGTCAAGCCGTTGAGGATCGCCGGGTTGCACGCGTTGGCCGTCGGCGTGGCACAGCCGGTTGAGCCCACCGCCACGTTGCCTGGATTGAGCAGCCAACGGCTCGCGGCTGGCCCCTGAACCTGCGAACCCTGTGTATTGATCGTCTGGTGGAAGAAGAACGCGCCGACCGTGTAATCGAGGTTCGTCGCTCCATTGGAAGCGAGACGGAATTCCTGCGAAACCTGCTTCTGCTGCGACGGATTCTGCGAGACCGTGGTGATTGGCAAACCGATAAAGTCACGGTCATTCTGCGGCTGCCAGTCCCAATAGCGCCATGCGCTGACCGAGGTGAGGGTCGCGAAGCCGACATCCCAATTGGCCACCAGCGAGACGCCGCCGATTTCCTGACGCGAATTGATGCTCGCGTCGAGATCGGTAACGCGGTCGAACGGGTTTTTGCTCGGTGGCGTATAACCGAAAGCCGCAGCGAGCGCGTCATACTGGCGATTGAGCGCCCGCTGGGTGCGGCCGACGCGCGCAAAATATTGGACGCAGCAATCTGGGCTCTGCACGTTGAAATCGCCGGACAAGGTCAGGTCGATCGCATCGGTGGCCTTCCACAATAACTGGCCTCGCACGCCCAGATTGCGCTGGCGGTGCAGATATTCATCGCTGGTGACGTTGTAGATCGTGCCCTTGCGGCTCGTGGCGGACGCCGACAGGCGCAACGCGACATTGTCGGAAAGCGGACCCGAGGCCGAAGCCTTGGCCTGAATGAATTCGTAATTGCCGCCGCTTACTTCGACCCGGGCTTCGGGCGAGAAGCTTGGAGCACGCGTGGTGATGTTGAGCGCACCCGATGTCGTGTTCTTGCCGTAGAGCGTCCCCTGCGGACCGCGAAGAACCTCGACCTGAGCGACGTCGACGAAATCGAACGTCGAGGCGCCGATACGGCCGATATAAACGCCGTCGACGTAGAAACCGACGCCCTGCTCGATACCGTCATTGGTCAGGCCGAACGGTGCGCCTAGGCCACGAATATTGATCGCCGAATTGCGCGGGTTGCTCGAATAGAATTGCAGCGAAGGCTGTTGCTGCTGGAGCCGGTTGACGTTGAAGGCCCCGGTTTTCTCCAGTTCCGCGCCCCCGACTACCGACATCGCGATCGGCACTTCCTGTGCGCGCTCCTCGCGGCGGCGCGCGGTGACGACGACGTCGCCCGTAGCAGCCGGCGCTTCGCCGGCCTGATTTTGCGGCTCGTCATCCGCTACTGACGCGACCGTAACGGGCGTCGCGGCCGCGGACACTGCGCCTGCTTCCGTTATCGCCACCGTCTGGGAGGCGAGCGCAGTCTGGGCGAGCAAAAGCATAGGCAGAGTAGCGAGCATTGGTGTCCCCTTATCGAGCTCGTAGTTCGAGTCGCGACTATAATTCCCACCTAATCACTATGGTTTCACCATTCTAAGAACTTGGCGAGCGCAAAGCTGAGCTTTCACCCACGGAAATCCGCCAGTTCACCTCTTGAACCAGCGCCCAAACGCCCCAAATCTGCGGTGCGCGGTGCCATTTGGGCCGCGTGGAGACCGGGAGCCGCGCCAGGTTGCGGGCACCCATGACGATCATCTCGCTTGATTGAGGAGACCAACATGCGTCAGTTCGATTTGACCCCCTATCGCCGTTCGACCATCGGCTTCGACCGGCTGTTCGATATGCTCGAGACGAGCGCTCGCCAGTCAGCCGTGGATAATTATCCGCCCTTCAACCTCGAAAAGATCTCGGACGACCGTTACCGGATCACGCTTGCCGTGGCCGGCTTCGCCCGCGACGAGATCGAGATCGTCGCGCAGCAGAATCTGCTCCAGGTGAAGGGCAGCAAGGCAGAGAAGGAAAGCGGCAACGGCAATTTCCTTCATGTCGGCATCGCCAATCGCAGCTTCGAGCGGCGCTTCGAACTCGCCGATTTCGTTCGTGTAGACGATGCGCGCCTGAATGACGGTTTGCTTACGATCGAACTCGTCCGCGAAGTGCCTGAGGCGATGAAACCGAAGACGATCGCAATCAAGACTGGCGCACCGCTCGCCGCGATCGACGGCGGCAAGGACAGCGAAGCCGCCTAACCCGCGACGTCGTTCGACCAGCGAGGCGCCCGGGCCAAGTGCTTCGGGCGCCTCTTTTTTTGTCTGAAAAACGGGAACCGTTGATTCAGATCAACGTTCTTGTCTCATAGAAGGTCAGTTCGACCCGGGGGAACTCCGATGAGAGCGCGTACCGACTCCGTACAATCGCCGGCCGATCCGACTCTGCTAGCGGTCACTGGATCCGACGACATGCTTGGCGAAAACGCTGAAATTGAAACGCTGCAACGAAAGGCCGACCGCTGCCGCCGGCTCGCCATGTCGGTGGGCGATCGCCATACCGTCGAGACGCTGATCGAAATGGCCCGCGAGTACGAGGCCCAGGCCGATCGGGCAGCCGAAACCGCCCACTGAAGGGAAAGGCCCAGCGTTACCGGCGACGCGGCCCCCTACCGACCTACCGTCTCGCCTTAGTGATTGGCGAGACCGATCTGCTTCAGATTGTTAGAGCTCTGCATCCGCGCCGCGGCTGCCTCGTCGCTTTCGGGCTGAGCGACCCGGATATCCGACCCGACCATACCGTCGAACACCTTCACCTTGCCGGCGCAGCTATCGCCCGTCGCCCCGTCGCCGCCGGTCTTGCGGCAGGAAAGGATCGCCTTGTCGCCATCGGGCGCTGGCGCTGATGGTTCGGCCTGCGCGCGCGACCGGATCAGCGCCGGAATGGCGATGGCGGTCTGCGGCTCTTGGTCTTTGTCTGTCAGGTCGGACGGACCGGGCTGGCGCTGGGCACTGGCAGGAACGGCGGTGAGCATGAACATCGCGGCAAGCGCGGCGGAAATCGTGACGTGCTTCGACATGGTGGATCCTCAAGGCCGCAACGCCTCCATGGCGGGCGGGATGCGGTCCCCTAGCGAGGGTCGAAGCCAATCATCAGGTGCAGCGACGCGCGCAACCGTTGCACGCCGGTTGCAACGCGGCGGTCTCAGACGAGGCGTGACTGGCGCACCGCCGCTTCGATGAAGCTCGCGAACAGCGGGTGCGGATCGAACGGCTTCGATTTCAGCTCGGGATGGAACTGGACGCCGACGAACCAGGGATGGTCTGGCCGTTCGACGATCTCCGGCAGCATGCCGTCAGGCGACATGCCCGAAAAGACCAAGCCACCCTTTTCGAGCGCGTCACGGTATCCGGTATTGACCTCGTAGCGATGCCGGTGCCGCTCCGAGATGTCGGTGCCGCCATAGATGGAGGCTACCACACTGTTGCCGTCGAGCTTCGCCTCATAGGCGCCGAGCCGCATCGTGCCGCCCAGGTCGCCGCCCTCTTCGCGCTTCTCGATCCCAGCTTCAGTCATCCACTCAGTGATCATGCCTACGACGGGCTCTTCGGTCGGTCCAAATTCGGTCGAGCTGGCATTCTTGATTCCCGCCAGGTCGCGCGCGCCCTCGATGCAGGCCATCTGCATGCCGAAGCAGATGCCGAAATAGGGAATTTCCCGCTCACGAGCGAAGCGCACGCTGGCGATCTTGCCTTCTGCGCCACGCTCGCCGAACGCGCCGGGGACAAGGATCGCGTGCATCGGCTCGAGCTTGGCCGCGATATCGTTATCCTCGGCCTCGAACAGCTCGGCATCGATCCACTCGATGTTGACCTTGACCTTATTGGCAATGCCGCCATGCACCAGCGCTTCGTTAAGCGACTTGTACGCGTCCTGCAGGCCGACATATTTGCCGACCACGCCGATGGTGACTTCGCCTTCCGGGTTGGTCAGGCGATCGACGATGTCAGACCAGCGCGACAGGTCGGGCGCTTCGCCCGGCTCGATGTCGAAGGCGCGGAGCACTTCGGCGTCCAGGCCTTCCGCGTGATACTGCATCGGCACGGCATAGATGCTCTTCGCGTCGAGCGCGGGGATTACCGCTTCCTTGCGTACGTTGCAGAACAGGGCGATCTTCGCACGGTCGCTCGCGGGAAGCGGCTGCTCGCAGCGGCAGACCAGCACGTCGGGCTGCACGCCGAGCGCGGCAAGCTCGCGCACGGAATGCTGGGTCGGCTTGGTCTTCAGTTCGCCCGCCGCCGCGATATACGGGACCAGCGTGACATGGATGCTGACCGACTGGCCGCGGCCGAGGTCGTTCCGAAGCTGACGAATGGCTTCGATGAAGGGCAGCGATTCGATGTCGCCGACGGTTCCGCCGATCTCGCACAACACAAAATCGAGATCATCGGTTTCCGCCTGGGCGAATTCCTTGATCGCGTCGGTGACGTGCGGAATTACCTGGACGGTCGCGCCCAGATAGTCGCCGCGACGCTCGCGCGTGATGATCTGCTGATAGATGCGGCCGGAGGTTACGTTATCCGACTGGCGTGACGCCACACCGGTAAAGCGCTCGTAATGGCCGAGGTCGAGATCGGTCTCCGCGCCATCGTCGGTCACATAGACTTCGCCATGCTGATAGGGCGACATCGTCCCTGGATCGACGTTGAGATAAGGGTCGAACTTGCGAATGCGCACGCGATACCCGCGTGCCTGCAGGAGAGCCGCGAGGCTCGCTGCCATCAAACCCTTGCCGAGCGAGGAGACCACGCCGCCGGTGATAAAGATAAACCGCGCCATGGGAGAAAAGGCCTAGCGTCATCAGGGGCCGCGCGACAAGCGCGCGACTCCAATATCGTTGCAAAAAAGTGGCGAAGAGCGGCCCGCGCTTACTGCGCGAGGGGAACCGCGCTGTTGCCGGCAGGGGCAGCCGGAGCGCCGGGCGCCGGTGCGGTCGTCGGCTGGGGAGCCGGCGGTGCCAGCTGGCCGGCCGCAGGCGGGGTCCGTGCCAGGCTCGGATCGATCGTGGCCGTGTTGTGGCCCGCAGCCGCAATCACCGCGAGAATGATGGCGAGACCGACGAACATGGTCGCGAGGATCGAGGTGGCGCGCGTCAGGAAATCCGCCGCGCCGCGTGCCGACATCAGGCCGGAGGGGCTGCCGCCCATGCCAAGCCCGCCGCCTTCCGAGCGCTGCATCAGGATCACTGTCACCAGGCTGGCGGCGATGATCGCATGGAGGACGAGGAGAAACTTGAACATGAAAAGGCGCAACCTGTGGCTTGGGAAGGCGGGCACATAGGCGAGGCGGGGCTTCCGATCAACCGCCACGCCGCACGCCGTGCCGGACATTTCGCTTCCGCACTGAAACCAGCAGCGATGATGAACGTTATGTGACTGGCGTCCCAACGTGCGGGGCGTGGCAAAATGTGGAATTTTTCGTGGCCACACTACCTGATCGATCACTGGGCGGCTGGATGCGAACGCTGGTGGACTATGTGCGGTCGGGCGAGCCCGACCTCACCAATCGGCAGATGGCGCTGTTG
>Ga0247735_1000785_pt1 | contig 12480 bp, 14 predicted proteins | sample UWRJL178409R2_FD_180934 | JGI IMG/M metagenome (GOLD analysis project Ga0247735, IMG submission 180934) | Plant litter microbial communities from Arlington Agricultural Research Station in Wisconsin, United States - UWRJ-L178-409R-2 | ecosystem: Environmental > Terrestrial > Plant litter >...
ACGGATCCCGCTCATGCCGACTCTGCTGCTGCTCGTTGCCTCGAACTGCTTCATGACGATCGCCTGGTACTGGCATCTCAAGGGCGGGATGACGAAACCGTTGATCTGGGTCATCCTGATCAGCTGGGGTATCGCGCTGTTCGAATATTGCCTTGCCGTTCCGGCCAACCGGCTGGGCTATGCCTCGGGCTGGAGCGGCGGGCAGCTGAAGGTAGCGCAGGAAGTGATCACCTTGCTGGTGTTCGGCGTGTTCATGATCGCGGTACTGGGCGAGCCGCTGAGCTGGCGGCACGCGGGCGCGTTCCTTTGCCTGGTCGGCGCCGCTGCGTTCATGTTCGCGGCGCGATAGCCTTTGGAACGCCAACGAACGGAAGCGGGGACGTGATTTCCCTCGATCGACCTTAGGTTGCGTTGAGCGCGGCGGCGAGGGCGATCAGGTCGCTGTTCCGGACTGCCTCTCCGGTCGCGTCGATCGGCGCGGCAGCGGCGGTCTGGTTGTCCGGCTGGGAAGCGGGCGCGTAGTCCGCAACGTCGACTGCCGTCCACAGAATGCCACCCGCCCAGATCAATGCCGACCAGCGACTTTTGAAGAGTTTGGCAAAGGGCATCGACAGGCGATGGGCCGAACGCCGTTAAGGCCGTCCTCGACACCATGGTTAGGCGGCACCTATTTCGCTTATTTCGCTCGTTTGTCCTTCACCTGAAGGTGCGCGCGGCTTGCCGCCTCGGCGATCGCCTTGGCCGATTTCGAGGCGGCTTCCGGCGTGAAGGAGACGGCCAGCCCATCGGGCCCGTCGAGCATCACTTCGCCTTCCTCCGCGGTCACGCTGGTCGGCACATCATGAGCTTTGATCGACATAGCCAAATAACCTTTCCCGGATTAACAAAAACGCGGGCGCGACCGGGACGGTTCCGATAAGGTGTAACGATGTACACACGAAATTTCCTGAAAACTCATCAGACACCGAAGCTTAGCGAGGCCGAAGCGGCGTCGCTCGAAGCGGCGGTCGGCCGTACGGCCGAGTTTAGGGCAAAGCAGATCATCGTGCGCCAGCAAGTGCCGCTGAGCCAGTGCACCCTGCTGCTCGAGGGATTCGTCGAGCGCTACAAGGATACGCCGGAAGGGCGGCGTCAGATCCTCGCGATCCATGTGCCCGGCGATTTCGTCGACCTGCACAGCTATCCGTTGAAACGGCTCGAGCATTCGGTCGCGGCGCTGACCCCGGTGAAGGTGGCGCTGTTCCCGCATCCTGGGATCCGTGCGCTCACCGAGCAATCGGCGACGCTGACGGAATTGCTCTGGCGATCGACGCTGATCGATGCGGCGATCAACCGCGAATGGATAGTCTCGGTCGGCGCGCGATCGGCCGCGGTGCGGCTCGCGCACCTGTTCTGCGAGATGTATCTGCGGCTCGAACGGGTCGGCCTTACCGATGGCCTGCGCTTCGCCTTCCCGCTGACCCAGATCGATCTTGCCGATGCCACGGGGCTCACGCCGGTCCATGCCAATCGCATGTTGCGGCAGCTGCGCGAGCAAGGGCTGGTCGAGTTCCGCGCAGGCACCGCCACGATTCTCGACTGGGCGGCACTCCGCAGCTTTGCCGAATTCGATCCGGGGTATCTCTTTCTCGAATAGGCCTTCCCCCTGCCCGGAAGGCAGGGGAATCGGATTACCGCGCGTCGCCCAGATAATGGCTCTGTGCCGCATCGGTCGCGTTGACCGCGAGGATCGAGCGCGCGTCTCCGGGCGCACGGGGGCGGCCCCTGCGGTCGCCGGCAGCGTGGATCACGCGGTCCAGCAATTCCTGTCCCTCGCCCCACCAGCCGATCCCGCTCGCCGCGTTGATATGGCCCTGCTCGCCGGCATCGACGAAATGACTGCCCCATGTCGCCGCCAGGCTGTGGGCCCGCTCGATCGTGATCCAGGGATCGTCGCGGCTGGCGACGAGGATCGACGGGAAGGGCAGAGGGGCTATCGGCGTCGGCGCGAACGCCCGCAGATCGACTTGCGCATCGGCGCGATCGACATCGGCGGGTGCAACCAGCAGCGCCCCGGCGACCGGCCAACCATAGGGCTGGCGCGTCAGTTCGGCCCACCACGCGACGGCGAGGCAGCCAAGGCTGTGTGCCGCGAGGATGACGGGCGCCTGGGCCGAGCGGATCGCCTGGTCGAGCTTGGTCACCCACGCATTGCGATGTGGGGTATTCCACATGCCGAGTTCGACGCGAACCGTATCGGGCCGGGCGCTTTCCCACAGGCTTTGCCAGTGCGAAGGTCCGGATCCGCCCAGACCTGGAACGGTCAGGATCGTCGGCTGGGCCGGGTCGTGGGGTGAAAAGCCTCCCATCGTACGCACTCCTTGAAAAAGGATGAGAAACGTGGTCGCCCGAAGCTCTAGGGGACGCCGTGCGACCACGCCTCCCGATCTCGAAAGCTATTCCTACTATTTAGATAGGCAATAGGGCCTGCGACCAGATGAACGGGCGCCGCGACGATCCGAAAAGGGCTGACGATCCGGTCTCAAATCAGGCAGGTTTTGTCGTGGCGGCCGGTGGACGAGAGAGGCTATCCCCCCGCGACTCGGCTTGGTAGGGCGGGATATGGCCAAGCTTCGCGCGGATCAGATGCTCGTCGATCGCGGCCTGGCCGAAAGCCGGACTCGCGCGCAGGCGCTGATCATGGCGGGGCTGGTGTTTGCGGGCGAGCGCAAAATCGACAAGCCAGGGCAGCAGATTCCGGAGGAAACGCTGCTCGACGTGCGCGGGCGCGATCATCCCTGGGTGTCGCGCGGGGGGATCAAGCTGGCGCACGGGCTGGATCATTTCGGCTGGGACGTGACCGGCATGGTGGCGATCGACGTCGGTTCCTCGACCGGCGGTTTCACCGATGTGTTGCTCACGCGCGGCGCGGTGCGGGTCTATGCGGTGGACAGCGGCACCAACCAGCTTGCCTGGAAGTTGCGCCAGGACCCGCGCGTGATCGTTCATGAACAGACCAGCGCGCGCATCCTGACCCCCGCGCATATCCCCGAGCCGGTCGATCTGATCGTGTGCGATGCGAGCTTCATCGGCCTTGCCAAGGTGCTCGACGTGCCGATGGGCTTCGCGAAGGACGACGCGCGCCTGCTCGCGCTGATCAAGCCGCAGTTCGAGGCGGGTCGCGAAGAGGTCGGCAAGGGCGGGGTGGTCCGTGACCCCGCGATCCATGCGCGGGTCTGCGCTGCGGTTGCGGCCTGGGTGGAATCGCGTGGCTGGCAAGTCGAGGGTATCGTCGAGAGCCCGATCACCGGGCCGGAGGGCAATATCGAGTTCCTGTTGGGCGCCAAACGATTGGCTGGGAACCTGCCCTGAATCGGGCCGAGCCGGATTCTGTTCGCAGGTGCGAAATTTATTCGAGGATTTGTGCTCGCCTTATTCTATAGTGGATCATCTTTTTTCGCCCGATCGTGCCCTTGTCGGCACGCGGAACTGGAAGGGCCTGGAAGCTTGAGGGAAATCGCATCGAAACAGCAGCTGCGGCTGGCGTTCATGCGCTGGGCGGTCGTGACGGTTCCGTTCATCCTGCTGCTTGGGTTCGCCTCGGCCCGGCTTGCGCCGAGCGGATCCGCCAACAGCTGGTATGTCGCGCTGGTCAAGCCTGCCGAGACGCCGCCCGACTGGGTTTTTCCGGTGGCCTGGACGACCGTCTATATCCTGCTCGGCGTCGCGCTGGCGATGATCATCCATGCGCGCGGATCGCGCCTGCGCGGGCCCGCGATCGCGCTGTTCGCGGTCCAGATGGTCGTGAACCTGATCTGGTCGCCGCTGTTTTTCGGGATGCACCAGGTCAGCTGGGCGCTGACGACGATCGCGGTGCTGTTCGTCCTGGCGTTCGCGACGACGATGCTGTTCGGCCGCGTCAGGGCGGGCGCGGCGTGGCTGATGGTGCCGTATCTGGCGTGGCTGGTCTTTGCCGGACTGCTCACCTATCGCATCTCGGAACTCAACCCGGGGGCGGAAACCCTTGTGCCGCCGTCCTCCACCTCCCAGATCATCAACATCTGACACGAATTTACGGGAACATCCGATGCAGTCCGACAACAAGATTTTCGACGATTTCGCGAAGTTCGTGAATGGTGCCGCGGGCACGCTGGCTGGCATGGGCCGCGAGGCGGAACAGGGCGCGCGGTCCAAGGCGAAGGAGTGGATCGGCGGTCTGGATTTTGTCAGCCGCGACGAGTTCGAAGCGGTCAAGGCAATGGCCGCGGCGGCTCGTGACGATGCCGACGCGCTGCGCGCGCGGCTCGACGCGCTCGAAGCGGCGGCGAACCCCGTTGCCTCAAAGAAACCCAAGGCAGGAGCCTGAACGATCTTTTCCACAGTTTTTTCTACAGGCCTATCCACCATCGCCTTGTGCGCCCTGCCGGATAGAGGCACCACATCTGGTGTCACCGTGGCGGCACGGGAAGGGATGGCGTGATGCTCGACGAAGCCGATTATGAACGTGACGACGCCGCGCCCATCGACATGCTCGAAAGCTATTTCGCGGCGCATGGCTGGGAGCATGAGCGTCAGGACGACGAGGTCATCGCCAAGGTAAAGGGCAGCTGGACTCAATATGAGCTTCGGGCGCTCTGGCGTGACGAAGACAGCGTCATCCAGTTCCTGGCCTTTCCCGACATCCGCGTCACCGATGAGCGTCGCAGCGCGATCTACGAGGCGATCGGGCTGATCAACGAACAGCTGTGGGTCGGCCATTTCGAGCTTTGGTCGTCGAGCGGTATCCTGCTCTATCGTCATGCGGCGATGATCGAAGGCGAGAACGGCACCATGTCGCTTGGCGCGGCGGAACTGCTGGTCGAATCCGCGATCGACGAGTGCGAGCGCTTCTATCCGGTGTTCCAGTTCGTGCTGTGGGGCGGCAAGACGCCGAAGGAAGCGCTGGCCGCGGCAATGACCGAGACCCAGGGCGAAGCCTGACTGGTGACGATCGACAGGATCTGGCTGATCGGCTGCGGCAATATGGCCGGCGCGATGTTGCGTCGATGGATTTCCAGCGGTGTCATTTCGGCGGACCGGGTCGATGTGGTCAACCGTACCGACCGCGATCTGCCAGCCGGGGTGCTCCAGTCGCGCGACCTGCCCAAAGGGCCGTTGCCGGCCATGGTGATGCTCGGCGTGAAACCGCAGCAGATTGACGAGATCACCAGCCGCTATGGCGATCGTCTGGCGGGTGTGCCCGTGCTGCTGTCGATCCTCGCGGGTGTCGAGAATGCGACGTTGGCGAAGCGCTTCCATGCCGGGGCGATCGTGCGCGCGATGCCCAACCTGCCCGTCGGCATCGGCAAGGGCGTGGTCGGGCTCTATTCGGACGATGCCGATGAGGGCGCGCGGAAGGCCGTCTCGGCGTTGATGGCACCGCTCGGGCTGGTCGAATGGATGTCGGACGAGAGCCTGTTCGACGTCGTGACCGCCCTGGCCGGAAGTGGGCCGGGCTTTCTCTACCGCGTGATCGATGCGCTGGCCGCGGGAGGGGAGGCGCTCGGCCTGCCCGCCGATCAGGCGCAGCGCATGGCGATCGCGACCGTCGAGGGATCGGCGATGCTCGCGGCTCGAGCGGATGTTTCGCCAGCGGCCCTGGCCGATCGCGTCGCGAGCCCGGGCGGATCGACGCGCGAGGGGCTCAACGTGCTGGATCGCGACGACGCGCTGAAGAGCCTGCTGCGAGAGACTCTGGCTGCGGCAACGCGGCGCAATGCGGAAATGGCCGCCGCTGCCCGGTGAGGCGGCAGCGGCGCTGAACGATCAGTCTCGCAGACCCTCGACGCGGGGGCGCTCATGTTCGGGAATGAGCCCTTCCAGCACTGCCCAGAAACCGCTCACCGCCGATTGCCCGGCGCTGGCATAAGCCGCGGAGAGCCGCTCGCGTAGCGCCTCGAACAGCTCGTTTTCCAGCCCCTTGCCGGCGTCGGTCAGGCGCAGCAGCCGTTGCCGCCGGTCACGCTCGCCCGGGCGCGTCTCGAGCAGGCCGCGCTCGCCCAGTTCAGTCAGCACGCGACCGAGCGACTGTTTGGTGATGGCGAGCAGGGCGAGCAATTGGCTGACCGTCATGTCCGGCTGTCGGGCGATGAAATAGAGCGCGCGGTGATGCGCGCGGCCAAGACCCTGTGCCGCGAGCCCGCGATCTATCGCGCGCGTGAGGTGGCTGTTTCCGAAATAGAGTAATTCCATTCCGCGGCGAAGCTCGGGCTCCCGCAGAAAAAGCGGGGAAGCGGTCGTTGATGGGGCTGCCATGTTGACCGGATTTGGCGCCTTCCCTACTAGGCTTCAACCCCAGAAATTGTATCAAATTGTAAGAATGGAACCATGCTCGATATAATGACCGACGGGAGCGCGGGCGCGAGCCTGACCTTCACGCAAGAGCCGCACCCCGGTCTGGTCGACGCGAACGAGCGTGCGCGCCTGCTGGAGAATCCCGGATTTGGGCGGGTCTTCACTGACCATATGGTGACCATTCGGTACAATGAGGAGCAAGGATGGCACGACGCCCGCGTCCAGCCGCGTGCGCCGTTCCAGATGGATGCCTCCTCCGCCGTGCTGCATTACGCGCAGGAGATTTTCGAGGGCATGAAGGCCTATCGTCTCGCCGATGGCGGGACGGCGCTGTTCCGGCCCGAGGCCAATGCGGCGCGCTTCCGCAGTTCGGCCCAGCGCATGGCGATGGCGGAATTGCCCGAGGAGTTGTTCCTGGAATCGATCCGTCAGCTGGTGAAGATCGACCATGACTGGATTCCGACGTCGGACGGTGGCTCGCTCTACCTGCGGCCTTTCATGATCGCGAGCGAGGTATTCCTGGGCGTGAAGCCTTCCGCCGAATATCTTTACGCGGTCATTGCCTCCTCGGTCGGGGCCTATTTCAAGGGTGGCGCGTCTGCGGTCTCGCTGTGGGTGTCGGAGGACTACACCCGCGCCGCGCCCGGCGGCACCGGCGCCGCCAAATGTGGCGGCAATTACGCGACCAGCCTTGTCGCGCAGAAGGAAGCCATCCTCCAGGGATGCGACCAGGTGCTGTTCCTCGACGCCGCCGAGCGCCGCTGGATCGAGGAACTGGGCGGCATGAACATCTTTTTCGTGTTCGATGACGGCACCATCTCGACGCCGCCGCTGACCGGCACGATCCTGCCCGGCATCACCCGCGACTCGATCCTGAAACTGGCGAAGGACATGGGTCTGACCGCACGGGAAGAGCCTTATTCGATTGAGCAATGCCGCGCCGATGCCGAGAGCGGCCGGCTGGTCGAAGCGTTCGCCTGCGGCACCGCCGCGGTGGTCGCACCGATCGCGCAGATGAAGATGCGCGGTGGCGATTTCACCATCGGTACGGGTGGGCCGGGTCAGACCACCCTGCGCATGCTGAACTCGCTGACCGATATTCAGCGGGGCAAGGCACCCGATCCGCACGGCTGGGTCGAGCGGCTCGACTAGGCTGACGATGACGCCCGTTGCGGGAATCGGTTGGGGTGCCTAAAGGCCTCCGCTCACCGGTTCCCATCGGGTTGTTCCGACAGGTTCTCACTGGGGCGTCGCCAAGTGGTAAGGCAGCGGCTTTTGATGCCGCCATTCGCAGGTTCGAACCCTGCCGCCCCAGCCAGACCTCAATCCGGAAATGCCGCCCGGCGTTATCAGGCCTCGGCGCGCCAGGTGACTACCAGCGCATCGCGCCAGGCCGGCGCTGCCGAATCGATTGGCCTGATCGGCGTGACGCCGTGGCGGATGCGGTGATCGTCGAGCAGCACACCGTCGCCGGGCGCGGCGAGCGTGAACTGCCCGATCGGTCCGCCCGCTTCGTCTCCGATCTCGGTGATGCCGTCGGAGACGTTCCGGCGATCGACCAGCATCACGAACACCCAGTCGACACCGTCCCGGTGCAGCCCCTCGGGCGTCGGCCGGCCCGTCTCCGCCGGCGAGGTCTCAATGCGGAACTGGTGAAGCTCGACATGCCATGCCTGGTCGCGCGGGTGGCTGCCGAGAGATGAGATGACGGGCGTCCAGGCGGCCAGGATCGCCTGCAACACAGGGTTGGCGAGCGTCTCGGGCAGGACTGGCTCGAACCAGCGCTGCACGTCGCCATTCAACGCATTATAGTCGCGGCTCTGGAAGTGAGGCTGGCGGGGCTTGAGGTCGACCGCATCGTTGGAAACCCGCAGGGCGGCATGTCGGCGGCGCCGGTATCGGCCGCCATCGGCCATGTAGAGATCAGGCCCGAGTTCGTTCCAGGATTGGGCAAACGCTTCCCAGGCCTGGCGGGCCATCGGGCCGAGATGCGCGAACACGGCATCGGCGGGCAGGAAGACATACCCGTGCTCGGCAAGGCCGGTCGTCAGCGCGTCGACGGTTCCCGTCAGGTCCGTGGTCTCAGCCAATCATTGCCTCTTTCTCGGTAGCCGACCCTCGGCGAAGTCCCTCTATACCGAGGCACGGGCGACAGAAAGGGGTGAAGGCGCCACTACGCGAGGTCGGGTCGTCTGAACGCAGGTGAGCGCCGACGGGCCGGCATGTCACCGGTCTTCGCCCGACAGCTCCTCCGGGATCGGCAGGGTGAAGCGGAAGATCGCGCCGCCGCCGGGCTGGTTTCTGCCCGCCAGCTTGCCCCCATGCGCCTCGATGATCCGGCGGGAGATCGACAGGCCGATGCCCATGCCGCTGTCGGGCTTGGTCGTCGAGAAGCGCTCATACAGATTGTCGAGAATCTCGGTCGGGATACCAGGCCCGTTATCGCTCATTTCTATCTCGACCATCCCGTCATCCACGCGCCGCGACACGATCGAGATATGCCGTCTGGCGCGGGGCTGGTCGCGTAGAGCGTCGATCGCGTTGCGCAGCAGATTGACCAGCACCTGTTGTACCTGGACTCGATCGGCAAAGACTCGCGGCGCCGCGGGGTCGAAATCGAAATCGAGCCGGATGTCGAACGGGCGGGTGCCGACCATCACCAGATCGACCGTGTCACGAATCAGATCGGCGAGCGGTTCGGCGCGCATGTCGACGTCGCGCTTGGCCATGAAGGCGCGCAGGCGGCGTATGATCTCGCCGGCGCGGAGCGTCTGCTCGCCGCCCATTTTCAGCAGGTCGATGATTCTTGCCGGATCGGTGCCACGCTCCGTCATCATGCGGGCGGTGGCGATCAGATTGGAAACGGCGGCGAGTGGCTGATTCAGCTCATGCGCGAGATCGGCGGCGAGTTCGCTCATGGCTCCCTGGCGCGACATATGGGCCAGTTCGTTGTTGAGATCGCTCATCCTCTCTTCAGTGACGAGACGCTCCGAGATGTCCGTGAAGAACATGGTGACGCGCAATTCACCGCCGGACCGGGATACCCCAACCTGAATCTCCGCCGGAAACACCCGTCCATCGGCTGCAAGACCGGTGCCCGGCACGGTTCGGCCGATCGCGGTGGTCTGCCCGGTCTCGATATAGTTGCGCAGCGCCGTGGCGTAGCGCTCTCCCTCCTCCTCGGTGGCGAGCATCCTGAGGTTCCGGCCGAGCACTTCGTCCGCCCCGTACCCCCACATCCGTTCCGCTGCGCTGCTGAAGCTCTGGATGTCGCCATGTTCGTCGATCACCACCATCGCCTCGGGCACTGTCTCGAGGATCGAGCGCAGCTGCGCCTCGCGTGCCCGCAATGCCGCCTCTCGCGCCTCGCGCTCGGTCGTCTCCAGGCAGACGCCGACGGTTCGGACCAGATTGCCCGCATCGTCGTAAAGGCATTTGGAAGATCCCTCGATCGTGCGTGAGAGACCGGCCACGGGCCGGAGGCGAACGCGGAAGCTGAACTTCTCGGCGCGGGAGGCGATCGCGTGAGAGATCAGGTCCAGCACGCCCTGCTCATCCTCCGGCACGATCAGTTGCCGCCAGCTTTCCAGATCGCGCATCGTGCCGCTTTCGAAGCCGAGCCGTTGCTCGGCGCCAGGCGACCAATTGATAAGTCCGGTGGCGACGTCCCATTCGAACACCCCGACCTCATGGGCAGCCATGGCGAGCGCAAGCCGTTGCTCGCTCGCGCGCAGTGCCGCCTCGGCCTCGACCCGCTCGGTGATATCGAGCAGGGTCAGGATGATCATCGGCTCCCGATCCGCCATGTCGGCGGGTTGCTGTTGCTCGATCACGCTGACTTTTCTGCCATCCCGGCGAACTTCGACCAGATCCTGTTCGTAATTCGCCCCCATCAACGACAGGAAGGGCAATCCGGAATCCGCGCAACGCGATTGCAGCAGTTCATATTTCCGCCGCCCCACCGCCTCCTGCCGCGAATAGCCGTACAATTGCTCGCAGCCGACCGACCAATGGGCGATCACCCCGTTCGGCGTGACGAGTGCGACGTTCGACGTATCGAGCGCCCGCGCCAGATAGGACAATTCGCTCTGCTGCTGCAGGACGCGCGACGTTGCCCAGGCGATCAGCCCGCCGATGATCAGGATATTGCCCGCCACCACGGCGATATCGGCGCCGGTTTCGGGGAGGAGCCTGTGGCGCAAGATCCAGGCGGCCGCGAGCGAGGGCAGGATCGGGAGGATAAGGATCGCCGGTATGGCCCGGCGAAATGACCCCCATTCGTCGCCTCCGCCGGAAAGCAGCGTCTTCCAGCCGCCGGTGGACCGTGGAAAGATCAGCGCGAGCGCGATCGCGATGGCGATCAGGCTTGCGGGCAGGGAACTGAGGAATTGGGCGGAGGCCCCGGGCCGCGACGCGAAGAGGATGATGACGGTGCTGGTCGCCGCGGCCAGCAGGGCTGTGCCGGCGAGCAGCATGCTGATGTCGTCGACACGGCGCTGACGGCGCGGGCTGAGCAGGATCGACAGGGACAATAGCAGGAAAGAGAGAGCGGCACCGATCGAGGGAAGCGCCGGATAGCGAAGCCCGGTGCGGGCAAGCTGGTTCGGGAAGAAGGGGTTTGGAAACTCAAGCTGGATCGCGCCGATGTAGCGCAGCATCGTCCAGGTCGCGATCATGCACGGGAGAGCCACCAAAATCGCCGCGAGGCGCCTGTTCCCGAAGATCGAGGCAAGGGCCGCCAGAGCGAGAAGGGCGTAAGCTACCGAGGTCCAGGGCCTGATCGGGAAACCGTGGATTCCAAAGGTTTTCAAGGATTCGTTGTCGGTTATCCAGCCGCCAAAGCTTGCCGAGGCAAGCAACAGGGCGAAGATGATAAACCCCCCGGCTGCAATCCTCGTTTTCAGTATCCCCCCAATTCCGCAGCCACCATGCGGTTCACAATGTGCGCTCCTGTTGCTCGTGACGATAGCCGATCAGGGAAATCGTTCGCGAGCGAATTATGCCCCGCTTTTATTCAGTAATCGGCAGGGCTTCGCATAGGTATATATACTTAGGCCGCCTCAGCCCCGACTAGCTGCGCGATGGTCGCGGCCTCCGTGTCGAAGACCGTCGAAAATGTCGCGACAGTTGATTAGTTCGTTCGAACGAACTATGCCATGAGTCGTGAAAAGCGAACCTCTTCTGGATACCGCCATCGAACAATTCGGCCGGCACGGCTTCGAAGGCGCAAGCACGCGGCAGATCGCCAAGGCGTCCGGCGCGGCGATGTCATCGATCACCTATCATTTCGGCGGCAAGGAAGGGCTCTACCTCGCCGCGGCGGATCGGATAGCGTCGGGTATTTCGGAAATGCAGGCGCCGTTGTTCGCTGCGGCGCGCGCGGCGGCAATCGAGTCGCGCGAGCAGGCGATCGACTGGCTGCTGCGGTTGATCGATGGTTTTGCCCAGATGATGCTGCGGCCGGACACGGAACTCTGGGCGCGCTTCATCATCCGCGAGCAGCTCGACCCGACCGAGGCGTTCGACCGCCTCTATCGTGGCGCGATGGCGCCGCTGGCCGAGACTTTCGTCGCCTTGCTCGGGCGCGCCCGCATCGATCTGGACGAGAAGGACGTGCGCGCGCTGGCGCTGTTGTTCTTCGGCCAGGCGCTGGTGCTCCGCGCCGGCCGGGCCTCGGTCTGTCGGGTCATGGGTATCGACCGGATCGACGAAGACACCGCCAATCTGTTGCGCGCCCGGTTGCGCGCGAACGTGCACTGCATCCTCATGGAGAAGCTGGCATGAACCGCCGCATCATCATCGTGATCGCCGTCGCCACTGGCCTGGTGATCGCCGCCGTCGCCACCCGCGGTTTCGGCATTTTTCCGCGTACTGGCGGCGGCGAGCTGACCCTGCACGGCAATGTCGACATCCGTGAGGTCGACATGGCGTTCCGCGTCGGCGGGCGGATCAGCGGAATCGCGGTCGAGGAGGGCGCCAAGGTCAAGCAGGGCCAGACGCTTGCCACGCTCGACACGGCGACGCTCGACAGCCGGATCGGCGAGGCCGATGCGCAACTCGCCCAGGCGCAGGCGCAACTCGCCAAGCTGCGCAACGGCAATCGCAGCCAGGATATCGCGCAGGCCCGCGCCCGTGTCGCCGCGGCGCAGGCCGTGCTGGAGAATAGCG
>Ga0247735_1000786_pt1 | contig 12468 bp, 11 predicted proteins | sample UWRJL178409R2_FD_180934 | JGI IMG/M metagenome (GOLD analysis project Ga0247735, IMG submission 180934) | Plant litter microbial communities from Arlington Agricultural Research Station in Wisconsin, United States - UWRJ-L178-409R-2 | ecosystem: Environmental > Terrestrial > Plant litter >...
CGGGCGGTCGCCGATGCGGCAGCCGCCGAGGTCGGGGATGAGCGCCTCGCCGAGGCGGTGCAGCAACGGTCCGCAGAACAGGATCGGGATGCGGCTGGAGCCGGCGAGGGCGTCGATCTTGGCGAAGTGGGCACGCTCGACGTTGCTCGGGTCGAAGGTGAGTTCGCCCTCGGCGGTCGCCGTGACCGAGACGCCGTAGGCCTCGAGCATTCCCGTGACGACGCCGACATCGCTGATGTCGGGAACGTCTTTCAGTACCGACGGGCTCTCGGCGAGGAGAGCCGCGACCATGGCCTTGGTCGCGAGGTTCTTCGCGCCGCGCACTTCGATGCGACCACGCAGCGGCTTGCCGCCGTTGATCACGATCTTGTCAGACTTCAATCCGACCCTCTCACCAGCCTTGTGGGCGTCTTGTACAAGAGAATTCATTAAGGAACACCTTCACTGCTTGTCTAGCGGGATCTGCCTTATTTGGCGGGGAGAGTCAGGGGACGCCAGCTTTCGCGGCGGGATTCGAACTCCGTTATCTGCGCTTCGTCGCGCAAGGTCAGACCTATATCGTCGAGGCCTTCGAGGAGGCGCCACCTAGTGTAGTCATCGATCTCGAAAGGCACTGTCAGGTCGGCGACGCGCACATTTCGTGCTACGAGGTCGACGGCCACGTCGAGTCCGGGGGTGGCCTCGAGCAGCGTCCAGATCTTCTCGACGTCGGCCTCGGTCACCTGGGCCGCGAGCAGCCCCTGCTTGCCCGAGTTGCCGCGGAAGATGTCGCCGAAGCGCGAGGAGATGACCGCGCGGAAGCCGAAGTCGCGCAGCGCCCAGACGGCGTGCTCGCGGCTCGACCCGGTTCCGAAGTCGGGTCCGGCGACGAGGACACCGCCCGTGTCGTAGGGCGCGGAGTTGAGAATGAATTCGGGGTCTTGACGCCAGCCGTAGAAGAGTGCGTCTTCGAAGCCGGTCTTGGTGACGCGCTTGAGGAACACGGCCGGGATGATCTGGTCGGTGTCGATGTTCGAGCGCTTGATCGGCACGCCGACGCCCGTGACGGTGGTGATCTTGTCCATTACGCGTTTGCCCCCTCGGTCGCCGCTTCGACAGGCTCAGCGACCGAGTTGTCGATGTCCCACGGCGACGACAGCGTGCCGCGGATGGCGGTGGCGGCCGCGACGAGCGGCGACACGAGGTGCGTGCGCCCGCCCTTGCCCTGGCGGCCCTCGAAGTTGCGGTTCGAGGTCGACGCGCAGCGCTCACCGGGAGCGAGCTGGTCGGGGTTCATGCCGAGGCACATCGAGCAGCCGGCGAACCGCCACTCCGCCCCGAACTCCTTGACGATCTGGTCGATGCCCTCGGCCTCGGCCTCGATGCGCACGCGGGCGCTGCCGGGAACGACCATCACACGAACGCCGTCGGCCTTCTTTTTGCCCTTGATGATCGACGCGAAGGCGCGCAGGTCTTCGATGCGGCTGTTGGTGCACGAGCCCATGAACACGGCGTCGACCCTGATGTCTTTCATCGGGGTGCCGGCCGCGATGTCCATGTATTCGAGCGCGCGCTCGGCGGCGGAGCGCTCGTTGGGGTCGGCGATGTCGGCGGGGTTCGGAACCGGCTCGCTCAGCGAGACGCCCTGGCCCGGGTTGGTGCCCCAGGTGACGAACGGCTCGAGGGTGTCGGCGTCGAGGAAGACCTCGGCGTCGAATACGGCGTCGTCGTCGGTGGCGAGAGTCTCCCAGTAGGAGACGGCGTCGATCCAGTCTTGACCGGTGGGCGCGTGCGGACGGCCCTCGAGGTAGTCGTAGGTGGTCTGGTCGGGGGCGACCATGCCGGCGCGGGCGCCGGCCTCGATCGACATGTTGCAGATCGTCATGCGGCCCTCCATCGAGAGAGCCCGGATGGCGCTGCCGCGGAACTCGAGCACGTAGCCCTGCCCACCGCCGGTGCCGATCTGCGCGATGACCGCGAGGATGATGTCTTTCGCCGTGACGCCGGGGCGCAGCGTGCCCTCGACGGTGATGGCCATGGTCTTGAAGGCTTTGAGCGGCAGGGTCTGCGTGGCGAGAACGTGCTCGACCTCGCTCGTGCCGATGCCGAACGCCATGGCGCCGAACGCGCCGTGGGTCGAGGTGTGCGAGTCGCCGCAGACGACGGTGATGCCCGGCATCGTCAGGCCCAGCTGGGGTCCGACGACGTGCACGATGCCCTGCTCGATGTCGCCGAGCGAGTGCAGGCGAACGCCGAACTCGGCGGCGTTGTTGCGCAGCGTCTGGATCTGGGTGCGGCTGGTGAGGTCGGCGATCGGCTTGTCGATCGCGAGCGTCGGGGTGTTGTGGTCTTCGGTGGCGATCGTCAGATCGAGGCGGCGCACGGGACGTCCGGCCAAGCGCAGGCCGTCGAAGGCCTGCGGGCTGGTGACCTCGTGCAGCAGGTGCAGGTCGATGTAGATCAGGTCGGGCGATCCGTCTTCGCCCTTGACGACGAGATGGTCGTCCCAGACCTTCTCGGCCAGGGTGCGGGGCCGCACGGCCTCGGAAGTATTCGGTGCAGTCATTTCAGCGGTCCTTCTTCTTTTCGAGTGATCAGCCAACGAAAGAACTCCGCGACGAGGAGGGCCTGGGTTAGGCCTCGCCGCGGCGACGAAGGAGAAGGAGCCGCTCGAAATGCATTCCCCGAGAGTATCACCAGACCGGTGCGGGCGCCGGTAAGGGACGCTCAGGCTTTCCGCCTGCTCACCCGGCCTCGTGCTTCGGTCGACGCCGGCGGAAAAGAGTGCCGGCACGCAGCTCGTCGATGATCGCCGGACCGAACGTGAACGAGAGACCGCCGATCGTGAGCCCGAGAATGCCGCACACGCCCGCGCCCGCGAGCAGCCACCCGTTCTCGCGGGCCGGATCGCCGAGAGTGAGCCATGCATTCGGCAGAACCACACCGAGGTAGAGCGGCACGGTGAAGCTCACGACGACCGCGAGCGTGTACGACGCCTTCTGTGACGCCCGCCAAAGCGCGATTGAGCCGACGGCCAGCACGACCAACACCGCCGCGACCCACAACGACACGTCCGCGAACACACTCGTGATGACCCGCACGTCGAACGCCCCGTACTTACCCGCCATGCGCAGGTCCATGGCGTCGCCGATCGCGGGCGCCAGAACGAACGCGAAGTACACGAGCGCAATCGTCGCGAGCGCGCTCCACCCCAGTGCGATGAACGACATCAGGCGCACTTCGTGCGGGGTTGATGCGACATTGCTCGGCCGATTGGCGCGGTCGCGAAGACTCACTCGAACGTGACGCGCGTGACGAACTCGCCGAGCTCGAGGTCGGCGTCGGCGGGCACGACCACCCGGGAGCCCGGCACGACCTCGGTCACGTCGTCGCCGACGACGACGTACACGCCGTTGGTCGAATCGAGGTCGTGCACCCAGAGCACTCCCCCGTCGATCTCGAGCAGCGCGTGGGTCTTCGAGACCGATTTGGTGAGGTCGACGACCGGAAGCAGGGTGGCGTGGGGATAATCCGCGGATGCCGCGGGGTTGCGACCGATGAGCACACTCGCGTCGAGCGCGACGGTTTCGCCTCCCTCGGGGAGCGCGAGTCGCCAGACGGGGGCGGGAGTCGGGGCCGGCGGTGCGACCGCGACGGGCGATGTCGGAGGGGCGGGGGGTTCTGCGAACACAGCGACCGGGGCGGGCGCTTCGACGGGCTCAGCGACCGGGGCGGGCAGCACGGGTGTCGCGCCGATGACCGTTGGTACGAAGACGATCTCGGGGGCAGGCTCCCGGGCGGGGGGCGTGCGCGCCGGAACCTTGAATGTGCCGGAGTCGAGCGCGATACCCGGCGGTAGCGAGATGAAGTCGACCTCTTCGAGGGGCGTAGCGGACGCGGCATCCGTCTTCGTCTCTCCCACAGCCGCTCCGGGCGGCGGCATCGCGATGAAGGAGTCGCTGTCGTCCGTGCTCACGTGGGCAATGCTAGCCCACGCGCTATCACGTCACGGGCTGGCTGCCGCGCCGCGTGAACCGAGGCGCGAAGTAGAGCGCGACGAACCCGATGGCGACGCCGATGCCGAAATAGATGCTGGCGCCGGATGCACGCGAGTCGTCTGAACTCAGGATCGAGAAGACGCTGCCGAGGAGGAACCCGATGTAAGCGGGCACAAAGAGACTGACCAGAACGCCGGTCGCGTATGCCGCGTTCGATCCGACGCGGGAGAGGATGACGGCCGCGATCGCGGCTACGAGGGCGACGGCCACGAACAGGTAGCCGAAGACGGCGAGCCCGCCCGGCGTAGCGCCGATGGCACCGCTCTGATACTGGCCGGTCACTGCGATGTCGAAGCTCGCGGGAAGCCGAGGTGCCAGCACTACCGTGTAGAAGAGTTGCACCAGTACGGCGACCACGGCGAAGCCGACGGCTATCCACGCGACGGTGCGTACGGTGGCAGGGGTGGGCTTGTCGACGCGTGAGGTGGTCATCAATCCATACTGCCGTACGCGGCGGTCAGGCGGACGCCACCGCCGGCGCCGGCCAGCGCACGGTGCCGATGACAGCATCGAAAAGCTCGAGCATCTGCTCTTCGAACTCGACATACCCGGTCGAGAAACTCAACAGCGCGAGGCGGTTTGGCTCGGCGGCGGCCAGCCAGTAGTCGGCCTGCAACACCTCGAACTCGACGTTCTCTTCGGTTGCGGGGTGCACGCGTCGGTAGGCCTGCCGGACGGCATGCACGTGAGTCTTCTCGAGAACGGTCCGCGACCGCGCCTCACTACCCTGTTGGGTGACGAGGCCGAAATTCAAGGCTTCTTTGAGCTCGGTGAGCCCGAGGGAGTCGAAATCGGTCTGGTCGAAGTCGGGGAGGAAGACCGCGAGCCACGCGGGTAGTGGAATGCCGGGAGACAGCTCCAACGCGAGATGAAAGTCGGTCGCTCCACTACCGCGTGCGAGTTCGGCGGCCTGTTCGAACCGCCCGCGCATGTTTGCGCGCACCGTGGCGAGGCGGTCGTCGCGTCCGATGCTGTGCTCGACAACCTTGCGGATCGACGAGTGCATCGCCGCGTCGCTGGCCAGATTGACCCGACCCCAGGTTCCGGGGAGGGCGAAGCGTGGTGTGGAAGGCGTGGTCATGCGGATCTCACTTCGGTTTCACGGAACGTGGCGGCGATATCGACGAGATAGCCAGTGATATCTTCGAACCACGCGAGATTCTGGGTGACGATCGACATCTCGATGCCCCGCGCTGCCCGGTCGGGAAACAGTGCGACGATGGCACGTTCGACGGCCGGATCGGCGATGCCACCCGCGGTCGGTTCGATAACGAAGTCGTGAATCGCTATGGCCCGACCGACGGGGAGCGGGTGCTCGGTCACGGTGCGGTTCACCAGCTCTGCGGGGTTCTGCGGGTCGGCGTCGGGGCCATCGAGATTGACGGATGCCGCGTCGCGGTAGTCATCCGCTTCGCTGCTGGAACCGGCGATCCTTCCGAGCGATAAAAGCGCTTCGACCCGACCAGACGACGGTCGCGGAACGAAGGCCCAGTGCGGGCGGCCTCCGCGGGCGGGAGACTGCGCGACCGCGGAGACCGCGGAGAGAGCGTGCACCAGTTGGTCGCGCGTCTCGCCGGTGGCCCCGATGACCCCGACGATGCGCTCGATGGCGGCGGTCGTGGCCTCGGGAGTTCCGTTCGGAGGCAACTCGTGCCATCCCTCGGGAATGTCCACTTCGAATACCAGGCGGATCTCGGTCATGTCGCTCACGCGCCCGCCAATGCCATGCTCTTGCCACCGGGTGCCGCCGCCGACGCGAGCACCGCGCCGGTGAAGGGGGCCTCGATCGTCGTGGGCATCGTGTAATCGAAGTCGGTGTTGACCGGGTCTACCTTGATTGTCGGGGGAACGTTCCAACTGGGTCCGGCTACGCTCGGCGCGAGATCGATGGTGAACGGATTGCCCACGGCGCCGCCGACGGCGTCGGTGGCCGGCTCTATGACTTTCGCGGCCAGGTACTCGGCACCCACGAGAGCTGCTCGCTCGCTCGCGGGAAGCTCGACCGCCACCCTCGTCGCGGCGGTCAAGCCGGCTTCGGCAGCAGGCAAGCCGACGTTCTGCAGGAAGGTCTTCGCCTTGCCCGCACCAGCGCCGAGCAGGGCGCCCACGGCGAGTCCGAGGCCCTCGCCCACGACGGCGCCCAGCGATCCCTTGCCCAGCAGCACGAGCGCGACCGAACAGGCGAGGGTGGCGATTGCCACCACGAGGGCGAGGGTTTTCACCGCGGCGGCCAGCGGGGCCAGCACGGGAACGAAGATCGCAACGATGGAGAGCACCGTGGAAATGAGGTCGAGGATGGGCCCGATGGCCGAGAGCACTTCGTGGAGCTTCTCGAGGAGCGGCGTGAGATTCTCCTGCGCCCACTCGTACGCCCCTTGGAAGGCACCGCCGATGGCCTCGAAGAACCCGTCGTTGAGCGCGCTCGTATCGGCGGCGTCTTTGAGAGCGGTGATCGCGCGGGTGACCGCGTCCATCTTGTCTTGCACCGCGGCGTTGTACTCGTCGAGTGCGGCTTGCGTACTGGCGGCGAACCGTTCGAGAGCACGCTTGGCCTCGAGGAAATCGTCGACGAGGTTGGGAGTCTGGCCGTTGTCGTTCTTAACGGTCTCTTCGAGGTCGTCGGCGAGGCGGGATGCCGCACCCTGCTCGCCGTTGGCGCCCGTGAAGTTGTTGATCGCCCGGGTGGCGCGGTCCTGCGCGGCGCGAAGGTCGATGGCGTACTGCGACATCGCATCTGCTGCGCCGTCGTAGCGCACGTGGATCGACTCGGTCGCGGTGCGCGCGTCGAGTGCCTTGAGACGCACCTCATCGACAGCGAGCGAGACGAAGGTGGAGTCGTCGGTCAGGTCGCGAAGATCGTCTGCGGCGTTCTTGAGGCGCAGTGCGGTCGTCTTGTAGACGCGGGCGTGGTCGGCGATCGCATCCGGATCGCCATCGAGCGGTAGGGGAATCATGCTGCCATCGGTCCGTTCGGTGTGGTTCCCGTGGGACCGGGAGCAGTAGGTGGCGCGGTGAGCGCGGTGGCGAGTTCGGTGTCGATCGACTCGAACGACTCGCCGATCTTGCCGATCGAGTCTTTGAGCCATTCGAGGTTGTCGCGGATGTCGTAGCGGTGCTTGTTCCACGACGACGAGAAGTCCCCGATCTTGCCGGAAAGACGTCCGTCTCCCACGGCCGATCCGAGGTCGCGAGCCATGTCGGATTCCTCGTTGATGACCTCGAGGGCCCTGTCGAGCCGGGAGCGCAATAGATCGAGCTGGTCGATGTCGACTCTGAGGTCAGCCATGAGATTCCTTTCGCCGTGAATCTAGATGAGGAGGTGGGTGGAGGGATGACCCGGTCCCCGACGGAAGCCGGGGACCGGACACGTCACTAGCCCTTGATCGCGGAGGCGAGGCCCTCGTCGGTCTGCTGCAGAGCGTCCGCGGCGGAGACGAGGAAGCTGCTGAGCCCCTCGAGGCCGTTGACGGCCGTCGTGGTGCCCGAGCGGAACTGCTCGAACGAGTCGCGGTATGCGGCGGAGGACTGCTCGGCCTGGAAACCGTTGGAGGTGAGCGTTTCGACCAGGTTGCTGAGCTCGCTCAGCTTGCCGATCATGTCGTCCTTGCCGGCGTTGAGGCGCTGGGCAGCTTCGCGCAGGTCTTCGTAGGTCACGTTGAGGTTAGCCATGGTGTTGCTCCTTCTTGTCGGTTCCCGCGGGGAGCGGGGCTAGTGGTTATACGGTAACCATGGGGCGTACCTACCGTCGATGGGCAGGCCTCCCCATGGGGTCTGGTGGGTACTACGGCGACTCGCCGAGCAACGGCAACTGCACCCTCGTGGCCTTTCCCCGGGCGATGAAGTAGCCACGGCCGGGAGGGAACTCACCTCGGGAGACGCGGGGAAGAGCGGTCTTGAGGATCGACTCACCCTCGAGGCCTTCGGGCTGGAGAAGGAACCCCGTGCGGGCGCCCTTGACCTCGGCCAGCAGCGGCCACGACGAGCTCCACTGGCTGGTCTCGGACTCCGCGATGAGGAAGTGGTCGCTGCGTTTGACCGCTTTGATCAGCTCCACGAGCGACGAGTCCGCCGCCGAGCTGAGGAAGTCGCCGATCTGCTCGACGACGATCAGCACCTTGCCTCTTGTCGCACTGTCTTCGACGATCGCCCGCAGTTCTTTCGCGAGACCGGTGGCGTCTTCGACGGTGCGCGCGGCCGCTTCCCACCCGGCGCCGGCACCGATGGCCGAGCGGGCATTGCCGATGTAGTACGCGGTCACATCGGGTCGCGCCGCGCGCACCGAACGCACGAGCCAGTCGAGCGCGTTCGTGCGGCCGCTCGCCGGCGGGCCGGCGAGGACGAAGGCACCCGTCGGCTCGAAACCGAGCGGCTCGAGGGTGTCGTCGGAGAGGCCGAGCACGGGCTTGTCGCCCACGGTCGCCGGCAGTACCGACGCCGGGATCTCGAGCGGCAGCGAGCCGATCGGGGCGGTCGGACGGCGGCCGTTGCGCTGCATCGCCTCGGCGAGCGCGCCGAGGGCCTTCGACTGCTCGGCGACGTTGGGGACCCCGCCGACGATCGCTATCTGAGTCTCCAGCCCGTCGACGAGGGCGCGGCCGGGAGGAGAGGTGGCGCTGAGCACGTCGTTCGGCGAGTCGAGCATCGCATAGCCTCCGTCGTCGGCCAGGCGATGCACGACTCGGCGCTGGATCGTCGAGCTGATCGACGAGGGTACGCTGCCGGGACGGTCTGCCGTGAGGGCGACGTGGATGCCGAGAGCGCGTCCTTCGGCGAGGATCTGCTGGAAGACTCCGTACCAGGGTGCTCGGCTCGCGCCGATCTCGAAGTCTGCACGGAAGCCGGGGAAGTTGTCGACGAGCAGGATGATCCGCTTCTCGTCGGGCGCACCGGCGATCTGGCGGTACTCGACGATCGTGCCGGCGTTGACCGCCGTGTACCGCGCGGTGCGGTCGTCGAGGATGCCGCGGAGCTTTCGGAACAGACGAATGACGCGTTCCGGGTCGTCGCCCGTGACGATCGACCCGACGTGCGGAAGCACCTCGAGCATGCGAAGGCCGCCCGTGCCGAAGTCGAGTCCGTAGACGTCGACGGGACCTCCGCGGGGCGTGATTCCGGATGCCGCGGCTATCGTGCGCAGTGTGGTGGTCTTGCCCGTTCCGCCCGCACCGTAGATGCCGATGTTGCCGTCGGTGTCCGGCCGGAAGTACACCTCGTCCTGACGCTGGCTGTTCGGCACGTCACTGACTCCCATGACGATGTCGGTGTCGGTGCGCTGGCGGAGACGGGTGAGGTCGAATGCCGGCGCGAGTTCGTCGAGCCAGGGCCGACGTGGTGCGGGCAGCGACAACGACGCCGACGCGGCGATGAGGTTGCTTACGAGGCGGGTCTGATCTGTGGGTCCGACCTCGCCGGCACCGGGGGCCTCGACCTTCTCGCCCGGGGCCTCCCATGGCTGCTCCGCTCCGAACCTGAGCTCGGCAACCTGCACCGAGGGAGCCGGCGGGGTGTCACTAGTCCAGCCCCCGGCGTAGGCGGACTGGAAGCTCGTCAGGCGGCCGGGGCCGGTCTTCGCGATGGCGCGACCGGGGATCGACGGGTCGAACGTTCCGGCGATCTTGTCACCGACGACGTCTTGGCTGTCAGACTCGTCAGCCATGCGCAGGGCGATGCGCAGGTTCGTGTTGGCGCGCAGGTTGTCGCGGATAACGCCTGCCGGGCGTTGCGTAGCCATAATGAGGTGGATGCCCAGCGAACGGCCTCGCTGGGCGATGTCGACCACCCCGTCGACGAACTCGGGCACCTCGCCGGCGAGGGCGGCGAACTCGTCGATCACGAGGACGAGCGCCGGCGGGCTTTCCGGGTCACCCCGCTTTTCGAGGTCGAGGAGGTCTTTCGCCTTCTTGCGGTTGAACAGGTGCTCGCGGTAGTGCAGCTCGGCCCGCAGGCTGGTCAGAGCGCGGCGCACGAGGTGCGGGCTCAGGTCGGTGACGAGGCCGACGCAGTGCGGGAGGTTGACGCAGTCGGCGAACGCCGAGCCGCCCTTGTAGTCCACGAAGAGGAAGGTCACCCGGTCGGGGCTGTACTCCGCTGCCATTCCGAGCACCCAGGCCTGCAGGAACTCGCTCTTCCCCGAGCCGGTCGTTCCGCCGACGAGGGCGTGCGGGCCCTGCGTGCGGAGGTCGAGGTGCATCGCGTCGACCCCGGACTGACCGACGAGCGCGCGGAGGCGACCTGCGCGGCGCTTCACGGGCGCTCCACCCGACCGGTCGTGGATCGAGTCGTTCTGACGCCACCGGTCGACGGCGACCGCTGCCGACGTCGCGAGATCACTGCCGAGCAGCGACAGCATCGACACCGAGCGGGGAAGGTCGCTCGCATCACGCTGCAGAGCACCGGCGTCGACGACCGGAGCGAGCCGGCGCGCGAACGCGAGAGCCTGCTGACGGGTGACCGGTTCGGTGCGCACGGCGGTGATGTCGTCGCCGAGACGCACCAGACCGACCTCGGCGGTGAGACCGTCGCTGGCGGCGTCGACGAATGTGCGGGCGACGGCGGGGAGTTCGGCGGTCGTCGGAGAGACCCACACGGGGTAGACGCCCGCATCGGCTCCGCGCTCGGCGATCTGCACCAGGCGTGCCCGGTCGACCGGGGCGTCGTCGGAGATGAGGAGCAGCACGGCCGGGGTCGCCGACGAGGGTGCGGTCGCCGTCTCGGATCCGTCGCCGACAGTCGCCCCGGCGATGAGCGCCGACTTCTCGAGCATCGACGCGCCACGCTCGGCGACAGCCGCCTTGGTGCGGTTCTGGATGAGCTCCTCGATCGCGGAGAGGAGCGCGTCGCCGGTCGCCTGGCTGTTGGCCAGATGACCGACCGACAGCGGGCTGTGCGGAGAGCCGGTGTGCGGCAGCCACTTGAGCCACTCGACCTCTGCGGTCCACGTGTTGCTCACGATGGCCGCGACGACGAGCTCGGCGGGAGAGTGCAGGCCGGTCGCCTGGACGACGATGCCGCGGGTCATGTCGGCGGCGGCCGAATGCACGCCCGAGATGCCGAGTGCTCCCGAGAAGAACAGGTTCTCGGTGACAGGCACGTCGGTGATATCGCGGAACCGGTTCTGCGTCTTCAGCACCCGGTCGAGGAACTGAGGCAAAGCGGCATCCTCGTTGCTCATCCCGACGATGTTGCGTGAACGCATGGTTCCGATGCCGAGGTTGAGCGACAGGAACTGCCAGTGCTCGGGGCGGCGCGTCCACAGCATCGGCCCCAGGCGCATGGCTTCGGCGTGCACCTCCAGCGTCGACGGCGCCTCTCGTAGGCGCACATTCCGCTCGATGTCGATCTCTTTCTCGAGACGCTCCTCGAGCATCGTCGCCCGCTCTTCGAAGCGCTTGATCTCGAGCTTCTCCTTCTTCTTGTGGGTGGCCCGCGTGCTCAGGTAGGTGCCGAGCATGATGAACGGCGACGCCGCGAGGAAGATCAGCGAGTCGAGCGGGCGGCCGGTGAAGAAGAAGACGCCTCCGAGCAGGACCGGCGCGATCATCACTACCCACGGGAAGGGTTGCACGTCTTTCTCGGTCGGCATCTTCGGGGCGGGGTACTCGGTACCGGGGTAGCGCGACTCGACGCGAGGCGAGCGGTTGAACGCGACCGGTCCGCTGACGACCTGCACGACGACCTCGGTCGGGGCGGCGATCTCCGCGCGCAGCACGGTGTCGCCGACGCGCACCGTGTCTCCGTCGCTGAGATCGACTCGAGTGACGGGGCCTCCATCGACGTCGAGTCCGTTCGCCGAGTTGAGGTCGACGACCCGTACGCTCTGGGCGAAGACGTCGAGCCGCGCGTGCCGTTTCGATACCAGAGGGTCGGTCAGCGCCACGTCGGAGACGGCAGCGTCGCGACCGAGGTAGCGGGTACCCGTGGCCAGGTCGAAGTGCGCGCCCGAGTCGGGTCCCTCGACCACGCGCAGCACTGCGACGGTCTCGGAGACAGCGGCGGGCGCCACGACGCGGGAGGGCACGAGGGCGATTGTTGCCCCCGACCCGAGCGCCGCTTCACCGAGCGCCAGCTCGGGTTCGAGCACGGTGTGCCCGGTGCCGTTCGGGTCGACGACCTGGATGGTGAGCTGCTCCGACGGGGTCGCACCGAGCTTCGCCATATAAGGGTCGACGCGAGCGACGGCAGCGGCGACGTCGCCGACGGTCGCCGACGAATCGGTCGTGACGACGATGTCGGCGGTGGGCCCACCGGACCGCTGGAGGGTCAGTTTGATCTTCACTTTTGCTGCCCTCGGTTGTTCTTGCGGTTTCCACGGATACGGTAGCGGCTCAGGATGCGGCGGGCCCTCGTCACGGCAGAGCGCGCGACCGCGATCGCAGCGATCGCCTCGTTCCAGACCTTCTCGCTGCGTTCGGCATCGACCTCGCGGCCGTCG
>Ga0247735_1000787_pt1 | contig 12457 bp, 11 predicted proteins | sample UWRJL178409R2_FD_180934 | JGI IMG/M metagenome (GOLD analysis project Ga0247735, IMG submission 180934) | Plant litter microbial communities from Arlington Agricultural Research Station in Wisconsin, United States - UWRJ-L178-409R-2 | ecosystem: Environmental > Terrestrial > Plant litter >...
AGAAGCTCACCCGCCACAGGTACTCCTCGCCGTTCGGCCGAAACCACCGCACGACGAGCACGGTGCTGCGGGCGATATCCCGCGCCGAGATCATGACCTCGAGCGACTCGCCGGGCAGGAGAGCGGATGGCGCGCTCGCCGGCATCACGCCGGCCCCGAGCAGGCTCAGCGTCACGCCGTCGAGCGGCTCGCGCCCGCGGTTGGTGAGCAGGTAGCGCCGCGGCCCCGCGTCCCGATCGACGGAGAACGGAACCGAGTAGGCGGGGTCGGAGTACGGGGAGCGGGGGCCGGTCATGCGGGGAGGCTAGGTGCCACCTCCGACGGGCGAGGGCCGCAGACATCCACTCGCCGCGGACACTGTGGACGGCTGCGTCAGGGCAGCGCTGGGGGAGGAGAGGAAGGGCGATCGTCGGGGGAGTCGGATTCCACCCAGCGACCGGGCAACGCCTTCTGAGCGCGGGATGCGACCGACCGCGTTCCGTCGGTGATCGAGCGTCGCCCGGAGTCGATGCCGCGGCGCGCCCGCTGCGCGAGCGTCGGCGCGGACGGGTCCCGCACGATCGGGTCGAGGATGACCGGGAACACGGCGGGCGGCGGAGGGAAGGCGGTGCGGGAGCTGGTGACGACCTTGCGGCCGAGAAGGTGGTTGCCCGTTCCGCCGATCACCGCGCCGATGCCGAACGGGATGGCCCGACCGATGACGCTCGCCCCCTGAGTGACAGCGAAGCGACGGACGAAGGCGCGCTGCACACGGTCGGCGATCTGGCCGAGCGCCGCCTGCGGCAGACTCTTGGTGACGACCTCGCCCCAGAACTTCGGGCGGGTCTTGCCGCCGCCCAGGGCCTGGCCGGCGAACTGCTTCACCAGGTCGGACCCGGCGGTGCCGAGCATCATCGCCATCACGAGGGTGCGAGCGCGCTCCGGATCGTCGACCGCGATGCCGTGCACCTCGGTCACCGACTGGGCGAACAGCGCACTCGTCTCGAGAAATCCGGCGGTCTCTGCGGCGGACAGTGCCAGGGAGATTCCGGTGCCCACCGCGGGGAGCACGGCGGCTGCGCCGACGGCCGCACCGCCCGTCGTCACCGCCGTGAGGTAGCGCTTCTCCAGAATGGTGATCACCTGGGCGGGCGTCGCGCCGGGGTTCCGGCGACGGATGCTGCGGATGTGAGCCAGCACGACCGGCCGCTGCACCGACAGCAGCCGCTCCACTCCTCGTTCGACTCCCCGCTCCACCTGGGGCCCTCCGGGAACGATCGTCACTTCTTCACGCCGTACTCGGCGTTGTAGCGGTCGAGCACGTCGGCGATCGGCGCGTCCAGCACCAGAGCGCCCTTGTCGAGGTACAGCCCGCGGGTGCAGAAACGTCTGAGGTCCTTCTCGCTATGCGACACGAAGAACAACGTACGCCCGCCCGCCAAGAGCTCCTCGATGCGGCGGTAGCACTTCTCACGGAACGCCTTGTCACCGACGGCCAGCACCTCGTCCACCAGGATGATCGGCTCCTCCAGGCGCGAGATCACCGCGAAGGCGATGCGCACCTTCATGCCGCTCGACAGGTGCTTGTAGGGGGTGTCGAGAAAGTCGCCGATCTCGGAGAATTCGATGATCTCGTCGAATCGAGCGTCGATCTCGGCCTTCTTCATGCCGTGCAGGCCCGCGGTGAGGTACACGTTGTCGCGCACGGTCAGATCGTCGACGAAGCCGCCGGTGATCTCGATCAGCGGGGCGACGCCCTCGTGCACTCCGACTGACCCCTCATCGGGGTAGACCACCTCGGCGACGAGCTTGAGCAGCGTCGACTTTCCCTGACCGTTGCGCCCCACCACGCCGATCGCCTCGCCGGGCTGCACGTCGAACGAGACATCCCGCAACGCCCAGAACTCGTCCGGTCGGGCCCGGCGGCCGCGACCGGCGAACAGGTCTTTGAAGCTGCGCCGGGAGCGGCGGTTGCGCTTGAATCGGATACCGGCATCCTTGACCTGAATGACCGGCGCCACGAGCGTCTCCACCATCAGATCTCCTTCAGAACGGTCGGTACCGTGCGACGGAACACGACGAAGCCCACCGCGAGGATGACGACGGTGAAGACGGCGCTGACGGCGACATCCAGCCAGTTGAGTTCGGCCGGGAAGAACGCCGAACGGTAGATCGAGAAGATGCCGGAGAGCGGATTGAGCGCCACCAGCTCACGCAGCGGCGAGTGCAGCCCTTCGAGCCCGTACACGATCGGCGACGCGTAGAACAGAAAGCGAAGGCCGAGCTTGATCGCGCGCTCGAGGTCGCGGAAGAACACCACCAGCGGCGCCACGATCAGGCCGACGCCGAAGGCGAGGGCCGCCTGCATCACGATGGCGAGCGGCACGAGTGCCACCTGCCAGTGCAGCCGCGCGGGATCGTTCGTTCCGAGCGAGATGAGGGCGAAGAACACGATCACCGGAATGCTGATCAGAAACTCGATGCCCTTGGACAACACGAGCCGTGCCACCCAGATGGTGCGGGGGATCTTGGTCGAGCGGATCAGCTTCGCCTCTTTGGTGAAGGCGCGGGTCGCGTCGGACACCGCCCCGTTGAACCAGGTCCAGGGCAGAAGCGCGGTCAACAGGAAGATGATGTACGGCTGCTCGACCGCGGTGCCGCGGTCGAAGATCTGGGTGAACACGATCCAGTAGATCGCCGCCATCACGAGCGGGTCGAGGATCGACCAGAAATAGCCGAGGAACGATGTGGTGTAGCGGACCTTCAGATCACGCGTCGTCAGCAGCCAGAGCGAATGACGGTAGCTGGCGGCAGGGGACTGCGCGCGCGACTGCACTGATGCGCTCACTGGCCGGGGTCCTTACGTTCAGCACCCCCGCACCGCGCCCTAGACGAAGAGGTTGGCCCGCTCCAGGTCTTCAGCGAAGTCGACCTCGACGGCGTAGAGGTCGGAGATGTCTACCGGCTCAAATCGTAGCTTGTCCTGCTCGATCGCCAGCTCGATGCCACGCTCGAAGTAGTCCTGGTCACCCACGCGGCTGAGCTGGCGCACCAGTGCGGCCTTGTCTGCACGCGACACGAAGTTGATGCCGACGGCCTCGCCGAGACCTCCGCTGACGGTCTTGGAGAGCTGGTCGATGAAGCCCTCGGCGTCGACGGTGTACTTGACCTCCTCGTCGGACACCTTGGCGGTGTTGACCGACACGAAGGACTGGCCGGCGTCAACCATGGCCTTGGCGCGAACCAGTGCCTCGGGGTCGAAGACGACGTCACCGTTCATCCACAGCACTCCGCCATCCTTCGACGCGCGCAGCGCACGCATGAGGCTCTTGGAGGTGTTGGTCTGGTCGTACTGCTCGTTGTAGACGAAGGAGGCGTCGGGGAAGGCCTCGATGATGTGCTCCAGCTTGTAGCCGACGACGATCGACACGTGGGCGTCCTTGCCGAACGCGTGACGGATGTTGTCGAACTGCTGCTGCATGATGGTGCGGCCGTCGCTGAGCTCTGTCAGCGGTTTCGGCAGCGAGCGACCGAGACGGCTGCCCATACCGGCGGCCAGAATGACGATCTGCGTGCTCACGATTTGTCTCCCTAGATGACTGTGATCGGACCGGGGTGTCGGTGTCAACGTCACTCCGCGATGTTCACGTGTGCATCAGATAAGTCACCGATTGTTAATCCCCAGACTCTTGTCTGGACACGTCGTTGTGCATAGCCCACTCTACCCGGCGCCCCAAAATAGGCCCAGAGCTGGGGCGTGCACGTTGTGGATTCGTGACGAAACGCCCAGACTTCGCTCAGGGAGTAGCACACTTCACTCGGGCGCAGCCCCGTACTTCGCTCCAGGAGGAGAGAGGCGGTTGGTAGGTTTGAACGATGGACCACGAACCCGAGGAAAATCCCGTTCCACCGCGTTCTCCAAGCCCTCGAACTTCGGCCACCAGGCCGGCACAGAAGCCGACGCAGAAGTCGCGTGCGAGCGCCGGCGGGACGGGTCGCGCAACCCCCGCGACGCCGCCGCGTACCCGCACGTCCAGTGCGGCCTCTGCTGCCGAAAAGCGCGCGGCCGCCGGCGGTCCGACACCGCGGGGAGCGGCTGCCGAGCCCGCCGAGACCGCGCCTGCGGCACAGCCCAGCCGCGCGCCGCGCGCCGCCGGTGCGGCCCCCGCTGCGAAGAAGCCCGCAGCGAAGAAGCCTGCGGCGAGAACCCCTGCCGCGAAGAGGCCTGCGGCGGCGCGGACCACGAAGGCCGCCGCACCGCGCACCACCGCGGCGTCGAAGGCCGCAGCGGCACGCGCCGCAGCCGCCACCGCGGATGCGCCCGCCGCAGAGCCGCGCGACGAGGAGCAGACCCCGTCGACCGACGAGGCCGCGCCCAGCCCCACGACCACTCCCGCGCGCACCGGCAGCGGCCGCGCCAGCACGCCGCGGGCTGGCACGCCACGGGCCGGGTCACCGCGTGCGACCGCTCCGCGTTCGACGACCGCCGGCGCCCCGCGCAGAACCGCGACGGCGCCCGACACGGCAGCCGCCATCGTCGTCCCCGACGTGCTGCTGCCCGAGACCGTCGAGTCGCTCGAGGTGGCTCCCCCCGAAACACCCGCAGACGTGACGGTCGAGAGCGAGGTGGTCGAGCTGCCTGAGGAGGTGGCGGAGGCCGCCGAGACCGTGGTCGTGACGGATGCGGCGGCCGCGACATCCGCTTCCCCCGCCGCCGCGCCGAGCACGCCCGCGCGTGCCCCTCGCGCCCCGCGTGCGCCTCGGGCACCGCGCGCACCGAAGGCAGCCCCGGCCGAGACCACGGGCACCGCCGACGACGGCATCGTCCTGCGCATCGACCAGCTCACCAAGAGCTTCGGCGACACCCTGGCGGTCGACCACGTGAGTCTCGCCGTTCCCGCCGGCACGATCTTCGGGCTGGTGGGGCCCAACGGTGCCGGCAAGACGACGACCCTGTCGATGGTCACCGGGCTGCTGCGTCCCGACTCCGGCACGATCACCGTGCACGGTGCGGATGTCTGGAGCGACCCGGTCGTCGCCAAGCGCAACATGGGCGTGCTGCCCGACCGCCTGCGTCTGTTCGACCGGCTGACCGGCGCGCAGCTGCTCTACTACGCGGGAACCCTGCGTGGGCTCGACGCCAAGACGGTGAAGAAGCGCACCGCCGACCTCGCCGCGGCCTTCGGCCTCGAGGACGCGCTCAATCGCCTGGTGACGGACTACTCGGCCGGCATGACCAAGAAGGTCGCGCTCGCCTGCGCCATGATCCACTCGCCGCGGGTGCTGATCCTCGATGAGCCGTTCGAGTCGGTCGACCCGGTGTCGGCGGCCAACGTCACCGAGATCCTGCAGAACTACGTCGCGGCCGGCGGCACCGTCGTGCTGTCCAGCCACAGCATGGACCTCATCCAGCGCATCTGCGACCTCGTCGCCATCGTGGTGGCCGGAAAGGTCCTCGCGGCGGGAACCACCGAAGAAGTTCGCGGCGCGGGAAGTCTCGAACAGCGATTCGTCGAGCTCGCCGGCGGACGCAAGACGGCGGAGGGCATGGAGTGGTTGCACAGTTTCTCGGACTGAATACACCCACCCTGACCAGCAAAAAATAGACTGCTACGTCTAAGAATTGCCACTGCAAAGGGCGGAGCCGCTACAGTCGGCCCCAAGAACAACGTGAGCGCGGGTGGTCTTTCTTCTCAATCGTGACGATTGAGAAAGGTGGGCAACCATGCCCAGAAACAGCACTTCCCAACAGTTCCGCTTAGTACCCCTTTTGATGGATCACTAGATGTAACTTTCCCCCTCCGCTCTCGAAGGAGGAGCTTCGCCAATTCACTCGTGACTATGCCGAGAACAGGACTCTGGCCGTATGCGGAATTGGCTACCGCGTAGCCACGGCCACAGGCGCGACATGCCCCAAATACTGCCGGATGAAGTCCACGTGTCTCAAATGTTCCCCACACCTATCATGATCATCCAGACTTACTCGGCCACGCCGACCGCCGACCGCCGACCGCCACCGGGAACTCGCTGGAGCCTGGATCCTGTCCCTTCCGTCCGAGAACACTCGGCGTGCCTACCGTCGGGATCTGCATTCGATGTTCTCGTTCTTCGACGGCGGAGGACTCGGGAAACCCTGACCGGCGCACCATCCACTGTTGCGCGCCAGCTCTCGGCGGTGTCGTCGTTCTACTCATACTCGGTGGATGAGGGGGGCTTCGGCTAACCCGGTGGTGCGGGTCACCTGTCCTCGGGTTGACGCAGACCACTCCTCCACGCGCGGCCTGAGCAAGGACGAGGCTCGCCTACTCCTCGCCGCCGCCCGTGAGGACGGCCCGCGCTCCTACGCCATCGTAGCTGCCCTTCTCCTCACCGGGATGCGGATCTCAGAAGCGCTGGGAGCCGATTTGAGCGACTTGCAGCACGATGCCGGACACCGCGTGCTCGTGGTCACCCGCAGGGCGGACATCGGCAGAAAATCGCACTCCCGGCTCAGGTGGTCGATGCGTTCAGCACGAACCTCGGCACGGGCGCAGCAGAGGGCACCGAGCTTGCTACTGCGGACACGGAAAGCGCCAATGCGCCGATTTTTACCACGGCAACGGGCAAGCGCTGGGCTGCGTCGGAGGCCTTCCGCACGATCCAGCGCTTAGCTCGATTGGCAGGTGAAGGACAGGTTTCGCCCCACAGCCTTCGCCACACGCACGCCACGCTCGCGGTCGATACCGGGGTTGCATTGCACGACTTGCAGGACAGCATGGGCCACGCTGACCCCCGCACGACGCGGCGTTACGACCGTCCTCGGAGACGGCTGGAAAAGTGCAGCGCTTACAGCGTGGCATCAGCGCTGACTTAGCATGCATTGGGTCGGCCAGAGGTCTCAGCGGGCTACGGGCGAGGAGTCGTCGTGTTCCCAGTCGGGTGGCACGCTGTCGTCAAGGTAGCCGCCCCACTCGGTGGGCACGTCAAGCGGCCACGTCGTCGGCGGAACGGCTCCCTGGTAGAAGACCTCATCCTTTCCGGCAGCGCCACCTACCCCTAGATGCCATCCGCTCGGTAGCTCTCGCCAGCAGCGCCACTGCTGATCGTCGGCTGTTATCTCCACGTGGATGCCGTGATCTGCCGGGAGTGGAAATCGCCGGGAGTCCACCAGCACGTCGGTCAGGTCATCCCAGTAACGATTCCCGTTCCCAGCGTATCGCCCCATCTGTGTCATGGCGATGTAGTTGAGCTGACCCTTAGTCGCATCGAACTCGCGCCGGTCTAGTTGCGCCCCCGTGTAGTCAGTCCCTTCGACTCCGGCGAATTCTTTCAGCGACGTGAGCCGCGCTTGCTCTTCAGTATCTCGTTTTCGGAGGTCCGAGCGGAAAGAGCGCATGAAGGTGAGAGCGTCCCGGAACGTCCTCGACTCACTGACGGCGTTGTATCGGCCATCGAACCTCGCCGCGAGCGACACGCTGAAACGCAGGCCGAGCACGAAGCCGAGCCGCGCTCTCCACGGCGTGGCCTTCCTGAAGGTCACACGCACCAACAGCAATTCTGCATATGCGTAAAACGCGACGACGTAGAAGTACGGGATCAACAACGCCGGTAACCACAGAGTCAGAAGGAATGACTGAACGAGGTCAAGCCATTGGATCGTCCCGGCACTGATCACTAGCTGAACGGTCGTCCACGTGAACGCACCGAGGGCCACGAGGCTCATCAGCAGGGAGAAAATCACCTGGGCTGCACGAGCGAATACCAACACGCAACTCTTGCCCGACGAGTCCTCAAACGACGGGACTGTGCTCAGCGCCAGTGCTGCCATGGCGTTGAGTACCACAAGCACGAGCAGCACGATCTGAAACGCGATCTCCCACCCCAGTGGGAACGACTGAAGGTTGAGATAGAAGATCAATAATGCCGTTACGCCCACGGTCTCGCGCACAACGTGCTTCAGGATTTCGATTCCTGATTTTGAGCTAACCGACCGGAAGAGGATTGGAAACCCGAGGGTGAAGACGATGGTGCTCGTGTCCTTCAGCAACCCGACATTCCATAGGCCGAGCAACCAGCCCACGTACACGGCTAATGCCGACCAGAAGAGCAGACCGGAATAGATCACAACGATCTTCCGCACGAAAGCAGCCTTCAGAACGTCAGCAAACAACCCCCGAACGAACCTTCGCAGTCTCGGAATTGCAACTATCAGGAGCGCTGCGCCCGCCACGATGATGACGGATGCCCACTCGCGATCAGTGAGCACCACCCTTCCTCCTTTGACGGTTCCGATTGGTAGTGAATGAACAATGGCACAACGAGGAACCCGTGGTGTCAGAGCGCTTCAGGGTTAGTTGTCCTCCGTTCATGGTCATCTTCCGCTGCGGTCGTATGTGGCGCGTTCAATCTCGCGTCGCACCGACCACGGAAGATGCTGGGGAAACTGCTCGGGGTCGTCTGCAAAGGCGTCGAGCGCCTGTATCTGCTCGTTCAACGAGCTGGCTGATTCAAGACACACCACCGCCCCGGATGGATGCAGGGCGAATGCCCTGAAGAGCGTGGAGCCACGACGGGCGCTCCACTGGTGGACATGCCCGAGCGCGACTCCATTTCGCGTGACCTCGAAGCGCGGCTCTTCGAGTCGGCGGCTCGGACGCATGAGGCGAAAGACGAGATCTGACAAAGCGGCTCCTGAAATCGAGCGACCGGCCTCGCGGATAAGAGTAAGCAAGACGACCCCCAAAACGGGAGAGTTGAGTGGACCCACGCTCACCTTCCACTTAGAGTGAGCGCAGAGTGTCGGACCCGGCGACGCTCCCCGAGCTTCGGAGGAACGTGTACCACTTCGATGCACTCATTCCAGTGGGTAGCCGCACCACCTGCGACCTCCCAGGGAAGTCAGGTTCGTTCCAGCACAGTTGGCTCGACACAGACGTACCGGAGTACATGACTGAAGAGCGCAACCTGAGGTCCGGAAACCTCGAACCGCGTCTAAACCGTCAACAGCATCTCGATGCTCTCGGAGTGTTTCAGTCGCTAAAGAGACGAGCAGCCAAGGGTCAGTTGCCCATAGGGACCACGCCTGACTCTCCCGCGAAGGTAATGCAGAGCCTGAGTTACCTGATCGAACTCCGCCCCAAGCTATCTATGGGCGCGCGTCCGCCTAGACTGTTTCGGTTGTACTACGCGGAGCCAGCTAACGTTCAAGACGCACTTCTACCATTGGTTCTCAGCACAAAACCCAACGGACCTGACTTGCAGCAAGAGCAGAACGCGTCTATCGATGATGCCAAGGCTCGCAGTAGAGTCTGGGAACTCACAAAGGCCATGAAGGGCAAGAAATGACTGACGTGCACGCGGGTACTCCGTTCACGGAAGAGCAGGTTGCGCTCGCCGCCTCGAACTATGAGGCACAGGAATGGCTTCTTCGCGCTTTGCGAGAAGCGTTCGTGATGAGCGGGCTCTCCCTGCAGGACCTCGCGTCCGAACTCGATCTGTCCTCTGAGGACGCGGAAGCCTGGATCAATGGCGAGATGGATCTAACTCTGTCCGAGCTGCGTCAACTCGCAAACGTGGTGGATGCCCACGTGACTTACCGAGTGAACCCCGTTCACACCAAGTACGTCGATCGCTTCGAACGCATCAGCAAGGACCTTTGGCAAGAGGTCCCGTGGAGTGCTAGCCATGAAATAACCCTCGCGTGAGCGAAGAGGCAAGGTTTAGCACGTCTCTGCATCGAATCGAGGTGCATGCCGGGGCGCACGCCAAGACAGATGAGTTCATCTGGCAGGTGACGGTTGGGGAGGTAGCCGGACTCGTAGCGCTTTGGGGGTACATGCGTTGCTCGATGGTCCAAGGGTATGGACAAGCTCAAGTTGTCGGGACTACTTTGGTCTGGAAATTTGACGAAGTGTCGAAGAACAAGGCCAGTCGAGCTGAATTCGCAGAGTGGGTCCAGCAGTACGCGTCGGAAGTGATGTACGACACCGCACGCCGTGCCCTTCAAGTGCAAGCCGCGCTCATGGACTTCAGTTTCGACATGGCCACCGAGGCACCCACCGCCACGGTCCAGTTTGAGAAGCGGGATGCTCCGAGGGCAACCCGGCGACCCAAGTCCGCGCGCGCCGAGGCTCTGTCGGACTAGTTGTCGAGCGAGCGTGAGCGCCCCCTTGCGCCCTTCCAACTCTGAGCTACCCTTGGTGTCGACGTGCGTTGCATCCGGCTGGCGCGTGCCGTTTCGGGGACCGAGGGATTGTGTTACTTTCAGGTGAATCCACGAGAAGAAGCCCCCAAATTAACCTTCTGACCGGCCAGTTTCTCGGACTGAAACTCCGCCTTCTCGTCAACACCTTTCGGCGCAGTCCCTGGCAGGTCTTCGGCATCATCGTCGCGCTCGCCTACGGCCTGGGAACCGCGTTCCTGGCCGTCATCGGACTGACCGCGCTGCGGTTCACCCCGGTGGAACTCGCCGGCAACATCGCGATCACGGTCGGGTCATTGATCACCCTCGGGTTCGTTCTGGTGCCGCTGGCCTTCGGGGTCGACGACACCCTCGACCCCCGGGCGTTCAGCCTGTTCGGCATTCCCACGACGAAACTCGCGCTCGGGCTGGCCGTCACCGCGCTGCTCGGGGTGCCGGCGCTCGTGATCACCATCGTCGCGATCGCCCAGGTGGTCACCTGGACCCGCACCCCGCTCTCCGCTTTGCTCGCGGTGCTCGGTGCCGTGCTCATCGTCATCACCTGCACTCTCGCCGCCCGGGTCACCACGTCGATCGCCGCCTTCCTCCTCGCCACGCGACGCGCCCGCGAGGTCTCCGCGCTCATCGCCCTGCTCGTGATCGTGTCGCTTTCGCCGCTGCTCGCCATATCGCTCACGGTGGACTGGGGGGTGAAAGGCCCGGAGGTGCTCGCCGCCGTCGCGCACGTTGCGGCGTGGACGCCGCTCGGGGCCGCGTGGGCCGCACCCGCTGCGGCTGCGGCCGGGCATCCGGGAACCGCCTTTCTCCAGCTGCTGATCGCGATCGCGTTCGCCGCACTGCTGGCGCTCGCCTGGCGCGCGCTCGTCGCCACGATGCTGGTCACGCCGCAGCGCCTCGGCCGCGAGCGCAGCTATGCAGGACTCGGCTGGTTCCGTCGCATGCCCGCAACACCGGCCGGTGCGATCGCCGCCCGCAGCATCACCTACTGGATTCGGGATGCCCGCTATCACACGTCTCTGCTGGCGGTGCCGGTCGCGCCGCTCGTGTTCGTGATCGTGCTCGCGGTGGCGGGAGTGCCGTGGAACATCCTGGCGCTGCTGCCCCTGCCGGTGATGTGTCTCTTCCTCTCCTGGTCGACGCACAACGACATCGCCTACGACAACTCCGCGGTCTGGCTGCACATCGCGTCGAACGTCTCGGGCGTCGCGGACCGATTCGGTCGGGTCGTGCCGGCGCTGATGATCGGTATCCCGCTCATCCTCATCGGCGCACCGATCAGTGCCGCGTTCTACGGCGACTTCTCGGTGCTGCCCTCGCTCTACGGCGTGTGCACCTGCATCCTGCTTGCCGGGCTCGGGCTCTCCAGCATCATCTCCGCGCGCTTTCCGTACCCGGCGGTGCGACCCGGTGACAGCCCCTTCGCCCAGCCGCAGGCGACGGGCTCTGCCGCGGGGCTCATCCAGTCGCTCGCCTTCTTCGCTGCGCTGCTCATCACGGTCCCGCCGGCCGGACTCGCGGCGCTCGGCATCCTCTACGGGCACGACTGGGCCTGGGGTGCCTTCGCGCTGGGGATCGCCTTGGGCATCGGCGGGCTGGCGGGCGGGATCGCCATCGGTGGTGCGATCTTCCGGCGGCGCGGGCCCGAGCTGCTTGCGTTCACGCTGAAGAACTGACCGCGGCATCCGTTTCGGCGTCTAAAATCGCTGTATGAGCGGCGACACACAGCAGGGCGGCGGCGGTACTGACACCCTCGACCGCGAACTCGAAGAACTCCTGAACCAGGAGCAGATCGAGGAGGGCGACCACGAGCGCTTCTCGCACTACGTGCAGAAGGAGAAGATCCTCGCCTCCGCGCTGAGCGGCAAGCCGGTGATCGCGCTGTGCGGCAAGGTCTGGACGCCGGGCCGCGACCCGGAGAAGTTCCCGGTCTGCCCCACCTGCAAGGAGATCTACGAGTCGCTGAAGGGCTAAGCGCTCCGCTTTCTCCATCGACTTGAGCCATATGCAGGGTGTTCTTCGCTGAGACCGTGCACATCGCTCAAGTCGATTCTGTCTGTGGACAGTTTCCGCGCGGATTGGCGCGAGTGCGCACACTGTCGGGATGTCGCACAAGTTCGAGCTTCCGAGTCGCCTCGCCGAAGTGCCCTTCTCGCGCCACTCCGCTCTCGCATCGGGGGTACCGCGCAGTCGTCTTGGGGCCCGTGATCTGGAGGCGCCGTTTCATGCCGTGCGAACCGCGACCGCACCGGGCGACATCTTCTGGCTCTGCCTCGCCTACAGCCAACGGATGCGGGCGGG
>Ga0247735_1000789_pt1 | contig 12444 bp, 9 predicted proteins | sample UWRJL178409R2_FD_180934 | JGI IMG/M metagenome (GOLD analysis project Ga0247735, IMG submission 180934) | Plant litter microbial communities from Arlington Agricultural Research Station in Wisconsin, United States - UWRJ-L178-409R-2 | ecosystem: Environmental > Terrestrial > Plant litter >...
CCGACGAGGGCCGCGCGGGCGACCTCGAACACCGACTCGAAGCGCTGCTCGGGCCCGACGGGGGTGACGACACCGTCGGCGGTCACGACGACGTGCGGCAGGCGCCCCTCGACCCAGAGCCGGCCCTGCTCGTCGAGGTGTCCGACGTCGCCGGTACGGTGCCAGCGTTCGCCGGGGAGCGCCCCGCGACGGGAGGCGCGCTCGATGAGCCAGAGCGAGTCGTAGTGGTCTTTCACGTGCGGCGCCGAGACGACGATCTCGCCCGTCACATCCGCTGCATCCGACAGCTCGCCGGTGGCCGCGCCCGACTCGTCGAGCGCGCTGATGCGCACCCGCACGTTCGCGGCGGGCGGGCCGACACAGACGCCGCCCGCTCCGCCGAGGGTGAGGGCCGCGTCGCGGATGCCCTCGAGGGTGATGTCGGTCATGAGCAGACCCTCGGTCATGCCGTACGGCGTGTGGGCCGTCGCATGAGGCATGAGGGCGGATGCCGCGGCGAGCAGTCTCTCGGACACGGGGGCACCGGCCGACAGGAAGTCCTCCACGCCGGCGAGCGCCTCGCGGTCGGCGTCGTCGAGCGCGCCCGACGTGGCGACGACGTTGGTGACGGCGGCCGGCGACAGGAAGACGACGGTCGCGTCGACGGCGGCCACGGCTGCCGCGACGGCCGAGGCGGTCAGCGTCTTCGGCGAGGTCACCACCATGTCGGGCGTGACCGACCGGGCGCCGAGGGCCGGTCCGAGCAGCGCGAACGGGGCGAATCCGGCGACGAGCCCGGTGCCGGGGCCGACGCCGTAGGTGGTGGCGAGCGCGTCGACAACGGCGGCGAGCTGGCCGTGCGTGTAGACGACGCCCTTCGCGGGGCCGGTCGAGCCGGAGGTGAACAGCACGGCCGCGGTGTCGTCGGCGGCCGGCAGCTCGGGCAGTTCTTCCTCGACACCGAGCGACACGAGGTCGCCGAGCGAGTAAGCCACGTCGAGCGAGCGGCGCACCGGCTTGAGGTACTTCGCGGTGGAGATCTTCTGGCCGGGCCAGCCGAGCGCGGTGGCCGCGGCGAGTCCGGCGGGGGCGCCGATCACGTGGTCGGGCCACGCGCCGCGCACCGCGCGGGTCAGCCCCTGGATGCCGAGTCCGGCGTCCGCCACGACCACGACCGCGCCGACCCGCAGGCAGGCGTAGAGCACGGCGGTGAGGTCTGCCCCCGGCTGGATCAGCAGCGAGACGCGGTCGCCGCGCTTGACGCCGACCATCGCGAGTCCCGCCGCGATCTGGCGCACGCGCTTGGAGAGCAGCTTCCACGAGACGACGGTCGGGCCTTTGCCGCCCGCGGGCGCCATCTCGACGAGCGCGGTGTCGTGGCTGTCGCGCAGCTCGTCGAGGTAGCGGAAGAGCAGCGGCGGCGGGCCAGCCACGACCGGCTTCACGTAGCCCTCGTCGAAGCGGTTCGGGTCGAGTTCTTCTTCGACGGGTTCGGCGGGCACGGCGAACCGCGACGGGTTGCCGGCGGCCGTGCCGAGCGACGAGAGCTCGGTTCCGCGGTCGCCGAGCCAGGTGAGAACGGATGACGCGTAGTCGACGTCTTCGGCGACGAGGTGACCCGCGCCCTCGAACCGGTGCACGTCGGCGTGCGGCAGCCGGTCGACCAGGTCGTCGAGGTAGCGGTCGCTGAAGATCGGGTCGCGCGGGCCCCAGAGGGCGAGCGCGGGCACGGCGAGGAAGCGCAGCGAGTCGGCGATGCGCTCGAGCTCGGCGAAGCTCTCGTGGTTCTCGTCGACGGGGATGTCGGCGACGAAGCCGCCGATGCCGCCGCGACGCGACGCCTCGAGGTAGGGGGCGCGGTAGCCGGCCTTGACCTCCTCGGTCAGCGGCGGGTTCGCGAGCGACAGGGTCGTCTCGAGGAACGCGGGGGTGGCGACGGTGGCCGCTCCGAGCACGCCGCGCAGCAGCGCGAGGCGCAGGGGTGCGGGGATCTGCTCGCCCTCGGGCTGGTGGATCGCGGTGTTGAGCACGGCGACGCCCGCGAGCAGGTCGGGGTGGTCGACGGCCCAGCCGAGGCTGACGACGCCGCCCCAGTCGTGGCCGAGGGTGATCACGGGGCCGCTGAGGCCGAGCGCGTCGGTGAGGTCGCCGAGGTCGCGAACCCGACGGGCCAGGGTGCGCGGCTGGCCGGTGCGCTCGGAGAATCCCATGTCGAGCTGGTCGACGGCGATGACACGCCAGGCTTCGTGACCGTCGGCCGCGGCATCCGTCGCCTGCGACACGAGCGAACGCCACAGGTAGCTCCACGTGGGGTTGCCGTGCACGCAGAGGATCGTGCCGACGGGCGTGACGCCCAGTTCGCTCAGGCGCGCGCCGTTGTCGAGCACGTGCCACTCGTGGCTGACGGCCAGCCCTTCGCTCTCGCGCGCACCGATCAGGCGCGAGAACGACGGGTCGAGACCGTCGAGTCCCGCGGGTGGAAGGCTCGCCGGTACGGGAGCGGAACGCGGGATTCGAGAAGTCACCAGGCGATCTCCAACATTGCGGTATTGAGTCCGGAACCGACGCCCATCAGCAGCACGCGGTCGCCCTTCTTGAGGTCTTCTGCCTCGTACGCGAGAGTGATCGGAATCGACGCGGGGCCGATGTTGCCGAGCAGCGGGTAGGTGCGCGGCACCTTCGCCTCGTCGAGACCGGCGGCCTTGACGATGGCGTTGGTGTGCACCGAGGAGACCTGGTGCAGGATGTAGCGGTCCATCTTGCCCCACGACCAGTCGGTCTTCGCTTCGTTCCACGCGGAGACGACGAGCTCCATGCCGCCCTTGAGCAGGGCCTTGGCGTCGGTGAACATACCGTCGACGCTGCCGACGCAGAGCTCGTTGAACTGGGTGGCCGCGCGGGTGACGCCGCCGAGGATGCGGTGCCCCTCGGGGTGCGCGTCGGCGCGGCCGATGACGGCCGCCGCGGCGCCGGAGCCGAGGGTGAGGCTGGCGAACTCGCTCATGAAGTCTTTGCGGTTGAGGCTGTTGGCCTCGAGGCGGTCGACCGTGTTGTTCTGGATCTCGTCGGCGTCTTCACCCGCGACGATCACGGCGTAGTCGATCTGGCCGGAGTCGATGAGCGACGATGCGAGGCTGATGCCGTTGACGAAGCCGAGGCAGGCGTTCGCGATGTCGAAGTTCAGGGCGGAGCTCGGCAGTCCGAGACCGTGGTGGATGCTGACGGCGACCGAGGGCTCGAGGTTCTTGCGCGTCACCGACGTGTTGATGAGCAGGCCGACCTGGTCGGGGCGGACGCCCGCCTGGGCGAGGGCGCGCTTGCCGGCCGCGATCGCGGCGTCGTCGAAGGTCTGGCCGTTCTCCCAGTTGCGACGTTCGTACACCCCGGCGACCCGCTGCAACAGCCCCTTGGGGAGGCGGAGTCTCTTGAGGGCGCCCTGCAGTCGCTGATCGATCGATTCTGACGTGGTGATACGTGAAGCGATCGTCGATGCGACTGAGAGCAAAGCGACGTTTTTGTGCGTCGTCGTGGCGTTTCCGTCCAACGGATCTCCCTATCGAATTGTCAGCTAGAGAATAGCGACAAGTTAATTATTGTCCGTCTCGAACCTGACCGTTGACCGGGCGCGGCCTGTGTTAGGCGCGGCACGCGACGTCGTGCCGCGTGCGGGCCGGTTTTCGAGACCGAATGGTCGTTGAGGGACAACCCGACAGGTGTGGAGAAGATTCCCGGATGCGGCGAGCGCCGGGCCCTGCCGCCCGTTAACACCCGCGTGGTACTTTGGCGGCACTCGGCCGGGCGCGTGCGGGAAACACGCGCCCCACCACCGTTCAATGACGAACACGGAAGGCACCCGAAATGAAGAAACTCATCAATGCTCCCGAAGCCGTATTGGCCGACGCCCTCGTGGGCATCGCGGCCGCACACCCCGAGCTGAACGTCGACCACGACAACCGCATCATCTACCGCGGCGAACCCACCCGCGCGGGCAAAGTGGCCCTGATCTCGGGCGGCGGGAGCGGGCACGAGCCGCTGCACGGCGGCTTCGTCGGCCTCGGAATGCTCGACGCGGCCTGCGCCGGCGAGATCTTCACTTCCCCGACTCCCGACCAGATGCAGGAGGCCACCCGCGTCGCCGACTCGGGCGCCGGCGTGCTGCACATCGTCAAGAACTACACCGGCGACGTCATGAACTTCGAGATGGCGGCCGAGCTCGCCGAGGCCGAGACCGGCGTGAAGGTCGCCTCGGTCGTGATCAACGACGACGTCGCCGTCGAAGACTCGACCTGGACGGCCGGGCGCCGCGGCGTCGGACTCACCGTCCTGCTCGAGAAGATCGTGGGAGCGGCGGCGGAAGAGGGCCGCGACCTCGAGGCCGTCACCGCCCTCGCGAACCGCGTCAACGACAACGGCCGGTCGATGGGCATGGCGCTCACGAGCTGCACGGTCCCCTCGGCCGGAAAGCCCACCTTCGACCTCCCCGACGACATGATGGAGATCGGCGTGGGCATCCACGGCGAGCCGGGCCGTCACCGGGTCGCGTTGGCCCCGGCCGCATCCATCGCCCAGCAGCTCGTCGACCCGATCCTCGCCGACCTCGACTTCACCCAGGGCCCGGTGATCGCGATGCTCAACGGCATGGGCGGCTCCCCGCTGATCGAGCTGTACCTGATGTACGGGGAGGTGGCGAAGCTGCTCGAGAAGGCGGGGGTCACCGTCGCCAGATCGCTCGTCGGCAACTACATCACCAGCCTGGACATGGCCGGATGCTCCGTGACCCTGCTGCGCGCCGACGACGAGCTGCTCGGGCTCTGGGACGCGCCCGTCAACACCTCCGGCCTGCGCTGGGGGGTCTGACATGGCGGGCACGGCGACGGTCGCGCAACTCGTCGACTGGCTGCACCGGTTCGCCGCGTCGGTCGCCGAGAACCAGGCCTACCTCACCGAACTCGACTCGGCGATCGGCGACGCCGACCACGGGTCGAACATGACGCGCGGCATGAACGCGGTGGTCGAGAAGGCGGGCGACCCGTCGACGGTCGACGCCCTGTTCCGCACGGTGGGCATGACGTTGGTGAGCACGGTGGGCGGCGCGAGCGGGCCGCTGTACGGAACGTTCTTCCTGCGCATCGGCACCACGGCGGGGGCGGTCGGCGAACTCGACGGCGCCGCACTGTCGGCGGCCCTGCGCGCCGGGCTCGCCGGGGTGATCCAACGCGGCAACGCCGAACCCGGCGACAAGACGATGGTCGACGCTCTGACCCCGGCGCTCGACGCGCTCGACGCGGGCCTCGCGGCCGGCGACGATCTCGCGACGGCCGCCCGTGCCGCAGCAGACGCCGCCGCGAAGGGCCGCGACGCGACCGAGCCGCTCGTCGCCCGCAAGGGGCGGGCGAGCTACCTCGGCGACCGCAGCGCCGGGCACCTCGACCCGGGCGCGACCTCGACGGCCCTGCTGTTCGAGGCGCTCGCGGCCGCTCTGGCCGGGGCGGAGACCGCGTGATCGGCATCGTCGTCGTCTCGCACAGCCCCGCGCTGGCCGAGGCGGCCGTGGCGCTCGCGCTGCAGATGACCGGCGACACGCGGCCGCGGATCGCGATCGCGGCCGGCGCGGGCGACGGGGTGATCGGCACCGACGCGGTGCGGGTCGCCGCGGCTATCGACGAGGTCGCCTCGCCCGACGGGGTGCTCGTGTTCATGGACCTCGGATCGGCCGTGCTCAGCACGACGATGGCGCTCGAGTTCCGCGAGTCGACGGTCGAGGTGCGGCTGAGCAGCGCCCCGTTCGTCGAGGGCATCGTCGCGGGCGTGGTGCTGGCCGCGGCCGGGGCCGGCCTCGACGAGGCCGACCGCGAGGCGGCGAGCGCGATGACCGCGAAGAACGCCCAGCTCGGGTCGGCCGGGCCGCCGGTCGAACCTCCGGCGGCTCCGCCGGCGGCGCCGGAACAGGCGGCGGCCCCGGCGACGGGCGAGGTGGTCGCGGAAGCGACGATCGTCAACGACGTCGGCCTGCACGCGCGGCCCGCCTCGGTGATCGTCGCGAGTATGGCCGCGTTCGACGCGTCGGTGACGATCGCCGATGCGGATGATCCGAAGCGCGCGGCCTCCGCGTCGAGCCTGCTCGCCCTGATGGGCCTGGCACTGGGGAAGGGCACCCGGCTGCGCATCAGCGGCACCGGCCCCGACGCGGCGGCCGCGGTGGAGTCGGTGCGCGCGATGACGGCCGACGGCTACGGCGAGTGAGCGACCAGTGAGAGATTAGAGCGACCCCGTTTCATCCGCCTTCTCTTTCCGCCCTTTTGGAGACGCACCTTCCATGTTGACCGCAGGCACGGCCGCACCCGACTTCACGCTCGCCGACAGCTCGGGCCGGCCCGTCTCGCTCGCCGACTTCGCAGGGGAGTGGCTCGTGCTCTGGTGGTACCCCGAGGCGAACAGCAGCGGCTGCTCGATGCAGGCGGCGTCGCTCGACCGGGTGTACGACGCCCTCTCCGCCGACGGGGTGAGGATCGTCGGCGTCTCGTTCAACTCCCCCGACGAGAACGACGGGTTCTCGGAAGACAAGCAGCTGCGTTACCCGCTGCTCTCCGATCCCGACCGGATCGCGGGCGCGGCGTACGAGGTGATCCGCGAGCCGGGAGCGCCGTTCGAGAAGAAGCCGCTGCGCCACACCTACCTGATCGACCCGGCAGGGGTCGTCAGGTACGCGGAAGACGCGAACCTGCTGCCGCTCGGCACCTACGGGGAGCACGTGCTCGAGGTGGTCGCGGGCGTGCGCGGTTGACGCGCGCGTCGACGGAGTCGGAGAGGCCCCGCCGAGCGGGACACACCGGGAGAAAAAGAATGGTAGCTGAGGCGGGGTACGATCCCGCGACCTCACGATTATGAGTCGTGCGCTCTAACCAACTGAGCTACTCAGCCATGCGACTGCCGGAGCAATCACGGAGCCCCCTGTGGGAATCGGACCCACTACCTCTTCCTTACCAAGGAAGTGCTCTACCAATGAGCTAAGGGGGCACAAATCGATTTTCATCGTTTTGGCACCGTAAGAGACTAGCATCCGCCGGGGCCTGTTCTGCACACGGCGGATGCGACGACGCTACGACCCGCGCAGCGCCGTGATCGGTTCGATGTTCGACGCGCGCCTGGCGGGCAGCGCGCCGGCCGCCAGACCGACGACCGCACCGAGCAGCGCGCAGCCGATGGCGAGCCACGGGTCGAGGATCGGCGTCCAGCCTTGCGCCACCGAGACGATCACCACGGCGAAGACACCGAGCGCCGAGCCGATGAGGCCGCCGAGCAGGCCGATCACGACCGACTCGACCATGAACTGCAGGCCGATGTCGCGGCGGGTGGCACCGAGCGCCCGGCGCAGGCCGATCTCGCCGATGCGTTCCATCACCGAGAGCATGGTGACGTTGGCGATTCCGAGCCCGCCCGCGAGCAGCGCGATGCCGCCGAGGATGAGGAAGACGATGTTCACGTCGGCCTGGATGTCGTCTTGCAGGTCGGACTTGCCCGACGGGGCCGTGACGGTGAAGTTCTCGGGCGCGTTCGGCGACAGGGCGATCGGGGCCTGGCGGGAGACGAGGGTTCCCGCGCCGGTGTCGATCTGCACGTGCAGTTCGCTCGGCGCGCCCACGGCGAAGTCGTTGCGCGCGGTGCCCATCGGCATGATCACCGAGTCGAGCAGGTCGCTGCGACGCTCCACGCCGTCGACGATGCCGATCACCGTGTAGGAGGTCTCGCCGATGAAGATCGACGGCTGGCTGTCGACGCGGTTGATGCCGAGCTGTTCCGCCGCGCGTGCGCCCAACACGACGACACGGTCGCCGCGGGCGTCGTGGCCGGCGTCGAAGTTGCGGCCGGTGACGACGTCGCCGCGCACGGCCGCCAGCAGGTCGGCGGAGGCCGCGACGACCGCGGGGCTGAACAGGGCGGGCGCCGAGGGGTCGTTGACGGGAACGGATGTCACGGGCGCCTCTTTGAGGTCGACCTCGGCCAGGAGTCCCGCACGTTCGACCCCGGCCAGACGTTCGACGCGTTCGGGGGCGTCCCACGGCAGCACTCCGGCGCGCACCGTCTCACCGCCGCCGCTCGAGGCCTCGGCCGGCACGACGAGCACCTGGGTCGCCGCCACGGCGTCGAACTGGTTCGCGATCTGCCCGGCAGCGGTCTGCGCGAAGCCGATGGTGACGACGAGCGAGGCGATGCCGAGTACCGTGCCGAGCGTGGTCATGATCAGCCGGCTCGGCTTGGCCCCGATGCCGAAGCTCGCCTCGACGAGCAGGTCTTGCAGCGAGAACCGGTCGGCCCGGGCGATGACGGGCGGCGCGCCCCACCCCGGCTCGGCGGCTTCGACCGTGTCATCCGACACCGTCTTCGGCTTGCGACGCAATGCGAGCTTCACGCGAGCTCCAGCAATCGGCCGTCGGTGATGCGGATGCTGCGTTCCGCGCGTTCGGCGACGGCGCGGTCGTGCGTGATGATGACGAGGCTGAGGCCGTCGGCGTTGAGCTCTTCGAACAGGTCCATCACCTCGCCGGAGGTGGTGGCGTCGAGGTTGCCGGTCGGTTCGTCGGCGAGCAGCAGTTCGGGCGAGCCGACGACGGCGCGCGCGACGGCGACGCGCTGGCGCTCGCCGCCCGAGAGGGTGCCGGGGGTGAAGTCGACGCGGTGCGAGAGGCCGACGCGGTCGATCGCGGCGCGGGCGCGCGATTCGCGTTCGGCGCGCGGCACGCCGCTGTAGAGCGTGGCGAGCAGCACGTTGTCGAGCACGGTGCGGTGCGGCATCAGGTGGAACGCCTGGAAGACGAACCCGATCTTGCCGCCGCGCAGGGCGGCGCGTTGCTCTTCGTCGAGCGATCCGGTCGAGGCGCCGTCGAGAAAGTACTCGCCGACGCTCGGGCGGTCGAGCAGCCCGAGCAGGTTGAGCATGGTCGACTTGCCCGAACCGCTCGGCCCGACGATCGACAGGTAGTCGCCGCTCTCGATGCGCAGGTTGATCGACTTGAGCGCCTGCACCTCGGGCGGGCCCGGAAACGACCGGGTCACGTCGACGAGCTCGACGACAGGGGGCCGGGTCACCGGCCGACCACGACGAGGTCGCCCTCGGCGATGTCGCCCGACACCTCGACGAACCCGTCGGCGGCGAGACCGGTGGTGACCTCGACGAGACGGGTCTCGTCGCCGTCGCCGGTGCTGATCTCGACGCGGGATTCGCCGCCGGGTCCGGCGGTGAGTGCGGCGAGCGGTACGGCCAGCACCTCGCCGGCGGTCGACGACACGGGAACACTGACCCGCACGTTGTTGCCCTGCAGCGCCTGGATCTGTTCGGGGGTGAGCGCGGCGGGCGTGAGCACCACCGTGTAGCGGCCTGCCGACGGGGTGGAGCCCTCGACGGCTTCGGCCGGGGCGACCGACGCGACGGTCGCCGGGTGCTCGCTGCCGTCGGGCATCGCGAGGATCGCGGCGTCGCCCTCCTTGAGCAGGGTGGCGTCGGCCTCGGCGGCGGAGCCCGAGATCACCAGCGTCGCTCCGGAGACGCGCATCACCGCGGCCTCGATCGTCGAGCCGCGCTCGACCGTGATCTCGTCGACCCGGCGTGGCAGTCCGGGGAGGAACAGCACCTCGCTCGACGGGAGGAAGGTGAGGGTGTCGTTGGTGGCCGAGCCGAGCGCCTCTTTCGCGGAGGCGACCTGCTGTTTGGCCGCGGCGACGGCGGCCGCCTCGGCGTTCACGTCGGGCACGGCCAGCAGCGCGTCGCGCTTGGTGTACTCGACCGAGAGCGCGTCTTCGGCGTTGGCGATGTCGCTGGGCGTCGACTCGGGGTCGGCGCGGGTGTCGTCGACGGCGCGTTGCGCCATGCGCACGTTCTTGTCTTGCTCCGCGCGATCGATCGAGTTCGCACCGCCCTTCGCGACGGTCAGGTCGTGTTCGGCGGTCTTCAGGCTGGTCTCGGCGGCGCTCACGGCGTCGCGGGCGCTGCGCAGGATCTCGCCGGTCTCTTCGCCGGAAGTGGGCACCGGGTAGCCGATCTTCGCGTAGAGCGCGGCGACCGCGGTGGAGGTCGCCGCGTCGAAGAGCGGCGAGGTGAGCGAACCCGGGTTGATACCCACGGCGTTGAGCGCCTGCTTGAGCTGCACGACGTCGGGTCCGGAGACGCCGACCCGCATCGTGCGGTAGACGGGCAGGTCGCCGGGTAGCACGATGACGGGGCGTCCGGTCACCTCGAGGGCGATATCGCCCGCGTCGAAGGTCGCCCCGACCTCGGGCACCTGCCCGGTGACCACGGCCGGGCCGCCGAGGTCGCCGGTCTCGATCTTCACCTCGACCGAGTCGGCGTAGGTGGCGTCGCCGCGGATGGTGACGTCGTTCGCGAGCTCGCGGCTCTCGATCGGCACGGTGATCAGACCGGCCTTCGGCGCCTCGGCGTCGGCCGCGGCCTGACCGGGCGACACGATGAACTGGCCGAGCGCGAGCCCGGCGACGAGCGACACGATGGCCACGGCCGCGACCACCCACATGGTCTTGTTGCCACGCAACAGCCGGCCCCACCCCTGGCTGCGCGAGGGGGTCGCTCCCGACTCGGAGTCGGAGACCTCGAGCTCGCTGCCTGCCTGTGGTGTTTCGGTGGAACGTCTGCGGAACGGAAGCGGCACGGTCTACTTGCCCTTGGCCTGGGCGACTTCGGCGATCAGCGCGTCGAGCTCGGCCTTGTTGTCGTCGATGAACTGGTTCTCGAGGTCGTACTGCACCTTCAGCGTGCGGTCCTGGTAGTCGACCTTCTCAGAGCACTTGAAGTCGGCGAGCGCGACGTCGATCTCGTTCTCGCGCCACTTCGTCTGGGTCGCCTCGTCTGGCTCCTCGGTCGCGCCGTTCTCCCAGTAGGCGTTCGACTCGGCGTACACCGACTCCTGGGCCTCCTGCTTGGTCTTGAACTCGGCGTAGCCGGCGTCGGCCATGCACGCCGCCCACTCGGCGTCGACCTTGACGGTCTCCGGGTGCTTCTGCTGCGTGTCGTACAGCTTGTTGAGCGAGTCCATGAGCGGCTTGTACTTCTCGCTCTGCGTCACGTCGTCGCCGTTGACCTCGTGGGAAGCCGCTCCGTAGCAGCCCTGCGTCTCCCAGTTGAACTCCATCGCCTCGCCGGATTCCTCCATGGCGGCGTATTCCTCTTCGGTCATCTGCGGTCCCTGCAAGATCTCGTAGTAGGCCGTCTGCTCGCTGGGAGACAGCGCGTTCACGTAGTCCATGTTGGGGTCGACGTAGTCCTCGGCCTGCTCGTCCATCTCCGCGCGCTCTTCGGGAGTCTGGAAGCTGCCGTAGCCGTGTTCGGCCACCCATTCCTCGGTGTCGCGGTTCTCGTCGTCGAACGGCGACGCGAACGAGTACTGCGAGTAGTCCACCGGAATGTAGTCGAAGCCCTCCTCGGCCATGCAGGCGGCGACGAGTTCTTCGGTCTTCTTCTGCTGGGCGGCCATCTCCTTCTCGTCGCTGGCACCGCCGTACATCGCTTCGTAGTACTCGCTGAGCGGCGACTTCTCGGGGTCGAGTTCGCCGCCGCCTCCGCCGCCGCCGAAGCTGCAGGCCGAGAGGGCGAGGGTCGCGGCGAGGGCCAGAACGGAGGCTGGCAGCAGGCGCTTGTGCATGGAGGAATCCTTCGACTGTGGGTGGTGCTTATCACAGTACCGAGCGATCCAAGGAAAACTCGTCATCCTTGAGGCTGATCTCGCCCCTCGATATCATCCGAAAGCCCTAAGCGGGGCGACTACGGCAGGGCGATACCCGGCAACGCCCACGCCGCGAACGCCGGCCCGGATCCGTGCATACGCAGTCCGTCGATCGTGGCCGCACCGAAGAGCGGACGCGCGTGTCCCGCGACCGCGTTCTCGACGATCTCGATGTCGAAGTCTGCGCGTGCGGCGAGCACGAGCACGCACTCATCGGTGTGCTCGCGCACGTAGACCAGCACGTCGTCGGAGACGTGCAGCCAGCGGATCCCGCCCTCGTTCAGTGCGATGTGCGAGGTGCGCAGCCGGATGAGCGCGGCGTACAGCTCGATGCTGTCTTCCGCGGCGTCGACGGCGTGCCACGGCAGCGGAGAGCGCGAGTGCTCGCCGTCGTCGCCGACCAGCCCGAACTCGTCGCCGGCGAAGACCACCGGGATGCCGGGCAGCGTCACCGACATGCCGAGCGCTACGGGAACGGCGCCGGCGATCGCGTGGGTGAGAAACCGCGGGGTGTCGTGGGTGTCGAGGGCGTTCATCGTGTGCAGCCGCACCCGCCAGGGAAACTGGCCGGCGAACTGGTTGTGCGCCCGGAACAACTCGGTGCCCGTGTAGGCCGGAATCGTGCCGAACGGCAGCCCGAAGTACGAGCTCTCGCGTTCGCCCTCCGACAGCCACCCCCAGACCGGCCGGGTGAAGTTCGTATACGTCATGGCGCCGTGCCACGAGTCGCCCT
>Ga0247735_1000791_pt1 | contig 12433 bp, 10 predicted proteins | sample UWRJL178409R2_FD_180934 | JGI IMG/M metagenome (GOLD analysis project Ga0247735, IMG submission 180934) | Plant litter microbial communities from Arlington Agricultural Research Station in Wisconsin, United States - UWRJ-L178-409R-2 | ecosystem: Environmental > Terrestrial > Plant litter >...
AGCAGGAGGGCGACGAGAACACCGAGGTCGGATGCGGCGACCTGGCCGTCGAGCGGCACCCCGAACGCGCCGAACAGGTAGCCCTGCCAGCTGAGCCATCCCACGGTCGCGGTGGTGAGGCCGAAGCCGACGACGCTCGCGACGATGAGCATGGCGAGGTTCACCCAGTTCACGTCGGGGTACGTGCCGCCGCGGCGCACCAGTGATGCGGTGTCGAAACGACGACGGCGCAAGATCATCTCGGCCGCGAAGATTCCGGCCCAGGCCGCGACCGGCACCGCCAGCGTCGTGGCGAGGTCACGGAACACGTCGGCCATGGTTCCCACGGTGAGCGTGAGCACGAGCGCGACGACGAAGACCAGCACGCCCACGATCGCGGCGGACCAGCCGCGCGCGACCCGCAGACCGACGGCCTGCAGCGCGAAACCGCCCGAGTAGATGCTCAGCACCACACCGGCGAGCAGGCTGAGCACGGTGCCGAGCAGGAGCGGCGCGGGAAACCAGACGGGTGCCAGCGAGGCGATCGTGTCGAGCGGGGCCGCTACGAGACCGCGGGCAACCGTCGGGGAGGATGCCGCCAGCAGCGCGCCGTACGCGATGAGCAGGAAGGCCGGGAGGGTCGCCCCGAACGGCGCCCAGAGCATCGCCTGCGCGCCCGAACTGGACGGACGTTGATACCGGGCGAGGTCGGCGCTGCTGGTTGCCCAGACGACGCCGAGGAAGCTCACCACCAGCACGGCGCCCGTGATGACCAGGATCCACGGCCCGTCGCCGACCGTCAGCGCCACAGTGACGTCGACCGCGTGCCAACTGACGATGATGAAGGCGATGATCAGCACGGCGGAGACGATGGTCAGCACCAGCTGCACCCGCGCGAAGAGCGCATACCCGAGAATGGCGACCGCCAGGGCGAGCACGAATCCGAGGGCGATCGTCAGGGCCGTGATCTTCGTCTCGCCGAGGCCGAACAGCGTGCCATCGGTTCGATTGCCGACCAGGATGCGTGCGGCTGACGCGCCCGCGAGCCAGAGCAGCACGGCCCCCCAGAACACGCGGGTGATCACGGCGAGGGAGGCGGGCACGATGTTGCCGATCAGACCAAAGCTGGCGCGCGAAACGATCATGGTTGGCTGGCCGCTCCACTTGCCGGCGAGCGTGCCGAGGCCGAGCGGCAGGAAGGCGATCGCCACACCGATGAGCGCAGCCACGACGGCCTGGCGCAGGCTCATCCCGAGCGAGAGCAGCACAGCACCGAAGGCCAGGCTGATGAGCGAGGAGTTGGTCGCGAACCACAGCCAGAACATGCGGGCGGCCCGGCCGACACGCTGATCCATCGGGGTGGGCTCGATGCCAGAGCGCTCGGGAGAGAAAACGGATGTCCGCTGCGGCCGGTCGGCGAGACCCACCGCAGGGGCGATCGCGACGGGCACCGACGCCGAGGAAACCGGCTCCGAGGAAACCGGACCCGCGATCACCGGACCCGCGATCACGGCGGCCGGCCCACCGTCGACGGGGTCGCTGTCGGGGAACAGGCCGTCGAACGCGCGCTCGATGTCCGTGGGGGCGGGGGGCTCGACGGGGTCGCTCGGCGCGACGACGCGACTGCTCCCGCTGAGCAGGTCGTCGAAGCCGATCAGGTCGTCGAACCCGGGGAGGTGGCTGCGCTCGGGAGGGCCGAATGCGGGAGGCTCGGATGCGGGCGACTCGGCTACGAGCGACTCGACCGTGGGTGACTCGACTGGGCTCGGCTCAGCAGGCTCCGCGGTCTCAGCGGTCTCGGCGGTCTCGGCGGTCTCGGCGGGCTCGGCGGCCACAGCGGGCTCGGCAGCCTCGGCGTCCGCTGCCGCGATGACGGCAGAGGGCGCCTCCGGCACCAGGTCGAGCGAGGTGACAAGTGGCACACCGCCGTTCGGCGTCGCGACCACGACGGGTTCGACCAGGTCGTAGACGACCGGCCCGGGCTCGACGGGATCCGGTTCCGACTCGATTTCGGGCGAGGGCTCTGCTTGCTCAGGCTCAGGCTCGGCGTTGGTGGCAGGCTCGACCGGCGGCAGGGCGCTGGGCCAGCTCTGTACGGGAGCCGCGGCGGCGAGCTGATCCGGGGTGGGGAGGTTGATGACATCCGTGAACGTCGGAATCGCCGCCTCGATCGAATCGATCGCCTCGGGCGTGCCGATCGTGCGCATCGTCGACTGCCATTGGTCGAACTCGCTCGCATCCTGCTGTCGCAGGCGCAACTGCTCCTCGAGCTGGGCCATAGCGCCCAGAGTGGCGCCGGCGGCGACCTCGGACTCGAGGCTGCGCACCAACGCGTCATCGGCGAGCGAACGGCGCGCGGGTGGCGCCGGCAGATCGGCACCATCGACCGGAGGAGCCGCGGTCGTCTCGACCGGGGCCGGTTCGGCCGTCTCCCCCTCCGTCGCGGACCGCGCCCCGGGCTCTGCAGCCGGGGACTCGGGCGATGACTCGGGCACAGGCGGGGAGGCACTCTCCGCAGCCTCGGAATCCGGTGCGACGAACTCCGCGGGGGGCGTGTAGGTCTGGCGGGTCGGTCCGGGTGGAGACCATACCGGCCCGGTTGGCGACGCGGTGGGCGGCGCGAACCGAGACAGTTCCTCCGCGGACGGCGCGGGAGGTTCGGTGGGCAACTCCCGGTCGTCGGTTCCGAATACCACGGGCGCTCCGGTCGGCGCAGGAAAGTCATCGAGGGTTGCCGGGGTGACCGGAAGAACACCGGTCTGCCCGAACGGGGCGAATTGCTCGGCGAGTGCGCTCGCGAGAGCATCATCGTCATACGCCTGCTCGGATGTTTCCTGCTCAGGCGTTTCCCGCTCAGACGTTTCCCGCTCAGGCGTTTCCTGCCCGGCGGGGGTAGTCACCGACTGCTCCGCCGCTGCATCCGACGCCGGGGATTCCGCGGTCGCGGGCGGCGCGGTGAAGGTCGACCTCCGCGGGCCCTGGGGCTGAATCGGGTCTTCGGCGATGCCGCTATCTTCCGCGTCGTCGTCGCTTGCCATGCACCAAATACTACGGGGCGAGCGCCACCGGCCCCGGGTGACGGGCCGTGGCCATCATGGTCACCCCGGCGAGAATGAGGGCGAGTCCGAGCCAGCCGGCGGGGGTCAACCGCTCCCCCACCACCGTCACCGCCAACACCGTCGCGACGAGCGGTTCGACGAGAGTGATCGTCGTCGCGGCACTGCTGCGAACCCCGCGCAACCCGACCCCGAACAGCAGATAGGCGAGAAACATCGGGGCGATCACCAGGTACGCGGCGATGCCTATGGTGCGACCGGACTGCAGCAGCGGGCCTCCCGAGAACACCAGCACGACCACCAGCGGCAGCGCACCCACCCCGAACATCGCGCCCATGACCCCCCGGCCGCCGTGCCCCTCGGCGAGCGCCCGCGATGACGCGTAGGTGTAGAGGGCGTACGCCAGCCCGGCCAGCAGACCGAGGGCTGCACCGAGAAGGGGACGGTCGTCGACATCCGCCTGTCCGCCACCGGGGTGGATGCCGCCCCCCTGACGCCCGAACACCGCGAGCAGTGCGATGCCCAGCACGGCAGCCAGGGTGCTGAGCGCCCAGCGCCGCATCGGTCGGTGCCGCTCGACCAGCCATTCGATGAGCGCCGCGAACACCGGTCCCGATCCGAGCGCGACGACGTTGCCGATCGCGACGCCCGCGAGGTCCATGGCGCTGTAGAAGGCAAGAGGATACGTCACCACCCCGAGCGCACCGATCAGCACCCAGCGGCGCGCGACGCCATCTCGCAATACGGACACCGAGCGACGGAGCGAGACCACGAACAGCAGCAGACCGCCCACCGCCATCGTGACGGCACCGATCGCCAGCGGGCTGACGTCCGCGGGAAAGAAGCTCGCGGCGGTGCCCGTCGTTCCCCACAGCGCCGAAGCGATGAGCAGGGCGACCACCGGAAGCCGGACTGCGGGGGCGGATGTTGCGGCGCGGGTCACCCCTCGACCCTAGGGCGGCAACCTCCCGCGCGGTTAAACGCCGAACGGCGGCGGAGCTGGCACTCCGCCGCCGTTCGGTTGTGGTCGGTCAGACCGTTCTCGTTATGAGCGGCGACCGGTGATGACTCTCGCGAGGAAGACGATGACCGCGATGATGGCCAACACGATTCCCACCCACAGCAAGAAGTTCAGCGACTGGACGAATCCACCCGTGATCAACAGGACTATTGCGATGACGAAGATGACGATCAAGAGGATGTTCATCGGACATGTGCCTTTCTGTTCCCAGAAGGTGAGCACGGTGCTCCCAGGGCAATGCAGACGATATGCCGAAGATCGTCAGCTGCCAGGGGGTTGAACCTCGTCCAGATTCGCGTAATGGGGCTATTCGCCGCGCAGGAGCTCCACCAGCTGCGACTTCGACTTGTGCGAGTAGCCGCTGAGGCCGAGCTCCTTCGCCCGAGCGCGGAGGTTCGGCACCGTCCAGTCGTAGTACGAGCCGGATTCGCCGCCCCGCTTTCCCACGGCCTTGGAGCCCTCCTTGTCGATGGCGTTGGAGATGCGTGCAGCCTTCTCCTCCGAGTCGCCCTCCTTGCGGAGCTTGTCGTACAGCTCCGGATCTTTGAGACTGTTGCGTCGCGGATTGTGTGGCATCGTCGTTCCCTTCCGGCCCTAGGCGGGCTTCTTCGCCTGGCGTTTTCCTGCTGGCTCAGACTTCGCAGGCTGTTTCTTCCCTGCTGTCTTCTTAGCGGGTGCCGTGGCCGCGGTCGTAGTCTTCGTGCTACCCCCTCCGCGGCTCTTCTCCACGCTGCGGCGCAGAGCCTCCATCAGATCGAGCACCTCGGCACCCTGTTCGTCTTCCGGTTCCTTGCCGAAGGTGGCGGCGGTGTCGAGCGACTCCCCCTCGGCGAGTTTCGCGTCGATGAGAGTGCGCAGCTCCTCCTGGTAGTCGTCGGTGAACTTCGAGGGATCGAAGTCCGACGAGAAGCTGTCCACGAGCGCCCCCGACATCTCGAGCTCCTTGGCCGTCACGCGGGTCGTCTCCTTCAGGGCGGGGAAGTCCGCCTCGCGCACCTCGTCATCCCAGAGCAGCGATTGCAGCATGAGCACCTTGCCGCGCACCCGCAGCGCGCCGAGCCGTGTCTTCTGCCGCAGGGCGAAGTGCACGATCGCCGTGCGATCGGTCTCCTCCAGCGTCTTGCGCAGCAGCGCGTAGGCCTTGGGCGACTTCGAGTCGGGCTCCAGAAAGTAGCTCCGGTCGAACATGATCGGGTCGAGCTCATCGGTGGGAACGAACTCGACGACGTCGATCTCCCGACTGCGCTCGGCCGGCAGCGAAGCGAGGTCATCCCCGGTGAGCACCACGGTGCGCTCGCCGTCGTCGTAGGCCTTGTCGATGTGGTTGTACGGCACCAGCTCACCGCAGATCTCGCAGTGCCGTTCGTATCGGATGCGGCCGCCGTCTTTGTCATGCACCTGATGCAGATGGATGTCGTGGTCTTCGGTCGCGCTGTAGACCTTCACCGGCACGTTCACCAGGCCGAAGGTGATGGCTCCCGTCCAGATGGCTCTCATCACCCAATTCGATACCTCCGCGCCCCGGGGATCAAGGGATCGGCGTACATTGACCGCCATGCCCACCACGCGTTCGAGCAGTCAGTCGGAGACCGTCAGCGTCGATGGGCACCGTCTGAAACTGACGAACCTCGAGAAGGTGCTCTACCCGCAGACCGGGACGACCAAAGCGGATGTCCTGGCCTATTACGCGGAGGTAGCGTCGGTTCTCATCCCCCACTCCGAAAATCGCCCCGCCACGCGCAAGCGCTGGGTGCACGGCGTGGGCACTCCCGAGCATCCGGGCGAGGTGTTCTTTCAGAAGAACCTCGAAGACGCCGCACCGAGCTGGGTGAAGCGACGCACTATCGAGCACAAGGACCACGCGAACGTCTATCCGCTCGTCAACGATCTCGCCACCCTCACCTGGCTCGCGCAGATCGCCGCCCTCGAGATCCACGTGCCGCAGTGGCGCTTCGGCCGCACCGGCGCCCGGCGCAACCCCGACCGCCTGGTGCTCGACCTCGACCCCGGTGAGGGTGCCGGTCTGCAGGAGTGCGCGGCGGTCGCGCGGCTGGTGCGGGACATCCTGAGCGACATGGGCCTGACGGCGATGCCGGTGACGAGCGGCAGCAAGGGCATCCATCTCTACGCGGCGCTCGACGGGTCGCAGACCTCCGATCAGGTCTCCGCGGTGGCCCACGAGCTTGCGCGGTCGCTGGAGGCTGACCACCCCGACCTGGTGGTGAGCGACATGAAGAAGAGTCTGCGCGCGGGCAAGGTGCTGCTGGACTGGAGCCAGAACAACGGCTCGAAGACCACCATCACCCCGTACTCGCTCCGCGGCAGGTTCGAACCGACCGTGGCAGCACCGCGTACCTGGCGCGAGCTGGCGTCGAAAGACCTGACTCAGCTGGACTATCACGAAGTACTTCGGCGGGTGAAGCGGCGCGGTGACCCCCTCGCTGACCTTTCTTCGGGCCATCTCGGATCGTTGGAACCGACGCCAGATCATCTCGCGACCTTCGAGCGGGCCGACCGGCTCGCCACCTATCGCGGCAAACGCAGCGCCGAGCGGACCCCCGAGCCGGTGCCGGCCGAGCCTGCGGAAACCTCCGACGGCCAGAGCTTCGTCATTCAGGAACATCATGCGCGCAGGCTGCATTTCGACTTCCGACTGGAGCACGACGGCGTGCTGGTGAGCTGGGCCGTGCCGAAGAACGTGCCGACCGAACCCAAGCAGAACCACCTCGCGGTACAGACCGAAGACCATCCCCTCGAATACGGCAGCTTCGAGGGCACCATTCCGAAGGGCGAGTACGGCGGCGGCACGGTCACCATCTGGGACGCCGGAACCTACGACCTGGAGAAATGGCGCGACGGCGAGGAGGTGATCGTCACCCTGCACGGGCGGCCGGACGGCGGCCTCGGCGGAATCCCCCGAAGGGTCGCCCTGATCCACACCGGGCATGGCGGGGGCAAAGACGACCAGAACTGGCTGATGCACCTGATGAAGGAGCAGCCCCGCGTCGACGCCGCGTCGGTCACCCCCACCACCGTGTCCTCCACACCTCCGCCCAGACGGACTGAGGCCCTGCATGCTGACGCTGTTACGGCCACGACGCAGCCGAAGGCGATGCTCGCCACCGCCGGCACCGCGAAAGACATCCGTGACCCACAGGACTGGGCCTTCGAGATGAAATGGGACGGCATCCGTGCGATTGTCACCACGCCGGGCGCAGACCACACCGGCGCCAGCCTGACGAGCCGCAACGGCAATGACCTGACCCGCACCTACCCCGAGCTCGCCGCGGTTGCGGATGCAGTGTCCGGCCACGCGGCAACACTCGACGGAGAGATCGTCGCGCTCGGCAGGAACGGTCGCCCCGACTTCGGGGTGCTGCAGAAGCGAATGAACGTGACCGACCCCCGGGAGATCGAACGACTGCGGGCGAGCACGCCGGTGCAGCTCATGCTGTTCGATCTGTTGGCGCTCGACGGGCAGCCACTGGTGAAACGGAGCTACGACGACCGCCGCGCTGCCCTGCTGAGCCTCGTGCGCGACGTCCCCTCCGGCGTTGTACAGGTCCCCCCGGCCTTCGAGGGCGGGGTGGACGAGGCGATGGCGACCAGTCTCGAGCTGGGGCTGGAGGGCGTGGTCGCCAAGGAGCGCAGCGAACCGTACACCCCGGGCAAGAGGTCGCCTGCCTGGATCAAGATCAAACACCAGCGCACACAGGAGGTGGTCGTCGCGGGGTGGCGCCCTGGCAACGGCCGGCGAAGCGGCGGTGTCGGGTCGGTGCTGGTGGGGATCCCGGATGACCACGGCATCCGCTATGTCGGACGCGTCGGCACCGGCTTCAGCGACCGCACTCTCGACGAGCTCGCCCAGATCTTCGCGAAACGCGCCCGGTCGACGTCGCCGCTCTACGACGTGCCATCGCTCGATGCCCGCGACGCGCATTGGGTGCGCGCCGATCTCGTGGCCGAGGTGCAGTTCGCCGAGTGGACAGCCACGGGCCGACTGCGACAACCTACGTGGCGCGGCTTCCGCCCCGACAAGTCCCCCGCCGACGTGGTGGTCGAATGACCCGATGCCGTACGGCGTCGCCACAAGCGTAGGCGGAAGAGATTTGTCCGTATGATCGTGAAACGACGAACCGACACTGAGAGCAGACAGGAGAAGAGCGACGTGGGGAAGCTACTGTACGGCCCGACCATCGAGGTCATCTTCGACGACCGGGTGCTCGCTCATCTGCAGCTCGTGATCGGACTCAAGCTTCGCCGCGGCGAGAGCTTCTTCTTCTCCTGGCGCGACGAACAGAGCGTCGGCGACGGGCGCAGCGTGATCTGGCTCGACCCGTCGATTCCGCTCGTATTCCGCTACAACGGCGGACGGATGCCCAAGATCAACCGCGAGTGGCTGGAAGTGCTCACCAACTCGTCGAACAGCGCGCAGGGCCTTCAACTCACCGACGAGGTCGGCGCGCTGGGCAAGACGACCGAGGACTAGCAGGCGCGGGAAGCCATGCCACGAAAAACCGTCGGCCACCTGCATCCCCGCAGGCGACCGACGGATTATTTTCGTCCGGTCCTGAGTGCTCAGGCCAGGTACGAGTGCAGCTCGGCAGAGCGGAGCCGCTTGAGGCTGCGCGTCTCGAGCTGTCGAACGCGTTCGCGGGTGATGCCGTAGAGCTCGCCCACCTCGTCGAGCGTCATCGCCTGACGGCCATCGAGACCGAAACGGAGGCGAATCACCGTGGCATCGCGCTGCGGCAGCTCGTCGAGACGCCGCGTGATGTCGTCGTGTCGGAAGTCCAGCTCCACCGCCTCGAACGGCTCCGCACTGTTCGCATCCTCGATCAGGTCGCCGAGTTCGGCGGTTCCGTCGTCGCCGACGGGCAGCCCCAGCGATACGGTGTCATGCTCGGTGCGCTGCAGTTTGAGCACTTCCTCCGTGGTGATCTGGGCAGCCTCGGCAAGCTCGATCAGGGTCGGCACGCGGCCGAGTTCACCGCTCAGATCGCGACGGATGCGGTCGAGCTTCTCGATCTTCTCGACGGTGTGCACCGGGATGCGGATCAATCGGCTGGCGTCGGCGATGCCGCGCAGGATCGACTGGCGAATCCACCAGGTCGCATACGTCGAGAACTTGTTGCCCGTCGTGTAGTCGAACTTCTCGACCGCACGCACGAGTCCCAGGTTTCCCTCCTGAATGACATCCATGATCGGCAGCCCCCGACCGGCGTACCGCTTCGCGATGCTCACGACCAGGCGCAGGTTGGCATGGATGAAGTGCTCGTAGGCCGATGCACCGTCCTGCTGCAGATACTTGAGCTCGCGCGTCTCCTTGCCGGAGAGTCCGGGGGTCGTGTCCAGCCGTTCGCCGGCGATCACACCGACCTCGATACGACGGGCAAGAAACACCTCCTCCTCGGCGGTGAGAAGGCGGGCACGACCGATGCGCTGAAGGTAGTCGCGAAGCGGGTCGACCGAGACCTCCATGCCGCGACCGGAGCTGGAGAAACGTTCCGAATAGCTGGTCACTGCAGTTGTCATTGCTGACCCCCAAATTGGTTACATTTCCGACGTGATCTCAGGCTAGGGGACCACGGGATTGCGCCGTCAGGGGGTTGACAAAACGACTGCCATATTCTATTCGTCAGCGTCTTACGTGCGCTGTCTCGCGAACCCGCGGCGCGGCAAAGAAGCCGACGGCACTCTCCCAATCGGCGAAGACCTCATCATGATCAGGCATTTTGATGTTGAGGACTTCGTATTGCATGTTGCGGTACTGAATGAAGCCGAGCACTTTGGCTGCGGATCCGTCACTCAACCGTCCATCGGCGATCCGCCATTCGTCCACAGAGATTCTGCTCACCAGCAGATATTCGGCGGGGCATGGACCTTCGGCATTGTTCTTCATCGAACCTCCCAGCGCGATCTCGACGACGGCTCGGTCGGGGTTCGTAATGTCCGCAACGCACGTCGGTCGATTGCCTTAATGCTAGGCTCCCGCACCAATCGGCGACAGGGGGTTGACTCCCCAGAATGCCCCATCAACATGGAGTTCACGGCGCGGAAATTGCGCGCCCAGCGGCAACCCAGCACCGCTTTGTTACTCTGGATTCCGACATCCGTGCACACCGAGCCGACCCCGGCCGAGTCGATCCTGGGGCGGAGGACCACAGTTTCATGACTTCCAGGCGCTACTTTCTCGTCACGCTGCGTGACACGATGCGTTCGCCGACCGCTCAGCGCGAAACGCGTAAGTCTCTGGTCGTCGGAGCCGCACTCGCCGCCTGTGCGCTGGTCGGCGTCACCGCCGTGCCACCACCGCCGAGCGCGTACGCCGCGCGACTTCACGATGCCTACCTGAGTGCGCAGGTGCAGAATCTCTCACTCTCCGCTGACTCGACCGTCACCGCGCTCTCCCGCGACGTCTACTCGGGGACCCCGGGCGCACAGACGCTCGCCGCCAGCGGCACCAACTACGACTGGGCGAAGCTGGTGATGTCATCGGCGGGCTGGCCGATGAGCGACACGAACGTGACCGTGATGACCCGGTGGATGCGTCAGGAGAACGGTCCGAACGACTGGTGGAACCGCAACAACCCCCTGAACAACGGATGGGGCTCGGGTGGCGGTGCAGGTCTCGGCAGCTATCCCGACCTCGTCACCGCCGCCAAGATGGCCGCGGCGAACCTGCAGAAGAATCCGCTGTTCCACGAGGTGGCGGCGGATTTCGCGGCCTCCGCTCCCACCGAGGTCACCGAACACGCGATCTGGGCCTCCCCCTGGGCGAGCAGCCACTACGCGAACGGCGCGCACTGGCACTACACGCCGGTCGACGTGTTCCAGGCGCCGCCCTCCGCCTGGGGCTGAGGACTGTCGGTCGCGGCGAGTACCGTCATGTCGTGACCAGCTGCGTGATTCCGTCGTGTGGCTCCGTGGTGCACACGGATGCACCGCTCGACCTCTGTCTCAATCACCTCCTCGAGGCGCATGGCTGGGTGGTCGGCACGGTCGGCGAGACCGACCTGCTGCCCTCCCCGTGCGCGGCCTGCGGTTCGCGGCTGGGCGTGCGCTATCCCTCCGGCTGGCTCTGCGCCGTCTGCGAGTGGAGGTTGGGCGAGGTGCCCGACACGACGGCGGCACCGCGGGTCGACGTCGTCTATTACCTGCGGTACGGCGATCGGTTCAAGATCGGAACCTCGGCGAACCCACGCCAGCGCATCGCCTCCCTGCCGCACGACGAGGTGCTCGCGTTCGAGCGAGGAGACCGCGACCTCGAACAGCGACGACACCGGCAGTTCGCGACCCATCGCATCCCGCGCACCGAATGGTTCGAGACCAACGACGAGTTGACTCGCCTGATCGAATCCTTGCGCGACGGAACCCCCGACCCGTGGGCACGATATGCACGGTGGGTGAGCGAAACCGTCGCCCTGCGCAGTTAGGTGCTGGCGAGCTCGACTGACACGATTCGGTCGTCGCCATCGCGCGGCGAGCCACGCCCGTCGGTGTTGTTGGTGACGAACCAGAGCGAGCCGTCTGGGCCCTCGAGAACCGAGCGGATGCGGCCGTACTCCCCACCGAAGTACTCCCGCGCGGCGGTCGGGTCCGCAATTGGCACCCCGCGGATGCGCTCGCCCTTCAGATTGGCGATGAAGACCGTGCCGCCGATCACGGCGAGACCGCTCGGGCTGGCATCATCCGTCGGCCACTGCTGCACCGGATCGGTGAGGCCCGCGCCGCCCCCCGCTCCCTCGACGCTCGGCCACCCGTAGTTGGCGCCGGGCTCGATGATGTTCAGTTCGTCCCAGCTGTCCTGACCGAATTCGGCGGCGAACATCGTGCCGTCGGCTGCCCAACCGATGCCCTGCACGTTGCGGTGGCCATAGCTGTAGACCAGCGATCCGTCGAAGGGGTTGTCGTCGGGAACCTCTCCCTCCGCAGTCATCCGCAGGATCTTGCCCGAGAGAGCGTCGAGGTCTTGCGCCGAGCCGCGATCGGTGGCGTCGCCGACGGAGGCGTAGAGCATCCCGTCGGGACCGAAGGCGATGCGACCGCCGTTGTGTACGCTCTGCGACGGCAGCCCCTCGAGGATCGTCGTCGCCCGACCGAGGCGCAGGGCGCCGGTCGAACCCTCGAGGGCGAAGCGCTGGATGCGATTTCCGCCCTCTGCCGTCGAGTACACGTACAGGCGGTGCCGGTCATCGAGCGCGAGCCCGAGCAGTCCGCCTTCTCCGCCATGGGTGACTCCCGGCACGGTGCCGACCGTGCGCAGCGAGCCGTTGGCACGCAGTTGCAGGATGTCGCCGGAGTCGCGCTCGCTCACCAGGGCGTTGTCGCCGTCCAGGATCACCGACCACGGGGCGTCGAGCCCGCTCGCGACCAC
>Ga0247735_1000794_pt1 | contig 12427 bp, 14 predicted proteins | sample UWRJL178409R2_FD_180934 | JGI IMG/M metagenome (GOLD analysis project Ga0247735, IMG submission 180934) | Plant litter microbial communities from Arlington Agricultural Research Station in Wisconsin, United States - UWRJ-L178-409R-2 | ecosystem: Environmental > Terrestrial > Plant litter >...
CTGCCCAAGTCTGGTCAGGGTCAGTCAGGGTCTGGTTTTGTACGGTTTAGGCAATTTTCATTAACCGAAACCCGTGGTTTGGTTCCGCTCAGTCTGAACTGTGGTCTGTCCCCCTAATTGGGGCAGTTGGTTGGGACACGCCTGAGGACCTATTCTCTACTTCTGGAATGACCTTAAAGCATTTTCAGAGCATAGACGACTGATATGATGCTTTATTATCCTCATAGTGCATGAGGAGTAATTTTTTTTGAGACGGCGTCCCGCGACAGGGAATGTGGCTGTGCCAGAGCCACTAAATCACAATGGCCTCGTTTTGGTTCCATATCTTGAAATTTTTACCTCACTATAAGAGCAAAGGCCGATTAAAAGTAATCCTGATCAAAAGTATCAAGAGAATTGGTGTAATGGGCTCCAAACTGCATATGCAAAATATATATTTCCAAATAAGGGCGAAATCTGCTGAACCACGGGTCTGACTGGTCCGAACCGGCTAATCGGCAGTCCGGTTTTGTGCGGTTTTTTAGTGGTTCAGTCACCGGTTTGACCGGTCCGGAGCCAGACTTGGGCAGCACTAGCCACTGGCAGGTGGCATGTCAATGCAACAGCTTCACCTCTGTACAGAAACGTAAATCCATCCGACGGCCGCTTAGGGGTGTTCAAAATCAACAGCACATGTGGTCAAGGGAAATGTTCCAGCTTTTCAAAGGCGGCAGTGATGGAGATTGTGGGGCGAGCATTACAAACCCGTATATTCATCCGGGGGTCGAACTCGTTCGAAAATCCAGTCACATTTCACCCTCGAGCCGCTCCTTTTTTTTTTTTTGAAGACTGCGACACTACACTGTCATTGATTCAGCAGCAACCTTGCAGTCGTGTTATTGCTTAATAGCTCTTCTGCAATAGCAAGAAGATTCAGAATTTCAATACATGGATATGGAATTTCCTTGTCAAAGAGGGAAAAAGAGAAACATGTATGATAAGAGGGCAGTCTGCGCCCAGCCATGTCTTTGAGTAACTGCTAATGGGTGTGTAATCTCGAAGGATGTTCACGATTGAAGAGGGTGCCAGAGTCAAATCGTATTGACTGAGCCGAAATTCGACAGCTGGGCGGTTTCAGAATGGCATCCCGCTGGAAGATCTTAGACCTTCGTCAAAGCTGGAATGCGTGATGGCCAGATTTAGCTCTGTCTGCACACCTCAAGGCAGGGAAAGCCTAGGAAGGGTGATCACGAAACTACGTCCTCACGTCAGATCTGGCGGCTGTCTCTTCGTAGGTCAATGCCCTCCAGATGGAGGGAGCAGCAGACGCATCCACTAGCAATTCATCGTAGCGGCGAAGCTGTTATAATAATCTGATGTCTAGTTCGATCGTTAGTTGTCTGGGAAGGGCCCTTTGAGCGTTCGAGTCGCTTTGGCGAGTTTAGGGGCTGAGATACACACAGTACGTAGCAGCACTGGAACTCATGCCCACGTCCTGTGGCTGGCTGCAGTAGCCAGTTTCAAGCGCGAAATGGCGACGAGAATATGGAGAATAATCCATTCAGACTCTCAAAGTCGTGATATATCTCGTCTAAACTTCAGAAAAGCACACCGAACACGAACTAGGTCCTTAAACCAGATCAAGCAGCTCTAGATCAATATCTTCCAGATGAAGGGAGCAGCAGATGCGACCACTAGCAAGAATACATCCAGCAGTGGACCTGTTGTCATAATATGACCTGCAGTTCGATCGTTATTTGTCTGGGATAAGCCGCGTTCGCATGTTTAGGGACTCATATACCTAGCATCAGCAGAAGTGAACCTCATGCGCACTTCCTGTGGACTGTTTCAAGTGCGAGATGGCAACGAAGAATATCGCAGAGAATAGTCTGTTCAGGAAGAGTGATACAATTTTCCGTTCTAGTCCAATTATGATGTCCTTCGCAATTCGAATCCAGACTAAGCCCAACAGCAATGTCTAGGTCTTGATAGCGAGTTCGAGAGTGACCATGGATGGCGGAAGCAAGTCCAAAATACAAGCGAAAGGCTCTAGTCGCATTATATAAGCTGGCCGTACCTTGGCCGCGGTTCTGTCATTCCTCTGACCCACACGTTTTCCTTTCGGTAACGCGCTCAACATCCATCCACATCCTGGATATCGATTGAGGGACGACTGCGACGATGAACAGTACACCCCCAGCGCTCGCTCCAATATTCGCGGTCCTAGAAGACGCCCTTCTAACAGCTCAGGCGGCATTCGACAAACTTCCTGGTTCTGCTGTCATTCGACGCTATGTCCAGAGTTCTCACCAAAACGACCCGGGAAGGACATTGCTGGAGCTTCTGCTGTTGATTTTTGCTATTAGGACTCTCCTGCAATCGCGAACACGGGCAGAGAGGAATGGAAAGCACTTTATCCAGTTTAGCGAAAAGGTATGTTGCTGACCAACGAACTTGTACCTGAAAGTTTGGCGTTGACCTATCATTTGTAGGAGGTTGATGAGCTCGTGGACGAGTGGATTCCAGAGCCTCTTGGCCAACCATTGACCCCCGCTGAACAATCCGACCTTGCTGCGGTTCCTGTCATTGCTGGTCCCAACGGTCCCAAGCCCAAGCTGGCTTCTACTGGCAAAACCGCTACCAACCTTGCCAGTCTCAACTTCACGGGTCTTGCTGGAAACGAACACATCAAACAACGAGCGGTGGAAACTCTACGGAAATATGGCTTGGGTAGCTGCGGTCCTCCTGGGTTCTACGGCACACTTGGTGAGTGACAACTACTGCGGTTCTGGCGGAAATAACGTCTCATGAAAATATCTTTCAGACGTACACATGACTTTGGAGAACGACATTGCCGACTTTTTGGGCACAGAGGCTGCTATTTTATACTCTCAAGGTTTCTCGACGATCTCTTCAGTCATTCCTGCTTTCTGCAAACGTGGAGATATTATTGTTGCGGACCGTGGCATCAACTTTACCATCCAGAAGGGCATAGAAATCTCGCGGTCGACTATTCGTTGGTTTGAGCATAACGATCTCAATAGTCTGGAAGAAGTTCTCATCTCGTTGGAGAAAGAAAGGAAGAGACGACGTGGACCCCTAACGCGTCGGTTCATTGTGACCGAGGGTATCTTCCAGTCAGACGGTGCTATGGTTGACTTGCCGAAGCTGGTAAGTATGCTTGTCTTTCTTCACTATCTAAACTCACTATTGCTTTATGTAGATCGAGCTCAAGCACAAGTATAAATACCGCCTCATCCTTGACGAGAGCTACTCTTTCGGTGCTGTCGGTCGGACTGGACGAGGTCTCACGGAGCTCTACAACGTACCCGTATGTCCACCAACAACACATTGTTCGATCTTGAAACTAACACCCCTTCAAGGCATCCAAGGTCGACATGCTCGTCGGTTCAGGCGCAATTGGTCTTGCCTCTGCCGGAGGATTCTGCGCAGGATCTAAGATCGTCGTTGATCACCAACGGATCAACGGGCCTTCATTCGTCTACTCTGCCGCCATGCCAGGTCTGCTCGCTGTCAGCGCCTCAGAAGGCATCAACATCTTACGAAACACCCCCTCAATCCTCGAGACCCTCCAGGACAATACCCGGGCCGCTCGTTCGATCCTCGATAAAATCGACTGCATCACCATTCCCTCCCACCCCGCTTCGCCCGTCATCCATATCTACGTCCGTCAGTCTACACCCACTGCTGCGCCTATCATGGCAGCAGCATCGTCGAGTGGCTCGGCATCGAAGCATGTTCCCGCTCGGAACGCAGTCAAGGAGGCGGAATACGATGTTGAGGAGCGGTTGTTGCAAGAAGTCGTGGAGGAGGTGTTGGCTCATGGCGTGATCGTCACCAGGGCGAAGAGGCTGAAAGGTCAGGAGATGGAGACCCCCAGGCCGAGTATCCGTCTTGCGTTGACGAGTGCGTTAACGAAGAAGGAGACGGAGAAGGCTGTTGGTGTGGTGAAGACCGTGTTGGTCAAAGTTCTGGGTAAGAGGAGATGAGCGATGTGGAATCGGATGGATGGATTTCGATGGTGTTGTTGTTTCTGTTGCTATCTTATTTGCTACTATCTAGATTCCTAATTCTACTGGTTTACAAGCAGGCAAAATATTACTCTCCTACTGCTATGAACAAGTGGCGTGAAACTTGTATTCTTTGTCCAAATTTCTACGCCTGTCAGGCCTAACAAGCTTAGAACGAGTTGAGAGCAGACATTTTCTATTGCTTCGTCTCTGATTCGACTTCAGTCGTTAGGCTAGGCGACAACCGGTGCTACGGACTGATGATTATCTTTCATCGTGTCGAGCACTGGTGCAGCGTTGGAGGCATAGCCACAATGCGATGCTGCAGTCATCACGATGGTACAAGCTCTACCAAGCCTATTGCGGAGACCATCCCTTCCAAGCGTGGCGAAGTACATATAAACAAGTTAGGTCTGGCTCTCTGCCAAGCCGACGCCCTCTGTTGGTTCTCCTTCCCTGCAGTGGTACGGTGCCACACTTCCTTATCTGAGCATTACTCCGATTCAAGATGCTAGCATTCACCAAGCAACGAGTAGTCCTCTATAGCTGCACCCTCGCCTTCGCGATGGTGGGCATGACTTTTGCTATATTGGATGCTATCGCGGACGGGTTCTCAGTTAAACTCAGTATGTCGATCTATGGAGTAGATCCTTCTGGCACTTGCCACTTACACGTTAAACAGTCCCAATGGCGATCACTGAGACTGCGCTTACGTTTTTTACCTGGATATGGATGAGTATCCTGTACGAACCTCCGCCTAATGAAATAAACATTAAATGAGCTGACTTTGCAATTTCCAGCCTGGCCTTCAACAACAGGGAACAATCAACAAGCATCCTCACCCGCGTCTCAACACACTTGTACTCGCTGGCTTTTATTGCGTTCCATTCTGTTGGTATGAAAGCGTCGACCCTCTTTCCAGATGTCCAGTGTTGACTCTCATCGTTTTATTTTCAGTGCTCTCTATAACCCTAGCCACGCAGTTGCCCGTGCAATGCGATTTTGAGTCAGCCTCGGATGGTCTTGCAGGCTGGTGGTGCAGTTCCTTGGCTACAACGGTCTCTTTTGGGTTTTTTACTGCTGCAACTAGTGAGTGTATTTCAAGACGAGATTCATAATCTAATACATGAAATGCGTAGCCGCTATCACGGTATACCTCATCTGTCGTGAACTCTCTAGATTCTCAGCCAACATGAACACCAACATCGCACATCTTGGAAGGGATGGTGCAGTCCCTTTGAAGCCTTGAAACACAAATCTTACAACTGTAGAATATCATTTTATGGACTTAGCTCACGAACTATCACGATGGACTTAACCTCTATATAGGTATCTTACCCGCAATGCCGTGGGGTTGACAACTTCAGTAGTACTACAGTACTGAATGCGGTGTAATGTACTACCTCAATAACATGGACTTCACAATCAAGAGTCGCCGGACTGTATGGCCACCTGTTCTAGATCGTCCACAAATCCCGGAGGACGATCCTAACAAGTTCGGCTTCACCATCTACGACCTCAAGCACTCGTTACTAGAGCACGAACTATCCGAAGCGCTGGGAAGCTCTACCGTTCTGAGGTGGAGATACAGCCGCATGATAATAATGTAGACGGCTGCAGACGTTTACCAGTATATTCGGGACGGCACCAAGTCTTGCCCGATGGTGAGCCTGCGCGCGGGCTGTTTAAGAATCCAGCAGAAGAGGCAACGAACCGAGGATATGGAAATGGGTGCACTTTCTTGTCTGTACAAACTCGTGTTACTCGTACATCTCGAGAGGTGAGTCAGGAAGATAGCTTTGGGAGTCTATTTGCTGACGGCAGTTTTCATGTCAGGCAGCCAGAGCTTTGTCGGAGACGAAGAACGCTCCAAATTGTGCACTGGTACTCACAATCCATCTAAGCCCGTTCTTTTCAACACAACACGCATAACGGAATCTAGTGAATCAACCTGGTGGCCATCTTCGTCGACAAGAGATGTCTCAAGCGCCTTCCTCTCTCGGCGATCATGGAAAGAGTCAATCCAGTCACCTTCTTGCGACAATAGGGAGTTGGGAACTCCTATCTTGAAGTAGGCCATTGGAAGGAACGCTTTTTCTTCCATCAACCTGCCTAATATTCGCAGTTCGAGTAACTGAAGACAGTCACATTGAAAGGGTTGTACCAGGCCCAGTGTCCAACGGAGGACATCGACAGTTATAACCTCCAATGAAGAGGTAGTTAGTGTTGCCAAGGAGTCACATATTGCTTCGATGTCGTGGGTTCTGAGGGTAAGCGACCGAATGTTGGATAATGCGCTCAAGTTGACTGTCGATCCTTTGGTATGATTGAGTTTCGTCTTTCGACATCTCGGGGACAGACACGCACCTTTGCTCTGAGTACGATCTTTCGGAAGATACTCAATGCCAATGGATAGATGGCTCAAAGTATTTGCTTGTGCCACTAGGAAGGAATTGAGGACACTAACTGGACCCCATCCCCTATGGGATGGTGAATAAATCCGGAGTTCAAAGGTTTCAAGTGCCAGATTCTGGCAGCTGTGAAGTAGCCACTGTAGGAGTTGCTCTGAGTTGTGCAGGCTGAGACGAAGAGTGCTGAGATGAAGGAAAGGCGCGGTCGCGAGTCGATCGGTGGGAAGTGTGAAGGTCGGGGAATGGCGAGGCGTATAAATGGAAAGACACTGGAGGTGAGTAAAAGCTGAGACGAGGTAGATTGCATCCTCGCTAGGGGCAGTGCACGTGTCGTAGGAGAATCGCTGGATATTAGGAAGTTTCTGAGCGATCCATGATATAGATTGGAACTCTGTGGAGGAAGTGTAATCGACGAATAAGACGGCTGTAAGCGCGGGTGCCTCTGCCAATGCACCGACGACATCTTGAATGAGATTAGGGAGCATGATATGGAGGATGACACTTTTAATTGCCGAAAGAATTGTGCAATGAGGGGAATGTAGTAGGGCAAGGAATGTCGAAACATTTTCTTTGATTTTTCCCCCACGAGCCCAAAATTGGCTGATTATGGCCCTACTGAAGATGTGGTATCTTGTGGCGCTTATCCAGCTGCGGTGAACAAGGCTACTGGCGCATAGTGCGAGGAAATCATCGTGGAGGAAGTCAATGATCCTTTCATCGATCTCCACAGGCGTATGAACACCACTTTCCGATACCTATGATATACACAATTCTGAGGACATTGTCGTCGAAGAGGAGGATGTCAGGAGGCGATTTCCGCCACTGCGTTTAGCATTGGTCGCGGTCCTGGAAAAGAGGGAGCTGGCCACTAATCATTCTTTTCGGCACAATTCTGGCAGATGAGAGCGCCATCAAACCTCGTGGCCAGATTGATCGACTACATTTACTCGCAGGCAAAGAATTTGCAAATTTGAAGCCATCATGAGCAGCAACATCACTAGTCATTGCAGACGAACAACGCAGCTCCTTTGAACCCATCTGACGCGAGTGTACTGCACTAGTAAAAGAGTCGATCACTCATGCTGGAAATGTTGTTTTTCAATCAAGAACAAGCGATTCAGACAATCGAGGCATTTGTAGGTTCAAGGGTCGTGGTGGCCGTGTAGCGGGAAAAGTGGCTCTTGACTCGTCAACAAAGGTGGAGCCAGGTGTTCGAATATTTGAGCCTTGCCAACTGTCAGGACGGTTACCAAATCCTCAGTCGGATTGACGATATTTGACATGGGCGAAAGTAAACGATGGACCATGCTGCATACGACCTCCTCGGTCAATGTTTTGTGATCATGAAGTACATGTGCAATAAGTGGAATCATAGCGTCAAGTTGAAGGGAGTCCTAACTACTTGCGAGCAGTCTTTTGCTGTGATTTGATCACCTTCTTGACGATCTTCGCCTCTTCAACCAAGAAAGCTCGGAGAATGCTAGAAAGATGCCCGACAGTCAGGTCAGAACGGTCAAAAGAAACGAGGTGACACGCACCGTGACTTGACACAGTCACCGCATCTTGAACCACCGTATGCTCGCGAAACGGTCTTCTGGCGCTTAGAGATAGTAGCGTATTGGCGTGGGCGGAGAGCAGGGATCTAATTTGACAAGGTCAGGACTTTCATAAGTTTGCGATAGCGATTAGAGACTCACTCCAGCGAGAGCACTACCGCAGTCGCCGCACTTAGGTGATGAGGCGAGCTTTTTGAGGTGGTGGTAGACAAGCTTTCCTCCAGGGGTCTTCACAACCCTTCTGCGGTTGGAAGTGGTGTTGTAGGATTTACGCTTGCGAAGGGTCACACGTTGGGCCATTATTGAAGCTAGAACACAGAATGTTAGCAACATGGATTCCCAAGCAGACTTGTTGCGCCAAGCGGGCGATCTCCAGAGTTCCCATCTACGCATCTTCATCTCGAAGCAGTCCCATATCCCGTTCCATGCAGAGGTTGCGCCAATGTCCACCCCATCACATACTCCCCTCCTGAGACTCAGTCACGCACGAGGTGTTGATTTTCACTCACATTGACCTGATGAATCTAGGTGTGGGACGTCAGTATATATGACTGAATAATATTATAATTGCGCACCTTGTCTTGAGGATGTCGATGGCGATGTCGAGGCGATAATTCTAAGCCGTGGTGTGGCTGTAAAACTGACTAGCAGCACTGGTGATTGCCGAAGCATTGCCAAAGCCGTTCGGCGAGAGGATAGTCACGTGCCTCCTGCTTGCACATAAATATTTGAAATACTTACAGTAACTTAGATTGTCCTCAACCGTTGGCTGTCTAGGTTGGGCTGGCTGATTGATTCATGATGAGGATTTACATGTGTTCAGACTAAATCACAATCGTTTCTCGAACCCGAAAATAAATTATTTTGGAACTACGTTCTCTTGAAAGGGAAGGTCAATCAATCATCTGGAGACTGGAAAGAGTCGGACATGCCCCCGCCGAATTCACCGAGGATCTTGAGGGATCAGATCATTCGAATATTATAATTTCCCTTGGGTGGCTTATAATTCGGTATCGAATGTTTCTTGACTTGGATTCTTTGTCTACGAATCTAAGAACCCATGGCCTGGACCGAATGAAGCTCGTCCCCGGAACCCGAACGACTGAATAACCGGTGTAGTTTGTTATCCGATACCACCCTGCAGGTGAATTCTTTATAGGGGGCCAATAGAGAGTACCACTTCAGTCGTATGAAACCGGGCTTGAGAACAGGCTAATAAATGCATAAATTTCTGATTAGCCAACGGCGCCACATCGTCGTCACAGCTGGAAGGATCTCGACCAGCCCGAGGTGGTACTACTCCTGCAATATCAAACCGAGGGCATTTGTTCTCCGAGGGACATTCTTCAGAGAAGGTAGCCATTTCCAATGAATGTCGCCGAAAGAATGTCATAGTCAGAGACTCCAGTACCCGGTCTATGATAGAACAACAGCTTTCTGATATGAGGAGCATGGAAAGACCCGCACTGTCGGACAAAGACTAAGTTTGGGTGGGTCCAGCTGATGGAAAGAGTTCGGAAAACTCCAGGGAATGGCGATCACAAGCGGGACGTCTCCAGGGGGTACTGAGGTATTTGGCCAGTGGTGGTTGATAGATGGTCATACGTTTGCCAAGTCGAGGGCTGCAGATCATTGTTGCGTCAAACTCATGATGTGTAAAACTTGCTGGTAAAGGGAATAGTTGATTTCAAGGTTTCAAGGTTTCAAGATTTCAGCAGCCAATCTTAGGCTCCCGTATCAGCTGATGCGTCTCGTAGACAATGTGTAGACAACGCGTTCCATATTGTCCAGTGGCCAAATAAAGACACATCCATTCGTTAAGGATGGATGGGGCTGCTCATAAGGACATTGACAATGAGTCGCATCTGGGTCACACGAGTCTTCAACTAGACCATTCCACCAGATCTTCATTCGCCTTAATCCCTAGACCAAACTCGAGCTGGCTTATTAGATGTCATGAACAAGTAATGAAATGTACACAATGGGAGACAACCAAGAACAGCCAGTGCACCGGTTGTAGATTGCTGTTCGCAGCGGTAACAGTCATGAAGAGCTCGCAGAAAAGGAGAATGTATACGCAGAACAATGGCGGACGCTCCCGAATAGCACGGTCGTTGCAGATCAGATCTAGGCCGCCGACATTCGAGTCAAAAAGGGATTTAGGAGGATATGATGCGTATCCATTGTCCACCATAGATAAACTCTAATGGATCTAGTGATCTTGATAGCAGTAGAGCCAGTGAGCACCGGGCGCTACGATCAGCGCCGAACGGACCAACCTCAGCAGGCACCCTGAGGGGATAGGGAGCGTGCGGTTGACTGGAGGCAGGCCGAGAGTGCGACGGTATGCAGCACCACATCGAAGACATATGCAAGGGGGATAATGGACACATGAGTCTGGTATTAACCGAACACATTATATTCCACCGAGTATCCAAGGAAGAATGTAATATGGTGTCGATGTCAGCCCGACGAGCCACTGAATTCAGATTTGGGGTTGCAGCGGAAATGAAATCATTGAAATATGCAGAGATGTTCATTCATTCTTCCAGTATTCTCTTCGGAAACAGCTACGATTTGTTCCGTAGTCAGACTGTTAGCGCAGTTTATCAGAAGATCAGGACCAGGTTCCAGTCTTAGCCAGATGGTGGTGTAGATGAAAGCTGGGCGTGGCATGTGCTTTGGAATATCAATTGCTGACATAAGCTCACCCGGAATGATCAGCGGCGGCGACGTCCGCAACGATGAACTCTGCCTTTCCCCATCCCAGGTATGGCCAACTCCAAGAAAAAGGCCAAGGCACAACAATCGACCAATGGCTCCACGAAATCACCGCCGAAAACTGGGTCTATAGTTACCAGCACAATTCCGATGGCATCCTACATTTCCGTCGTTGGTGTGCATACCACCCTGTGGACATTCGCTGGTCTCTATCTTCCTCGAACAACATTCTTGACCGAACTCATAAAGCCAGAATGGGACCCGACGCAGCTTACCTCTCAGGATCGTCCGCAACATCCCTTTCTTGAGGCTTTGACTCTGAATCCAACGTACACCCTGGCCTGCATCTGTCTTGGGGCAGCCATTCTACAAACCTGGTGGGCGGGTTGGTTACGAAAATGGTGGCTTGATTTAGGACTTCGAGGCACAGATTCAGAGAGGAGTGCGGAGAGGGCTCAATACGATCGCCACCAACTCACCGTAAGTGTATTCCAACTGCATAAATATAAAACTCCCCGCTGAATTGGACTGCTCCCAGGCCTTCCGGGACGCATGGCTTGCGACATTCGCGTTCTCCATTTTGGCCCATATTGTTCTTGTACTTTTCGGTGCTCCCATAGCCAGGTATAGTGATGCTATTGTCTCTTTGGACGCGTGCTAATCGCGGGGCGCAGTAACATCGTCAAGACCTATCTTTTAGGACTCTTACTCACCATTATGACCATCTACTGTCCAGCCTTTGTCATCGGAGTGCCAACCCTTGGCAATAGCTCCATGGCCGTTGTAATGCGCTGGACTTGGATTAGGTTATTCGCGGAGTGCTCGTGCGTCGTCCTCTCTTAACTCGAATATTCCCTTTTCTGACACAAAGCAGGATTCGAAATCCGGTTGAACGTGCTCTTGTTTATCCTGCTCTCGGTACCGTCATTGGAAGTTGGTTAGGTGTAATACCCATCGCTCTCGATTGGGATAGACCATGGCAGGTGCGTGTCGCTGCCGAAACCTCTTGTATATCATTAACGTATGCGTAGGCATGGCCGTTAACTCCGTGTTTCGGTGCCATTGGAGGGTACATTGTTTCCTCGATCATGGCATTGACCGTCCATACCGTGGTGCAAACTGCACAGGAACAAGCTCAAGCGCGGCTGGATGGGACTGAACTCAAAAATGAATGAATGGCCGTACTTGTCTAGCTTTGTCTATGGCAGTTGTGCTTCTGCAGACCTAGTTCACAACTTGGAAATCTCCTAATGTCTGCGTCACATAGTCTGGAACGATGGGCGATGGGTTGAGACCTGTTATCTCCGCTTCGGATGTGATACCTATCGGACAGGCATAATGAGCTGAATTATCAGCATCTATTTTAGCGCGAACACCTACCAGTGAGTACGAGCAGCGTGGCCAAGCCTCCGTTTTTACCGAATAGAATATCCGTGTTCAATCTATCACCGACCATGATGGTTCTTTCGGGGTCAAAGTGCACTCTAGCAAAGGCACTTCAGCGCGAGAGATCCGGAGCAGGTAACGAGGTACGAACTTGGCTTTTACGCAGTCAAGCATGGTGCTTGCTGGTTTCCCTGTGCAAACGGGATTTTTCCCCAGTGCGTACCGCAAAGGTGCACTGATTGAACCTGCTCCTGGTAACAACCCACCAGAACTTGGGTAAGTGCTATCTTCGTTGGTGGCTATGAAGTGGCAATCTGAGTTTCGCGTGAGATATTGGAAGGCT
>Ga0247735_1000796_pt1 | contig 12411 bp, 10 predicted proteins | sample UWRJL178409R2_FD_180934 | JGI IMG/M metagenome (GOLD analysis project Ga0247735, IMG submission 180934) | Plant litter microbial communities from Arlington Agricultural Research Station in Wisconsin, United States - UWRJ-L178-409R-2 | ecosystem: Environmental > Terrestrial > Plant litter >...
GCGGCATCGGGGCGGATGTTCTCCCGGAAGGTCAGGAGGGCGACGGGCACGGCGTCCGCGGGCACGGTCTCGTCGGTGGTCGGCGTTCCGTGCGCGAGGACGAGTGTGCGGCGGCCGGTGGCCGCCAGTTCGGCGGCCTGCTCCGCGAGTCGCGGGTTGCGCGCCGGGAAGACCATCTCGGGACCGCCGAGAATCCACATGCCGTCGCCGAACATCACCGCGCTCCACTTCCGGGCCGATGAGAACGGCACACGGTCGGCCGGCGCTTCGAGAGTCGGTGCCGTGAACTGGCCGGCGAGGCTGCGCGCCGTCGCGTTCGCGTCGTTCTGCCTGCCGTACCAGGCCAGCACCCGCTCCCACCCGTCGACGGAGGTAATCACATGCGCTGCGTCGAAGACGATGTCGCCCTGGGTGAGGGTTCCGGTCTTGTCGAGGCAGATCAGATCGACGCGCGCGAGGCCTTCGACGGCGGGAAGCTCTTGCACGAGCACCTGTTGCCGGGCGAGCTTCACCGCGCCCACGGCGAAGGTGATGCTCGTCATCAACACCAGGCCCAGCGGAACCATCGCCACGACGGCGGCGATGGTGGCCGTCGCCGCGTCGCGCCACGACCCGCTCGCCGCAGCCTCGGCCCACCCGCCCTGCGCGATCATCTGCGCATTGAGTACCAGCAGGGCGACCGGGCCGATGATCCACGCGACCCACTTCAGAACCCGGTTGATCGAGGTACGCAGTTCGGATGCCACGAGGGAGAACCGCTTCGCCTCCGCGGCGAGGGAGTTGGCGAACGAGTCGGCGCCGACCCGGTCGACCGTCGCGGTGCCTTCGCCGCCGACGACGACCGACCCGGAGAGCACCCGGTCGTCGGGGCTTTTCTCGACCGGGTCGGATTCGCCGGTCAGCATCGATTCGTCGAGTTGCAGGCCCCGAGCGGTCACGACGACCGCGTCGGCCGGCACCTGGTCGCCCGCCCGCATCACGAGGGTGTCGTCGACGACGACCGTCGGCACATCGATCTCGACCGTCACGCCGTCACGCAGCACTCGTGCGTGCGGAGCGTTCAGCAACGCGAGCCGGTCGAGCGCCCGTTTCGCCCGGTACTCCTGCACGCTGCCGATCACCGCATTCGCGATCGCGCTGAATCCGAACAGGGCATCCTGCCATCGACCGATCGCGAACAGTACGAGGAAGCAGGCCAGGATGATGCCGTTGAACAGGGTGAGCACGTTCGCCCGCACGATGCTCCACACGCTGCGGCTCGTGTCTTGAACGAACGCGTTCGTGCGCCCGGTCGCGACTCGGTCGGCAACCTCGGCCGCGGTCAGACCGGTGTCCGGCACATCCGCCCCCGTCAGGCGACCGTGTGACGCGACGGAGCGACTATCCGCTCGTCCGCGCCGCGGATGACGAAGGCGACGCCGACGAAGGCGAGCACCGCTCCGATGATCTGGACGATCACGCTCAGGCCCACGATGGCTGACGACTCGCCATGCCCGACGGCGAACGTCGAGAAGTCCCACAATCCGTGCAGAACCATCGCCCAGACGAGCGTCCCCGTCGTGCGCCGCAGGATGTACAGCATCGTGCCGGCCACGAAGGCGAACACCATCTGCTGGAGAGTCGGACCGAGCGCCTGTCCGGCGAAAGCATTCACCAGGTGCAGGAGCGAGAACAGCGCTGTCGTTATCAACCACACCCACACTTCGCCCAGCCGGCTTCGGAGGCCGGTGAGAAGGAGCCCTCTGGTGGTGATCTCCTCGGTGAACCCGACGAGCAGCAGCACGAGGGATGCGCCGAAGAACCCGGCATCGTACGAGCCCCAGTCGGTGCCGAGCAAGTTGAACACCATCGCGATCGCGAGAAAGGCCGGTGCGACGATCGGCCAGCGGACGCTGTGGTGACGATCGAACAGCGCCGGTCGCCACCACCCGAGGAGCGTCGTCGTGAGAGCGAGAAGCACAGCCCCCACGATCAGCGAGACTCCGGCACCGAAGAACAGATTGCTCCCGCTCTCGCCGAGATCGACATACGAGATGCCGGACAGCCGTTGAAGGGTGTAGAAGACCGCGACGTATCCGACGTAGATGGCGAGACCGATCCACACACGAGGACGGACCTTGAACGAGTCGACCACGTGTCGGCTACTTCTCGTCGAGCGAACGGAGGAGGTCTTTGAGGCCGAGGTCGCCGATGGCCTGGGGCTCGAACTCGAGAGTCGTGCCCGTCGTGGTGTCGGTCAGCTCGAGTACCGGCGTCGCGCCGTGATGGCGTCGGTCGAAGGAGAGGTTGGCGCGGTCGATGTAGGTGACGGGTTCGAGGTCTTTCCACCCGCCGACCAGCCCGGTCGTGTCTCTACCGAGCACGTATAGTTTCGTAGCCGACACCGCCAAGACGATCGAGGGATAGCTGTGCTTCCTGGCGCTGTTGATGCGTTGGCCGATCATGCCCCCGGCGACACCCCAAGCGGCGCCGCGATTGCCGCCCATACCGACCACTGCTCCGATCACGCCGGAGAGGGTAGATCCTCGGGGCCGCACGACGGCGACGTCGAGGATCTCGTCGTCAGGGACTGCGGATTGGGCGCCTTCGCGTGCGTGTTCTTCTTTCGACATCTCGTACCCTTCGCCAGGACATGGAGAGCGTGCAGGTCGACGCTCGGCGTCGAGGTACACGGTATTCACCGGCAGCGAGGGAGTAAATACCTATTTCTCAGATCCAGTTTCGCTCTCGCGGTCGGTGAACTCTTCGGGTAGTCTCTGGGATCGCCGGGTGCGCCAGGCTCCACCCGCCGGAACGGGGGAGTGCGTGCTCGCCGACATCGTGACCGTCATTCTCGCCGTAACCACCGCGGTGCTCGTCGGCTTCGCCGCCCGGCGGATCTTCGAGACACCCGTGGGATGGCCACGCAGTCTCATCGTCGGGTTGCTGGTATTCGTGGCCGGCGTGCCCTTCGCGTCGTGGGCTGTCGACCAGACCGGACTGGTGCAGAGCGGACGGTCCCTCAGCGTGAGCGCGGCCGTGCTGGAACTCGCCGTCCTGCTCATCTCTCTCGCTTGGGCTTTCGCGATCGGCCTCGCCGTGCTCGTCGCGCTCGAGATCATCGTGCCGACGCGGCGGCTGTCGAACTCCGTCGACGTACTCCGGGCGGCAATCAAGCAGCGAAGGCGCACCCGTCGGTACGCGCGCATCCTCTCGATAGCATCGCGCCGCGGCGCCGATTGGCTGTTCCACGACCACTCACGCTCAGGCGCAGACACAACACGCGAACAGCGCGCGGAAGCCCTCGTCGCGACGATCAACGAATCCGGCGTTACCTTCGTGAAGCTCGGCCAGATTCTCGCGACGCGCCGCGACCTGGTTCCCGAACCCTATCTGGGCGCTCTCGCGTCGCTGCAGTCGGGCGCCTCGACACTGCCGTGGACGACGATTGGCCCCGTTATCGAAGACGGCATCGGCGCCCCGATCGAGACCCTGTTCGCCTCGAACGACCCTGAACCGTTGGCCGCAGCCTCCGTCGCCCAAGTACACACGGCGACACTGCTCGACGGAACACCCGTCGTGGTGAAGGTCCAACGTCCGGCCGCCCGCGCCCAGGTGGAAGCCGACGTCGATATCGTCCTGCGTCTGGCCCGCCGGGCCGAGCGGCACAGTCGGCTCGGACGCGATATGCGCCTCGAATCGGTAGCGCGCGGCTTCACGGCATCGCTCCTCGAAGAACTCGACTACGGCATCGAGGCGACCAACACCGAATTGATCCGCAGCACACTACGACAGGGCGGCGGGCCGCGCGTCCACGGCGGAGTCGTCATTTCCGTGCCGAAGCTCTATCCGCAGGCTTCGGGTGAACGCGTCCTGACCATGGAATTCGTCGACGGAACGCCTCTCAGCCGGGCCACAGAGCGACTTTCCACTCTCTCCGCCGAGACGCGGGACGCGCTGGCGATGGGCCTGATGACCGCAGTCATCGAGCAGATCCTCGTTCACGGCATCTTCCACGCCGACCTGCATCCCGGAAACGTGGTGCTTCGAAATGACGGCTCGCTCGCGCTCATCGATTTCGGGGCGGTCGGTGTCGTCGAGCTCAGCCAGCGCCAGAATCTCGCCGCCATTTTGCTGGCGGCGGGAGCCGAAGACGATGTCGCCACGGCCGACGCGCTCCTGCTCGTCGTCGACGTGCCGCCGACGGCCGATCTCGACGCGTTCCGTCGCGACATCGGCGTCATCCTCACCACGCAACGGCACATGCCGCCCGGTCACGGTTCTGTCTTCACCCGCATGGTCGACGTGATCCGGCGGCACCGCATCGCGTTGCCCGGCGACCTTGCCGCCGCATTCCGCAGCTTCGCCACGCTCGAGGGATGCCTGACCTTGTTGGTGCCGGACTTCGATGTGTCCGAGCGGGCAATCCCGGCCGTACCGTCGCTCCTGCTCCGTATGACGCCTCCCCGCCGACTCGCGACGAGTTTCCAGTCCCAAGCGATCACAACGGCATCGCTGCTGCGCACACTTCCCCGGAGGCTCGACAGCCTGCTCACCGGAGTCGAGAACGGCACGGCCGGAATCGGTCTCCGCGCGTTCTCGGACGGACCGAGCCAACGATTCCTGAGGAACATCACCGGCGAACTGGTCGGGGCGCTGATCTCGATAGCGGCTGTAGTGATCGCGGTAGTCCTCGTCATCTCCGGCTCCGGGCCCGTTCTCGACGGCGGCATCCGTCTGTTCGATGTGCTCGCGGCGACGATCGGATTTCTCGGCTTCCTCGGACTGCTTCGTGTGGTGCGACAGGTCGTCGACCGAGGCCGCAACTGATCACACGTACCTGACATAGCCGCGGACGAACCGCAAAACTCTTGAAATGTGCTCGGGAACGGTGCACCATCGTCTGACAAGGCAGAGAAGTGATAGCTCCTGAGCTGCACCCGAACGGATCCGCCAGCGACGGAGAGGGGCCGAAGCGGTGTACGCGCTGAGCATGCTCTTCCTTTTCCTCGCATGCTATTCGTTCCTCGGATGGATCGCCGAGGTCTCCTACGTGCTGGTCAGAGAAAGGTCGCTGCAGAATCGCGGCTTCCTGACCGGCCCGTTCGTGCCGATCTACGGATTCGGCGCGATCGCCCTGATCCTTCTGGTGCTGCCGTACATCGACAATCCGTTTCTCGTGCTGCTCGCCAGCGTGGCCATAACCAGCACCCTCGAGTTCTTCACCCATCTCGTGCTCGACGCGGTCTTCCATATCAAGCTCTGGGACTACAGCGACCGGCGGTTCAACCTGCACGGCCGGATCTGCCTGGAGAACTCGCTCCTGTTCGGCACCCTGGGCTTGCTCTTGATCTATGTTCTGCATCCCGCCATCGTGCGGATGCTGATGGCGATCCCGCACGAAGTCGCGATAGCCCTCGCATGGACGCTCATAGGCGTTCTCATCGTCGACTCCGCCAACTCGATCCGCTCGCTGGCCAAGCTGCGTCCGGTGCTCGACGACGTCGCCGGCACCCTCGCGCAGACCCACGACCGCATCGAGCAGGGTGTGATCCAGCTGGAACAGACGATCACCCAGCGCCGCTCGACCGTTGACCTCGCCCACCTCGCCACCCTCCGACGGCTCGCCAAGGCCTTCCCGCACGCGAAATCCAGCAACGCCGTCGTCCAGCCAGATCGCGACCCTGCGATCTAACCACCTGAGAGGAACAGCCCCATGTCGGAGACCTCACTGACTCACGAACACCTCGGCGACAACGCCTGGCGCCGGTTCTGGAACAGGGGCGGATGGTGGAAGGCCGTACTGCTGGCCGCCGTCTACCTTGCCGTCTATCAAGGGCTCGGATGGGTCATCCAGAACATCTTCGGCGACCTCATCGACACCGACAACCTGTTCGGATCGCCCCTCACCATCTTTTTCGCCTTGGCGCTGCCGATCCTCATCATGGGCCTTCTCCTGCTGGTATTCATCAGGTCGATGGGATGGCAACGAGAGATCTTCGGCCGGCAGCCCGTCAGGGGGCGTGCCTGGATGTGGGTAGCCGTCGCACTGATACTGATTCCCACCGTCGTGCGGCTCTTCGCAATCGAATGGTCCGCGTACTCGGTCGCCGTCGTGCTGGCGACGCTGTTCTTCGGCCTCTGCGTCGGGCTTGCTGAAGAACTCCTCACACGCGGGGTGGCCACCAACCTGCTGCGCCGGGCCGGCTACACCGAACGGGTGGTCTTCGTTCTGTCGTCATTGCTGTTCGGACTCCTGCACAGCGTCAACGTCCTGTCTGGCCTGCCCGCGGTCACGGTCGCCATCACCGTCGTCTACACCTTCGGGTTCGGCGCGATGATGTACCTGTCGATGCTGGGCACGGGACGCATTGTGTGGGCGATCCTGCTGCACGCTGCCACAGACCCCGTCACGTTCCTCGCGACCGGCGGCCTCGACGCCCACGGAAGCACAGCGGGCGACGCCGGCCTCTTGGCGATCGGCGCGATCTTCAACTACGTGTACATCCTCGCCGCCCTGATCGCGATCGCCTTCGTCAAGGGAAAGGCCTACGCCGACCGGTCACCGAGGAGGAAGGCAGTGTCGACCGACGACTCAAACGCTCCGGTTCGTTAAGGGTCGCGGACGCGATGTGCCCCATAGGAGACATTGTGGAAGGGACGGGGTCGTCGTGCGCGGTTCAGTAAGCGGTGATGACGAGTCTGCCTGCGCTGGAAGCAGGGGCCGTCTCGAGATCGACCAGAGCCGGTATTGCGTCGGCGAGACGGACGGTGCGCTGAATGCGGGTAGTGATGTCTCCTCGTCCCGCGGCGTCGGCGAGACGTTGGAGGTCGTCACTGTTGGGCTTGCCCATGAAGGCGGTGCGGCGCCGGGCCTCAGCATCCGACGTGTGGTGTCGTAGGGCAGACGCCCCGGCGTGTCGAAGATCACGTCAAAGCGGCCGGTGAGGCTTCGAGCGGATGCAAAAAAGGGCTGGACGATCGATTTCCGATCGTCCAGCCCTTTTCACTTCAATTTACTGGATTGATTCCGGCAATACACCGAACCAATCACAGTGCGCGAAGGGGGACTTGAACCCCCACGCCCTTACGGGCACTAGCACCTCAAGCTAGCGCGTCTACCAATTCCGCCATCCGCGCGCATGGCCTGTCTCTGCAGTTTTTTACACTGCGTTGACCGCCGAGAAACGAGAATAGCATGCTCTGAGAGGTGCTTTTGTCACTTCGCGCCACACGGCGCCGACACGCCGCATCCGACAGGTAGCGTTGGGGCATGACGACCGAACCAGAGCTCGAAGCGACCGCCCGGATTGCCCAGCAACTTATTAGGTTCGACACGTCAAACTACGGCGAAGGCGTCGCGAATTCGGAAACCGAGGCTGCCGAATATCTCGGTTCGCTTCTCGAAGATCTCGGTCTGAAGACGACGTATGTCGATTCGGATCCCGGCCGCACGAGCGTCGTGGCCCGGGTCGAGGGATCCGATCCCACCCTGCCCGCGCTCGTCGTGCACGGGCACACCGACGTCGTTCCCGCCGATCCCGACAACTGGAGCGTCGACCCGTTCGGCGGTGTCGTCAAAGACGGCATGCTCTGGGGTCGCGGTGCCGTCGACATGAAGAACATGGATGCGATGGTCGTCACGGCGCTGCAAGACATCCTCGGAGCGGGCCGACAGCCCAAGCGCGACCTGGTCGTCGCGTTCTTCGCCGACGAGGAGGCCGGGGGAGTGCGCGGTTCGCATCACCTCGTCACGCATCATCCGCAGCTCTTCGCCGGCGCGACCGAAGCGATCAGCGAGGTCGGCGGCTACTCGGTCACCATCAACGACCGGCGCGCCTACCTGCTGCAGACCGGCGAGAAGGCCCTCGTCTGGATCAAGCTCGTCGCCCGCGGCACGGCGGCGCACGGCAGCCGGGTCATGCACGACAACGCCGTCACCAAACTCGCCGAAGCGGTCGCCGCGATCGGCCGCCGCGAGTGGCCCGTGCACCTGACAGCCATCACCGAACAACTCGTGGCAGAGCTCGCCCGCATCCTCGAGGTCGACCCGCTGCGCGTCGGCCCGGAGGAGATCGTGCTCGCCACCGGCTCCGCAGGCGGGTTCATCCAGGGCACCCTGCGCACGACGACCAACCCCACCCTGCTCAAGGCCGGCTACAAGCACAACGTGATCCCCGACTCGGCCGAGGCCCTCGTCGACATCCGCACGCTCGCCGGCAAGGAAGACGAGGTGCTCGCCGAGGTGCAGGAGATCGTCGGGCCCGACATCGAGATCGTGGTGATGCACCGCGACATCGGGCTCGAGAACCCGTTCGAGGGCGCCCTCGTCGACGCCATGGTCGCATCGCTCGGCGCGCACGACCCCGGCGTTCCGGTTCTGCCCTATCTGCTCAGCGGCGGCACCGACAACAAGGCGCTCAGCCTGCTCGGCATCACCGGCTACGGGTTCGCGCCGCTGAAGCTGCCCGCAGACCTCGACTTTCCCGGCATGTTCCACGGTGTCGACGAGCGGGTTCCGCTCGACGCATTAGTCTTTGGCAGGCGGGTTCTCGGAGACCTGCTCTCCAACTACTGATTCGACAGCGGGGCACAATGAGTTTCATCGAGGCGATCATCCTCGGCCTGGTCCAGGGCCTGACCGAGTTCCTCCCGATCTCCTCGAGCGCGCACCTGCGCATCGTGGGCGAGTTCCTGCCGTCGAGCACCGACCCGGGGGCGACGTTCACCGCGATCACCCAGCTCGGCACCGAGGCGGCAGTGATCATCTACTTCTGGAAAGACATCACCCGCATCATCGGGCGATGGTTCCGGTCGTTCGGCAGCCGCGGCGCGACGAGCGCGAGCGGGATCCCGAAGAACGACCCCGACGTGCGCCTCGGCTGGCTGATCATCATCGGCACGATCCCTATCGTGCTGCTCGGCTACTTCGCGCAGAGCTACATCCGCGACCAGTGGCGTTCGCTCTGGATCACCGCGACGGTGCTCATCCTCTTCGGCATCGTGCTCGGCCTCGCCGACTGGCTCGGCAAGAAGACCAAGCCGATCGAGCAGATGTCGTACCGCAGCGGCATCACCATCGGCCTCGCCCAGATGCTGGCCCTCGTTCCCGGCGTCTCCCGTTCCGGCGCGACCACGAGCGCCGGCCTCGCGCTCGGCTATTCGCGCCCGGCCACGGCCCGGTTCGCGTTCCTGCTCGCGATCCCCGCGGTGTTCGGCAGCGGCCTGTACGAGCTCGTGCACAGCTTCGGCGAGCCCGAGGGCGCGTACGGCTATGCCGAGACCGCCGTCGCTACAGCCATCGCGTTCGTCGTCGGCTATATCGTGATCGCGTTCCTGATGAAGTACATCTCGACGCACAGCTTCCTGCCGTTCGTCGTCTACCGCATCCTGCTCGGCGTCGCGGTCATCGTGCTGCTGTCGACCGGCATCCTGCAGGCCACCTAGCAATACTGCGGGCCGCGCCGTCCGCGCGGTACGCTTGGGCCTTCTGGAACAATCGTTGACTCGCCCTGACCCCGCGACCGATGGGGGTGGGCGACATGCCGGCACGACAGGCCTTCAAACAGGCTCAACGCGACCTGCTCTACGCCCACGAGCGCAAGACCAGCCTGTGCGCGCCGTTTCTCGCCGTGCTGCCGGTCGGCGGCGCCGCCCTCTCGGTGCTCGCCGGGTCTGCCGGCCAGTCGACGGTGTGCGCGAGCGACGACACCGCGGCACGCATCGACGAGATGCAGTTCGACCTCGGCGAAGGACCGTGCTGGGACGCGATGGCCACTCGACGCCCCGTCCTCAACCCCGACATCGCGGCGACGGGCGGTGACAGCTGGCCCCTGTTCACCGACGCCGTGCAGCACGATGCGATCCGCGGCGAGGTGCGCGCGATCTACGCGTTCCCGTTGTTCGTCGGCTCGCTCGATATCGGAGCCGTCGACCTGTACTCGTCGTCCGAAACGCCCCTGCTGATCGATCAGGTGGCGGATGCCACGCAGCTGGCATCGCTCGCGGCATGGCAGGTACTGCGCCGGGTTCTCGCCGACCAGGCCGGCGACGACCTCGACACGCCGACCGCGCACAATCGTCGCGAGGTACACCAGGCGACCGGCATGGTGCTGGCGCAGCTCGATATTTCGGCGGCCGACGCCGCGCTGCTGCTGCGCGCGCACGCGTTCTCCAGCGGCCGCACCGTCGCCGAGGTGGCCAACGACGTGATCGAACGACGCATCGACTTCACCCGCGACGGCACGCTGTGAGCTACGCGGAGTAAACTCTGGGCATGGCGAGCGAGACGCGAGAACGACGGTTGACGAGTGCCTTCGTGACTCTCGCAGACACACTGGTGGCCGGCTACGACGTCGTAGACCTGCTGCAGACCCTTGTCGACACCTGCGCGGAGCTGCTCGACGCCTCGGCGGCCGGGCTGATGCTCGCCGACTCGTCGGGCGAACTCGCCGTCGTCGCCTCGACCAGCGAGAAGAGCCTTCTCGTCGAGATGATGCAGTTGAGTTCTGGTTCCGGCCCGTGCGTCGAATGCTTCACGACGGGCGCGCCCGTCACGGTCAGCGACGTCGCCGAACTCGGCGACCGCTGGCCCGGCTTCCGCGAGGCGGCCCTCGGGCAGGGCTTCCGCTCGGTGCACGGCGTTCCGTTGCGGCTGCGCGGCAATGTGATCGGCACCCTCAACCTGTTCCGCACCAGCACGGGCGCGCTTACCGATGAAGACCTGTCGGTGGCCCAGGGGCTCGCCGATGTCGCGACCATCGGCATTCTGCAGGAACGTGCCATCCGCGAAGCCGACATCGCGAAGAACCAACTGCAGCACGCTCTCGACAGCCGGGTGCTCATCGAGCAGGCGAAGGGCGTCATCGCCTACATGCGCGACGTCGACATGGACGAGGCATTCCAGACCCTCCGCGCGTACTCGCGCGGCAACAACCTGAACCTGCGCGACGTCGCAGAACTCGTCGTCAACCGCTCGCTCGCGCTGTAACAACCCCCTCGCTTCCTGGGCCGTCAGGGGTAAACTGGTAGTCCACACAGGCCCCAGACCTCGGCTTACTGCTCCAGTGAGATATTCGAGGAGGCCGACATGGCCAACGGAATTGACGAGATCTTCTTCGACGTCGACACCGACATCGGCGGCTCCGGCGAACCGAGACTGTTCGAGCGTCCGACCCGCGTCGTGACGACCGCACACCCGTTCACCGACGACGACCTGCGCGCCTTCCAGGCGTCGGGCGAGCATCCGGGTCTCGACTGAGCGGCCGGGCCGTCGGTCGGGCTCCCAGCCGACGCCGACGTAAACTACCGAAGTGAAATCGTGGACAAGGCCCGTCGTTCCGCAGCTCCCGGGGCGCGCGAGCGTGCCACGGCTGTTCGACTCGGCGACCCGCGCCCTGCGCGAGGCGACTCCGTCGGGCACGGCGACGCTCTACGTCTGCGGCATCACGCCCTACGACGCCACCCACATCGGGCACGCGAACACGTATCTCGCGTTCGACACGCTCGTGCGGCTCTGGACCGACGGCGGCTTCGAGGTGCGGTACGCGCAGAACGTCACCGACGTCGACGACCCGCTGCTCGAACGCGCGACGGCGACCGGAGTCGACTGGCGCACGCTCGCGGCCGAGCAGATCGAGCTGTTCCGCGGCGACATGGAGAGCCTGCGGATCATCCCGCCGAACGACTACGTGGCGGTGACCGACGTCATCACCCCGGTCGCCGAGGCCGTCGACCGGCTGCTCGAAGCCGACATCGCGTACCGGGTCGACGACGACGTCTACTTCGACAACGCCGCCGCAGCATCGGTCGCCTGGACACTCGGCGACGAGAGCGGATTCGACCGTGCCACCATGCTCGCGTTGAGCGCCGAGCGCGGGGGAGACCCCGAACGCCCCGGCAAGCGCGACGCCCTCGACCCCATGCTCTGGCTCTCCGAGCGAGACGGCGAACCGTCGTGGCCCTCGGTGGTCGGTGCCGGCCGCCCCGGCTGGCACATCGAGTGCTCGGTCATCGCCCAGCGCTATCTCGACACCCCGATCACCGTGCAGGGCGGCGGTTCCGACCTGGTCTTCCCGCACCACGAGTTCAGCGCCGGCCATGCGGCCGCCCTCACCGGGCACCGGCTGGCCGACAGCTACGTGCACGCCGGCATGGTCGCCTACGACGGCGAGAAGATGAGCAAGTCGCTCGGCAACCTCGTGCTCGTGTCGCAGCTCACCGCCGACGGCGTCGACCCACGCGCCATCCGGCTCGCCCTCCTCGACCGGCACTACCGCGCCGACTGGGAGTGGACGCGGGTGCAGCTCACCGAGGCCGAGTGCCGCCTCGCGACATGGGAGACCTGGGCGGCAGATTCTTCAGACCGGGCGGATGCGACCCTTCTCGAGGCGCTGCGCTCAGCGCTCGCAGACGACCTCGACACGCCGACGG
>Ga0247735_1000797_pt1 | contig 12407 bp, 10 predicted proteins | sample UWRJL178409R2_FD_180934 | JGI IMG/M metagenome (GOLD analysis project Ga0247735, IMG submission 180934) | Plant litter microbial communities from Arlington Agricultural Research Station in Wisconsin, United States - UWRJ-L178-409R-2 | ecosystem: Environmental > Terrestrial > Plant litter >...
CTTCTTCGGCGGGTTGGGTGCCTCGACATACACCGTCTGACTCGGTTGCGGGATGATGACGGGCTCGGGCACCACGGCGGGAGCGGGGATCACTTGCACGTTGTCGATTCCATCCGCCCGTTCCTCTGCGGCCACCGGCACGACCGGGGGCGCCTCGGCGAGCACGACCCGCTCGGGCTGCGGAGGCTCGACCAGCGCGGGCGCCTCCTCCTCGACCACGACGACATCCTCATCGTCGACCTCATCGTCGACGGGCGCGGCATCGAGGGCATCGATGCGCTCCTCCTCGTCGGTCTCGAGGGGAACGGCGTGCTCGGTCGGGTCTGTCGTCGGAACGTCGGACGGCGAAGAGAACTCCGGAGTGACATCGCCCTCGTCGCGGCGTTCGTCGTCGCGTCGCTCATCGTCAGGGTGAACAGGCGTCTTGTCGCTCACGGTGCGGCTCCTTCGCGGCCCTCACGGCCATCCGAACAGGTCACCGGTCACACTACCCCGCACCTCGGCATGCGCCGGGAGTGACAGGCACCACGCACGTTTGCCCGAATATGCAGGTTCTCGTCATCTGGCTGACGGGGCGTGGTCCGGAATCCACCGCCATCGGCGTTCCTGCTGGATCCAGGTTTTCCTTAGCTGATAGCGAATGAACGCCAGCACCTCTCCAATCGCGAGGAATGCGAGACCAACCCAATAGATCGACCATGGCGCTCGGGAGGCCGGAACGGGGAAGGCGGCTGCGAAGAAAACGACGTCGTACACCAGTCCGGCAGAGAATGCGGCAACCGCGCCCCAGAAGAGCCAGCGATGTCGACTGACAACTCGCTTGAGGGCCCAGCGGACGGCGTACTCATCTCGTAGTTCTTCGAGCAGACGCCGCTCGGCCGATGGCACCATCCCCTCGACGAGATCGGATAGGCGCTCAGCCTTTCGCAGCGAGTCGGCGGAACCCTGCCAAAGGTTCACCAGCGCGAGAATAACGCCGACGCTTGCGGGTATTACTGCCCATGGGAAGGCCTCAGAAGCTCCGGTCATTCCTATCTTTCTGATTGTGGGCGGCGGGACCTGAAGATACCGACGGCACCACGCACGTTTGCCCGAATATGCAGGTTTCCGGTCGGGAAACTCTGCATATTCGGGCAAACGTCGTGGGAGGGGGCGGGGCGGGCTACTTGCTTGCCACCGACGTCGTGTCCGGTGCTGCCGCGCCGGTCGTCGCTCCCGGAGCAGCGGATGCCCGAAGCACGAAGAGCGAGCCGGCGACGGTTCCCGTCGCCCCGCTCCCCCCTGCAAAACTCACGTCGGTGACGAGGAAGAAACGCGAGCTCTCCTGCATCGCTCGGGTAAATGCCATCACCTGCTCGGGTGAGCCCTTCAGACCGAGAGTGACCGGCACGGTGAACAACTTGCCCGCGAGCGCTCCCGCCGGATCCGCCGGTACTGCGGGAGCCACCGAGCCCGTGGAGCCAGAAGCCGGCGACGGCGAGGGAGACGGACTGGGTGACGCGCCAGCTGGCTGCGCGGGAGCCGCGGTGATCGAGCCGCCACCGTACGCCACCGCTTCGGCTGCGGTGTACGAGTTGACCACGACCCCGGTCGCGTCGGCAGTCTTCTGCATGCCGTCGAGGAAGGTATCGAGATCGGCATCCTCGGGGATGGCTTTCTGCAGGGTGGCCAGAGTCGCCTCGAGTTCAGGCAGCTTGGCGAACGACGCCGCCAGCTTCGTGGTCGACACCTGCTGGCTCGCGTTCTGCGCATCGATGGTCTGCGCCTGCAGCCGCGCGGCATCTGCTTGCGTCAGCATCGGCGAGATCGCGAGCAACCATCCCATCGCCACGATCGCAACGATGAGAACGACGGACCCAAGTGTCCAGAGCCTGTTACCGGTCATTTGCTGGCCTCAGCATCTTTCGCAAAGCGCCCGGAGAGCGCCTTCTCGTTGACGTCGAACGTGATGGTGGATTTGTACGAGGTATCGAAACTGATCGAGTCGGGAGTCGCATCGGCGAACCCGGGCACAGCGCCGAGCCCGCGGACGATCGCCGTCACATCGAAGATGGTCGGACTCGAGATGACCATGGATACCGTGGCCACCCGCGGCGAGCGCAGCGGGCCAGCAGCGACCAGAGCAGGCTCCCACGGCGAGCGCCCCTTCATAGTGGCGGACTCGATGCTCACCCCTGCCGGAAGCGTGGCGGAGACCTCGGACATCAGCGTGCCCCAGAGCACCTCCGTCGATGCGTTGAGTGAGCGCGCCACGACGACGTTGTCGGTCAGACTCGTCGCGGTTGTTACCTTCGCGTACTTCTGCTGCTCTGCGAGCAGCGCGTTCGTTCGCCCCTGGGCCTCGGTGAGAGCGGTCTGTGCGCTGGCGTTGTTCAGCGATGCCAGCGTGTACCCGCCGCCCACCACCACAACTGCGGCGAGCACCCCCAGGGCGGCGATGCGCCGCATCGACTTCGCCTTTTCCCGGAGAGCGACCTCCGGTGGGAGCAGTTCTACGCGGGGCTCCCCGCCCAGCACCAGAGCGGTGCGGTTCTTCGCCGCGCTCATGCGGCTGTGCCCAGCGCGAGGCCGAACGCGGTGGACATCGCATCTTGCTGCTCGGGCGTTGACTTCTCGCGCACCGACGTGGAGAGTTCTGCGCCCCCGAGGCCGTCGGCCTGCACGACCTGGAGTCCGGTGCGTTCCGCCAGCGCGAGGAGGAATCCGCCGAGCTGCGTGCCGCCCCCCGAGACCACGATGCGGTCGATGACAACCCCCCGTTTGGTGGAGGAGTAGTAGTCGAGGGTGTTGCGGATGCTGCTGAGCAGCTCCCCGACGACGCCGTAGATGATCTCGAATGCGGGGCGGTTCTGCGGGGAGAGCGCGACGGATCCGAGACCCAGGTTGCGCTTGACCGCCTCGGCCTGAATCGGGTCGAGCTGCAATCCCGTCGACAGCGCCCGCGTGATGTCGTCGCCGCCGGAGGAGATGATGCGCACGAACTGCGGCACGCCCCCCTGCGCCACGATCACGTTGGTGGTGTTGGCCCCGATGCCGAGCAGCACCGTCACTCCGGTGTCGTTGCTGAGCGGCGCGAGTGCGCGGGTGAGGGCGAACGGGATGAGGTCGACGTGCACGGGGCGAAGGCCCGCCTGGGTGACGGCGTCGACGTTGGCGCTCACGGCATCCTTGATCGCGGCGATGAGCAGGCCGTTGATCATCGGACCTTCCTCGGTCATCTCCTCCGAGATCGGATAGAAGTCGAGGATCGCCTCGGAGACGGGAACCGGCAGCAACTCCTGCACGTGGAAGGGAAGCGACTCGCGGATCTGGGCGAGCGGTGCGCGCGGCACGGCCAGGTCACGGGCGAACACGCGTTGCCCGCCCATGCCGAGCGCGACATCCTTGCCTTTGAAGCCACCGGTCGACCACAGTTTGCGCAGCGCTGCGGCCACCGGGGCGACCTGCACCACTTCGCCGCGGCGGACCGAACCCTCCGGCAGCGCGATCTCGTGGTACCGGGTGATGACCGGCTTCGCCTTGTCGGCCCCGACCACCTCCACGGCACGCACCGAGTTGCTGCCGATGTCTATTCCTACGATTGTCGAAGCCATTGTTTCCCCCTAGGCCAATGCGAACAGCGACAGGTACCCCGCCGCCACGGGTGTTCCGATGAGGATGCCGAGCCACGCCCCCGCGAGCATCCACGGACCGAACGGGATCGCCGTCTTGCGGCCACCCCGTCGGACGATCATGATGGCGAGCCCGAACAGGCCGCCCAAGAAGAAAGCGAGGAACGCGCCCACCGCGAGCGGTCCCCAGCCGAGCCAGCCGAGGAACAGCCCGAGCACGCCGGCGAGCTTGACGTCGCCGAACCCCATGCCTCCAGGCCGGGCCACGGCGAGCGCCAGGTAGAGCAGTCCGAGCGCGACGCAGCCGATCACGGCACGCAGCAGCGCCGACCAGTCGCCGGTGAGAACGGATGCTGCGCCGAGCAGCACCGCGCCGACGATGTAGCCGGGCAGCACGATCACATTCGGCAGCCGGTGCACGTCGATGTCGATGAGGGCGAGCGCGAGACTGATGGCCGCCAGGTAGAGGAAGGCGACGAACGCGACGATCTCGCCAGCGACATCCGTTCCACTGTTCGCCGCGAGGATTGCCGGAACGAAACGCGCCGCGACGACACCGAAGAAGATCGCGGAGCCGAGTTCGACGAGCGGATACCGCACTGAGATGCGGCTGCCGCAGTCACGGCACTTGCCGCGAAGCACGATCCAGGAGACGACCGGGATGTTGTCGTACCCACGCACCACGTGCCCGCACGAACCACAGGCGCTCGCCGGGCGCACGATGGACCGCCCGGCCGGAACGCGGTAGATCACCACGTTGAGGAACGAGCCGATCAGCGCCCCGAAAATGCCCGTCAGGAGGGCGATCATCTCAACCACCCGTCCCATTCTGCAGGGTGCGGTAGGTCTCGATCGAGCGCGGCGTGTAGGTGACCACGTCTGGTGTTCCCGGGGTTCCCGGGGTGCCGGCCGTCGGCGTGGTCGTATTCGACGATCCGGTGTTGAGGTCGTAGCCGGGGATTCCGACCTGCACGTAGGCCAGCCGGGATGCACCATCGATCGTGGCGGTACCGGCATATATCTGACCCTTGAGATTGGTCGCCGATCCGAGGTTCACCTTGCACGGCGAGTAGATCATGGTGGTCGGCTGCGCGACGAACGCGCCGTCGAGGGTGAATGAACCGCCGGAGGGGCAGGTCGGCTTTCCGTCGGCCGTATCGTCGGGAATGACCAGCCAGAGCTTCTTGCTCCCGCGGAACGAGCCGCTACCGCCGAGGTCGAACTTCTTGGCGATGATGGCGATGTCGCCGGGAAGCGTGAGCGCATCCGCTCCACCGATCACGAAGCCGTTGGTGCAGCCTCGAGCGTCGATCACGCCGGGGTTCCCGAGGAACAGCGCCACGGTAGCGACGAGCGTCGTGTAGCTGCACGCCCCCGAGATCGTCTGGGTCGTGAAACCTGGCCAGGTGGCCGTGGAGGAGAAGTCAACCCAGTTCGGGATCGTCGGCGCGGTGGGGGTGGCCCATGGGCTGACACCGGGCCCTGACGGAACCAGCGTCAACTTGCCGTACGAACCCGAATTGGCCGCGGCGATGGTCTTCGTCGTGAGCGTCGAGCCGACCCGCGTTGACCAGTCCAACGAGGTGTCTCCGTAGACCCAGGCGCTCTTCTTGATCTGAGCGCTGCCGTTCATGGAGAGCGAACTCGCGGTGACGTTACCCCCAACCGACGCGGTGCCGGGCATGCTGACATCCGACGTCGACCAGACACTTCCCGCGACCGAGGCGCTGCCGCTGAAGCTGACGCCCTTGGCGATCACGCTGCCGCCGAGCGCGGTCGCGCCGTTCAGGGTGGCCCGCCCCGTGGCGAACACATCCCCGCTGGCGTTGCAGGAGCCGTCGAGAGTCAGATCGCCGCCACCCACGATGAAGTCGTCGACTCCGTAACTCGCGCCGCTGCACGAGACGTTTCCGGTCTTGATCATCACGTCGGGGTCGGACCCGGCGACGGATGCCAGCGTTCCGGATCCCCCGAAACCAGCCGACGAGTACGCGTATACCGCGGGACCCGACGGGGTGAGCGGCACGGTGGCCGGTGTCGGGCTCGTTCCCGGGATTGCCGGGGTGCCGGGGGTGACGGTCGTCACGATCCCGCTCATCACGACCTCGATAGTGCTGACATCGCCTGCGCTCACGCCGGTGACTCCCTTGGCGGCGGCGGCGCCGATCGAAACGATGCGGAGCTTGTCCGCCGAGTTGACGACGAGCGGGCAGCCGGCGACCCAGTCGGATGCTGTGCTAGGGCTGGAACCCGCGACCCGCGGCCGGTACACCGTCGCCGTGTATTGCGGGGAGCTGCTGGTGAAGACATGGGTGAGTGTGCCGAGGCAGACGCCGTTGGCGATCGCCTCGCGGGCAGCTGCGACGCCCGCCTCGGCGGATGCCTGCGACTGCACGTCAGCACGGGTGGACGAGGTCTGCGCGAGGCCGGAGACGACGCTGGTGGCGATGACGCTGGTAAGCACCATGCCGACGGCCATCAGGCCGATGACGGCGGCCATCGCGACACCGCGATCGTCCTCGTCGCGTGCCGCGTCGGTGCGGTGTCGGAGTACTCGAGTCAGGTTCCCGAATAGCATGACGAAATGTCCGTTCCTGCGAGGCGGCTCACTACGGAGCTCGTGAACTGCACGGGCCGGCTGGCCCCTGCGGTTGTTGCGAAGGCGATCGAGAGCGTCGGGTCAGTGCTGCTCGAGCGCGTGAAGATCGTGGGGCCGCCGTTCGTCGTGACGTTGGAGGCGAGGAGGGTCCAGGTGGCGACGGTCGCCGAGCTGGGCTGACTCGCGAGCGCGGTGGTCAGCTTGGTATAGCGAAGAGTGCCGAGGCTCGACGCGTAGTACCAGGCGTAGCAGGACGGCGACGTCGAGGTTCCGCTGGGTACGGTGTTCGCGATCACGAGCTGGTCGGAACCGTAGGTCTTGAGCACGAATGCCTTGGCGTTGCGGATTCCGTTTTGGAGCGAGCCCGCCGCGAGCTGACCGCTGGTGGTCGCGGTGTTGAGTGTGCTCACGTTGGTCTGCGTCTTCGTGCCGCTGATGATGATGCCAGCGACCACGGCCACCACCACGACCAGAAGCAAGGCATACACGAGGACTTCGACAAGAGTCAGCCCCTCGTCGCTGCGCGGTTTCTCCTCCATGGCCTAGGCCGTGACGAAGACGTAGGTGGTCGCTGTCGCGAGCACGGTACCGTCAGATCTCGTGACGGTGGAGCTGACGGAGACCTTGCCGTTGAGAATGGCCGCCGTGATCGGGCACGGACCGACCACCTGAGTCTGGGTCATGCCGACCCCTCGGGAGTCCGTAGATACCGAGGTGGTCGTCGTCGGAGTGAGGAGCGAGCTCGAGAGAGCTGCGCAGGTCGACTTGGTGCGAGCGCTTTCCATCTGCTGCTGGACCAGCTGAGTGGCCGTGGCCATGGTGGCGGTCTTTGCTGACTGCTTGACGCCGGTGATGAGCAACGGAAGCAGGCAGAGCGAGAGGATGGCGAGCATCATCATCGAGACGACGATCTCGATGAGGCCGAAGCCTTCCTGGTTGTTCTCGTTCACTCTGCCTCCTCTCGTTCGGGTCTGAATCTGACGAGGTGGGGTGCCGCGGTGCAGCACCCCACCCCGGAGCAGCGTTTGCTATGGGCAAGTCCCCTTCGCTGCTGCAGTGACATTGGTGATCTTGTATGCCTGAGTCGAGCCAGAGACAGCGTCTAGACAAAAGACGCCCGCGGCGGTGCCGCTCTTCTGAGTGACCGCATTCCCTACGTAGCCGTAGTCGGTGAGCAAGGTTGCCAGCTCAGCCGATGTCTTAGCACCGGTCGGGTAGGCTCCGCTGTTCTGCGCCGCATACGCGATGAGGGCGAGCTTGGCGTTGCTGAGGTCAGACTGTGCTGCCGAGTCCTTCGCGGAGTTCTGCTGACCCAGGAACACCGGGATGGCGATTGCGGCAAGGATGCCGATGATGAGCACGACGACGAGCAGCTCGATGAGCGTGAACCCCTTGTCGTCGTTCTCGAGTGCGCTGCGCTTCTTGGCGAGCGACGTGTGGATTGCGGTGATCATTGTTCTTCCGTTCCTGTTCAGGATTGCTGGTGACAGGTGGCCCCCTGGTGTTTCGTGCCCCCTACGTCGATCCTCGATCCAACGCACCATCGTGTGAATCCCGCAAATAGGGCACAATCAGGTATTTTGCGCCCCCAAAGCGGGCGCCCCTAGTGCGGGGGTAGCCAGACCTGGACGGTCGTAATCGCTAGTGGATCGAGTTGTAGATCGTGAACATCGGCATGTACAGCGCCACGATCATGCCGCCGATGATCGTGCCGATGACTCCGATCATGAGTGGCTCGATAAGCGAGGTGAGCGACTCCGTGGTGGTCTGCACCTCATCTTCGTAGAAGTCGGCGATCTTGTTCAGCATGGTCTCCATCGAGCCGGAGTCCTCACCGACAGCGATCATCTGGGTCACCATGGCAGGGAAGACCGGTTCTGCCATCAGCGGACCGGAGATGGAGGTTCCTCCGCGCACCGAATCGCGCACGCGCAACAGCGCCTGCTCGATCACCCAGTTGCCCGAGGTCTGTCCCACGATTTCGAGGGACTGCAGGATCGGTACGCCGGCACCCGTCATCGTGGCGAAGTTGCGGGTAAATCGCGCGATCGCCACCTTGCGCATCAGGAGCCCGAATACCGGCAGTCTGAACTTGAGCGGATCGACCACCGCCCGCACGGTGTCGTTCCGACCGTTGGCCCGCCACCAGAGCGCCCCGGCGACAGCGAGGACTGCCAGCAGCGGTCCGATCCAGACCATGTTCTGAGAGATGTTCACCAGGATTTGGGTGGGAACGGGCAGGGTCCCGCCCAGGTCGGCGAACATCTTCTGGAATACCGGCACGATGAAGATCAGCATGCCGATGACGGAGACGATGGCCATCACGAGCACGATCACGGGGTAGGTGAGTGCGGACTTGATGGTCGCCCGTAGCTTGACGTCGGCCTCGAAGGTCGCCGCGATCGACTCCAGCGATTGGTCGAGGAAGCCGCCGAGTTCGCCCGCACGCACCAGATGGATCATGATCGGCGGGAAGATGCGAGCGTGTTTTGCCACGGCATCGGACAGGGACGAACCGCGTTCGACATCCGTTCTGATGCTGTCGAGTGCGGCAGCGAGCCGTTTGTTCTCGGTCTGATCGGTGAGGATGGTCAGAGCGCGCAGCAGCGATAGGCCGGCACCGACCATGGTGGCCAGCTGTCTGCTCATCACCGCGATGTCGTGCAGCGGCACCTTCTTCTCGAAGCCGGGCAGCGTGATGTCCATCTTCAGGCCGGTACCGGCCGTGGTCGCCTCGATCGCAACCGGCGAAAGCCCCATGGTGCGTAGGCGCGACACCACCATCGTCTCGCTCGGCGCCTCCATGCGACCACGAACGATCTTCCCGCCCGAGTTTCTGCTCGTGTATGCGTAGATCTGAGCGGTCGACATCAGTACCGAGTCCCTTCGTCGGAGAAGCTGTAGCCCTCGGGAGCGGCATTCGGAGCTGCCCGGCGCACGAGACGCGTGAACCCCTCGAGGTCGTGCACCTTCTCGAGCGCGGCCTCGTGAGTGATCTGCCCGTTGTCGACGAGTTCGGCAAGGTGCTGGTCCATCGTGTGCATACCGAGGTCTCGTCCGGCCTGCATGGCAGAGGCGATCTGGTAGGTCTTCCCTTCGCGGATGAGGTTCGCCACGGCGGGGGTCGTCACGAGGATTTCGGTGGCCACCGCGCGCCCCCTGCCCGTGGCTCTCCGCACCAGCGTCTGGCAGACGACACCCTGGAGCGTGGCGGCCAGCTGTGCGCGTACCTGTCCCTGCTGATGCGGCGGGAACACGTCGATGACACGGTCGATCGTCTGCGGCGCGTCCTGGGTATGCAAGGTCGCGAACACGAGGTGACCGGTCTCGGCGGCGGTAAGGGCGACCGAGATCGTCTCGAGGTCTCGGAGCTCACCGATGAGGATGACATCCGGGTCCTGCCGCAGCACGTGCTTGAGAGCGGCGTCGAAACTGTGCGTGTCGGCGCCGATCTCGCGCTGGTTGACCAGCGACTTCTTGTTGGAGTGGAGGAACTCGATGGGGTCCTCCACCGTGACGATGTGATCGGCCCGGGTCTGGTTCACCAGGTCGATGATCGCCGCCAGGGTGGTCGACTTGCCCGATCCCGTTGGTCCGGTGACGAGGACGAGGCCGCGCGGGAGGGTGGCGAAGCGGCCGACGGCCTCGGGCATCCCGAGATCGCGCAGCGGCTTGATGCCGGTGGGGATGAGACGGAATGCCGCGCCGATCGCGCCGCGCTGCTGGTAGATGTTGACGCGGAAGCGCGCATTGGCCGAGATCGTGTACGCGATGTCGAGCTCGAGGTCGTGCTCGAAGATCTCGCGCTGGGTATGGCTCAGGATGCTGCGAAGCGCGGTCTGCACACGGTCGCGGCTCCACGGGGTCTCTCCCTCGATCGGCCGTAGAGCACCATCGATGCGGACCATGGGAGGGGCGTTGCTGGTGACGTGAAGGTCTGAGGCGCCGAGGATCACGACCTCCTGCAGTGCGGCGAGGAGGGCGGGGTCTGCGTGGGAGCGGGCGACCTGCGCCGCATCCGCGTCATACGCGGAGTCTTCGACCATATCGTCGCACTTCTCTTCAGACGCGGTATCGTCGACCTCGGCGGAGGTCGGCGGTGGGGCCACACCGCCGGGCGGGGGAAAAGCAGACGGGAACGGCACGCCGAACTGCGCTGCATGGTCGGCGAGCGGTGGTCCGGCCAGGTCGAACGGGCCGGGCACGGGTGGCCCGACCGGAGCGGCGAACGCCGCGGTCGAGGGCTGGAACGAGCCGGGCTCCGGGTACTCCCCCACGGGCGCCTCCATCTCGATGGGGAATGCCTCGCCGGTCGGTGGCGGGTAGGAGCGATTGGTGCGCGGCCGCTTGTAGGCGTCCGCGTCATCCGGCGTGGTCACCGGAATCTCGTAGACAGGCTTGTCCATGAAAGCTTCCCCTTCTAGCTGTACAAAGCTGGCAGACCCCCCGGTCTGCGTAGATCAGGCGACGACCCTGAGAATCTCTTCGATGGAGGTGACACCGAGCTGTGCTTTGGCCCAGCCGTCTTGACGCAGGGTCGTCATTCCCTGCTCGACGGCCAGCCGCCCGATCTCACTGCTCGATGCACGGGCTACCGCGAGCCGTTCGATTTCCTCGGTGACAGTCATCACCTCGTGGATGGCGATTCGACCTCGATAACCGGTGCCCGAGCAGGCCTGGCAGCCGACCGGCCTGTGCAGAGTAGGCACCGCCATGCTGAGGTCGAACCCGACGCGGAGGTTCACCAGGTCGGTGCCCTCGGGCTTGTAGGGCTCACGACAGCGATCGCACAGCCGTCGAGCGAGTCGCTGGGCGACCACGGAGTCGAGTGCTGAACCCACCAGGAACGGCTCGATGTTCATCTCGGTAAGACGTGTTACCGCGCTGGGGGCATCGTTGGTGTGCAGAGTCGAGAGGACGAGGTGACCCGTGAGCGACGCCTCGATGGCGATCTGCGCGGTCTCGTGGTCGCGGATCTCACCGAGCAGCACGACATCCGGGTCCGATCGAAGGATGCTGCGCAGCGCGCTCGCGAAGGTGAGGCCCGCCTTGGGATTGACCTGCACCTGGTTGATGCCGGCCATCCGATACTCGACCGGGTCTTCGACGGTGATCACATTGATCTCCGGCCGGGCGACCGCGTGCAGGGTCGTGTACAGGGTGGTCGACTTGCCCGAACCGGTCGGACCCGTGACCAGGATCATGCCGTAGGGCTTCGAGTACGAGCGTTTGAACGCCTCCGCGTTGCGATCCAGGAGGTACAGCTGATCCATGCCGAGAGCGGTGTTGGTGTTATCGAGGATCCGCATGACGACCTTCTCGCCATAAACCGTCGGGAGCGTCGCCACGCGAAGGTCGATCTGTCGACCTCCGTGCACGACGGACATCCGACCGTCCTGCGGCTTGCGCCGCTCGGCGATGTCGATGTCGGCCATGATCTTCAGCCGCGAGGTCACACCGTTCTGGATGTTGCGCGGTGCGCGCTGCATCTCGTGCAGCACCCCGTCGATGCGGTAGCGCACCAGCAGGTCGTGCTCACCCGGCTCGATGTGGATGTCCGAGGCCCTGTCCTGAATTGCCTGGCTGATGAGCAGGTTTACGAATCGCACGATCGGGGCGTCGTCATCCTGTGCCTCGGCCGTGGAGACCATCGCCGCGGCAGACGGCCTGTTCTCCTCCTCCAGCGCGACGGTGAGCTCGTCGAGCTCGCCGTCGGCGCGGATGAAACGGTTGAGCGCGTTCTTCAGGTCGGTGCGCTCGGCGACCACGGCATCCACCCGCATGCGCGTCGCCGCGCGTACGTCGTCAAGGGCGAACACATCGCCCGGGTTCGCCATAGCGATGAGCAGGCGGTCGCCGCTGACGGCGATGGGCAGAACGTTGTGGCGGCGGCAGAGTGCTGCGGGAACGAGCACCACGGCGGCACGATCGATCGGGTAGTCGACGAGTTCGACGAAGGGCAGGCCGGCCTGGGCGGCGCGAGCGGATGCGACCTGGAGGTCTGTCACGACACCCTGTTCAACGAGGTTGAGGATCTTCAGCTCGTCATCGGTAGGGTCACCGCTGAGCATGTCCAGGCTCTCGATCGGCATGAGGCCACGGATGATCAGGATTTCAGCCAGAGAAGACATCGCGCCCCTTCCATTCGGGTAGGGGGTGACGATGCTTTCCCCCCGGAGATGCCAACGGTATCCCGG
>Ga0247735_1000798_pt1 | contig 12404 bp, 12 predicted proteins | sample UWRJL178409R2_FD_180934 | JGI IMG/M metagenome (GOLD analysis project Ga0247735, IMG submission 180934) | Plant litter microbial communities from Arlington Agricultural Research Station in Wisconsin, United States - UWRJ-L178-409R-2 | ecosystem: Environmental > Terrestrial > Plant litter >...
CGCCCTCGGCGCCCCCGCCGCGCCGGGACTGCCGCAGGGGTCGGTCGTGATGATCGAAGGCGGCATCGAGGCGACCGTCCATATCGGCACGGGCTATTCGCCGGCGTGAAACGCATGCTGCTCCTGCTTCTACTGGTCGCAGCACCCGCCGCCGCGCGCGATTCTCTCGGCATCTTCGAAAATTGGGGTGCCTTTTCCGATGCCTCGCCCCGGCGCTGCTTCGCCATCGCCGAACCGATCACGCGCAGCCGCGCATCGAACTGGCGACCCTTTGCCAGCATCGCCACCTGGCCGGGCCAGGCAGCGCGCAACCAGCTCCATATCCGCCTCAGCCGCGAACGCGATCCGCGTGCGCGGGTGACCTTGTCGGTCGGGGAACGCCGCTTCGAACTGGTCGCCGGCAATGCCGATGCCTGGGCGCCGGATTCGCGCACCGACGCAGCGGTCGTGGCCGCGATCCGCTCGGGCCGGAGCATGAGCGTCGAAACGCTGGGCAAGGGCGGCCAGCCCTTTGTCGATGTCTATCCCCTGCGCGGCGCCGCGACGGCGATCGACGCCGCGACCCTGGGCTGCGCGCGAAAATAGAGGCAATCCCTTCTTCAGGGCGGGACAATTGCCCATGGAGCGCCCGAAGCAGGGGGTTCACGCGAACGCGCGAAGCTGTTCAGATGCGATCGAGCGAGCCGCGCCCCCTGAGGCGCTCTCTAAATCTTCGCGCGTTCGCGTGAATCAGCTCTTCTTTTCACGAGGCCCGAAATAAACGCAGCGTATCCATCCGCCACGGCCTTGCTCCATTGGATGGGAACAGCCGCACGGCCCGCATCACGCGAGATAGTCGATCAGCCCCTCGGCCAGATGGTCGAACGTCGCCCTGATCCGCGCCACGCCGCGCATGTCCTCGTGCATCACCACCCACGTCTCGAGATCGAGGTCGAACGCGTCGGGCATTACGCGGACCAGCGCCGGGTCGCGCGCGGCGAGCGGGATCTGGCAGATGCCGATGCCGATGCCGGCACGAATCGCGGCAAGCTGGGCAAGGTCGCTGTCGCTGCGGAAGATGAAATCCTCGCGGCCGATCCGATATCGGGCCTGAAGCGCGCGTAGCGTCGTGTTGTCATGCTCGACCCCGATGATGCCGATGGCGCGGAGCTCGTCGAACGTTCGCGGCGTACCATGTTCTGCGAGATACTCGGCGCGTGCATGCAGCCCCAGCGGCACCGCCCCGATACGCCGGGCGACCAGCGCATTCTGGGTCGGGCGGACCATGCGGATCGCGATATCGGCCTCGCGGCGCAGCATGTCCTCGTTGCGGTTGCTCGGGGACAATTCAAGCACCAGCGCGGGATGAGCGCGGCGCAACGACGCAAGGATCGGCGGCAGAACCTCGACCGCAATGATTTCGCTGGCCGAGATGCGCACGGTGCCGGCAATCTCCCGCGCGCCGGCCGATCCGGCACGGACAAAGGCGTCGGCCGCCATCGCCATCGCTTCGGCATGGTCGCGCAGCGCCGTCGCCGCCTCGGTCGGCAACAGTCCGCTAGCCGAGCGCGTGAACAGCGGCACGCCGAGCGACGCCTCCAACTCCTCGATTCGCCGCCGCACGGTCGGCTGCGCAACCGACAGCACCCGCGCTGCCGCGGAAAGGCTGCCCTCACGCAATACGGCGAGAAAGGCGCGTTGGCATTCCCAGTCAATGCTCATCACAAATGTATAGGCTGACTATACATCCCTGACAATTTTCAATGAGGCTCACTCACCGCATATCGCTGTCATCAACAGATGGAGGCAGCAATGACGAACGGAAAGACGGCCCTGGTACTCGGCGCAACCGGCGGCGTCGGTGGCGAGACGGCACGAGTGCTGATCGCGCACGGCTGGACGGTGCGCGGCCTGACCCGCACGCCGCGTTCCAGCGACGACGGCATCGCATGGATCACCGGCGACGCGCTCGACCGCGACGCGGCAGTAGGGGCGGCCGAGGGCGTCTCGGCGATCGTCCATGCGGTGAACCCGCCGGGTTATCGCGACTGGGAGAAACTGGTGATGCCGATGCTCCACAACAGCATCGCGGCGGCCGAGAGTGCGGGCGCGCGGCTGGCGCTGCCGGGCACCATCTATAATTTCGATCCGTGCTCGGTGCCTGTCGCACGGGAGGATTCGCCGCAGCGGCCGAACACGAAAAAAGGTGCCTGGCGCGTCGAGATGGAGCGCGCGATCGAGCAGGCATGCGATCGCGGCATGCGCGCCGTGATCCTGCGGGCCGGCGATTTCTTCGGGCCCCGGCCAGGCAATAGCTGGCTGTCACAGGGGCTGGTCACGCCGGGCAAGCCGGTGAAGCGGGTGATGTATCCCGGGTCGCGCGGGGTCGGTCATGCCTGGGCCTATCTGCCCGACGTCGCGGAAACCTTCGCCCGGCTGCTTGATCGCGACGCCGATCTGCCGGCCTTTGCTCGATATCATTTCCGCGGCGTGTGGGATGGCGACGGCACCGTCATCGTCGAGGCGATCCGTGCTGCCAGCGGCAATCCCGGCATCAAGCAGGGCGGCTTCCCCTGGGCGCTGCTGCCGCTGATCGCGCCGTTCAACGCGACGATGCGCGAGATGATCGAGATGCGCCCCTATTGGCAAAACCCGGTCGAGCTCGACAACAAGGCGCTGGTCGCCCTGCTCGGCGAGGAACCACACACGCCGCTGGTGGAGGCGATGCGCGTGACGCTCACCGCGCTGGGCATCGTCGATAGCGCGGTCGCTGATGTCCCGATCATGGTACGACATCTCGTACAATGATCGGCCGGGATGTCAGCGACCCTCATGACATTTCCAACGGCGCCGCCCCGATTGCGGGCGCGCGGGTAGCTTGAATCGCGGGCCGCTGGAAAAATGCGCTCAATTGGCTTATGTGCGCCCGCATGCTTGATACCCCGAATTTTTCCATGCCCATCCCCGGGCACATCGATCCCGTGCCCGTCCCGCGCGCCCCGACCCTGCGTGAAGACGGCAAGGTCGACCTGATCGGCCTGCCCCGGGAAGCGATTCGCGCTGCGCTGGAAGACGCGGGCATGGAGCCGAAACAGGCCAAGCTGCGCGCCAAGCAGCTGTGGCACTGGATGTACAATCGCGGCGCGACCGAGTTCACCGCGATGACCGACATCTCGAAGACTCAGCATCCCTGGTTCGCCGAACGCTTCGTAATCGGCCGGCCCGAAGTGGTCGAGGCGCAGGTCTCGACCGATGGCACGCGCAAATGGCTGCTGCGCTCGCCCGACGGGCAGGATTACGAGATGGTGTTCATCCCCGATGCCGATCGCGGAACGCTCTGCGTGTCGAGCCAGGTCGGCTGCACGCTCAACTGCCGCTTCTGCCACACCGGCACGATGCGTCTGGTGCGCAACCTGACCGCGGGCGAGATCGTCGGCCAGGTCATGCTCGCGCGTGACGGGCTCGGCGAATGGCCGAGCCAGCCCGAGGGGCGCATGCTCACCAACATCGTGATGATGGGCATGGGCGAGCCGCTGTATAATTTCGATGCGGTGCGCGATGCACTGAAGCTGGTGATGGACGGCGACGGGCTTGCCTTGTCGAAGCGCCGCATCACCCTTTCCACCTCGGGCGTCGTGCCGATGATGGCGCGTGCCGGGGCGGAGATCGGGGTCAACCTCGCCGTGTCGCTCCACGCCGTGACCAAGGAAGTTCGGGACGAGATCGTCCCGATCAACCGCAAATACGGCATCGAGGAGCTTCTCCAGGCCTGCGCCGATTATCCCGGCGCGAACAATGCCCGGCGCATCACCTTCGAATATGTGATGCTGCGCGACAAGAACGACAGCGACGCCGATGCGCACGAACTGGTCCGGCTGATCCGCCATTACCGCCTGCCCGCCAAGGTGAATTTGATCCCGTTCAATCCCTGGCCCGGCGCGCCGTACGAATGCTCCACGCCGGAGCGCATCCGCAGCTTCTCGAGCATCATCTTCGAAGCGGGCATCTCGGCGCCGGTGCGCACCCCGCGCGGGCGCGACATTGATGCCGCCTGCGGTCAGCTCAAGACCGCCTCGGAGAAGAAAAGCCGCGCCGAGCTCGATCGCCAGGCGGAGGAAAAGCTGGCGGCGCTTGGCTGATCTTTCCGGATTGGGGTTCGCGGCGGGCGCCGGGCTGCTCGGCGGTGCGATGAACGCGCTTGCCGGGGGCGGCACCTTCGCGACGATGCCGACCCTGATCGCGCTCGGCCTGCCCTCCCCCATTGCCAATGCGACGAGCAATGTCGCGCTCCAGCCCGGCCTCGGCGCCAGCGCTTGGGCGTACCGCAAGGATCTCGCCCCGCTCGCGGGGTTCGGCATGCCGGTGCTTGCCGGCATTACCTTTGCGGGCGGACTTGCCGGCAGCCTGCTGCTCGTCGCCACGCCGGCGCGGCTGTTCGACATCGTCGTGCCCTGGCTTTTGCTGCTCGCCACGATCGTGCTCGCCTTTGGCCAGCGCGCGGCGGTGGCGCTGCACCGGCGCGTCACGATCGGCCCGAAGACACTTGTCGCCGCCCAAATATTGCTCGGCATCTATGGCGGCTATTTCGGGGGCGGCGTCGGGCTCATGATGACGGCGGCGTTCGGCCTGCTCGCGCATCAGGAACCCCACAAGATGGCCGGCGCCCGCACCCTGATGGTCGCGACCGCCAATGCGGCGGCGGCGCTGATCTTCATCGTCGCCGGCATGATCCGCTGGGTCTACTGCATCCCGATGCTGATCGGCGCGATCGTGGGCGGCTATCTGGGCGCGCGACTGGGGCAGGTGCTGCCGCCGCTGGCGATCAGGATCTGGACCTTGCTGATCACCGCGGTGACGACGGCGGTGTTCTTCTGGCGTGCCTACGCCTGAGCGGCCGGCGCGGCTGCAAAGAACATCAGATGCACCAGCCGGCCATTTTCGGGGCGGTCGCCGAACGCGGCGCCCGAATTGTGGAACATCCACGGGCTGAACAGGATCAGCCGGTTGAAGCGCATCGGCACCGTCATGGTCTTTTCCCAGCGCGACGGTTTCAGCGTGTCCTGGTTGACCACTTCCTCGATCAGCCGGTTGATGTCGGTATAGCCGGCGGAGAACAGCCCGGCCTCGGTCTGCGGTACGCGCTCGAGCGCGGTCGGGCGGTGGCTGAAGAAATCGGTGCCGCCGCGGCAATGCTCGGGCAGCGAGAGATAGAGGATGCCCGAATAGAAGCAGGGATCGATATGCACCCCGCTTGCACCCCTGTCGCCCTTCAGGGTCAGGCGGCAATGCTGATGCGTCGTGCCGGCGGCCGGCTGCAACCGAACGCCCGTCCGGGACGAAACCGCCTCGTCGAGGCCCGTGATCGGCAGCGGCCGGGTGGAGAGCAGGCCCGGATAATTGCCCTTCTTGAAGGCCGGATCATAATCGAGCGCCAGCGCCTGGGCGCGAAAGGTCACGGGATCGCGCAGGAAATCATCGATGACGATAAGCGACGGCAGCATGCCCCGGCATGGCAGGTTTTTTTCTGCCGGGGAACTGGTCTCGCCATTCGATTCACTGCCTCCCATATCCCTGCTGAAATGCCCGCCGAGCGTGATCGAGGCGTTTCGCTTGGAGTCGCCGCGATGAATAGATTCTCTGCTTCAAGTAACGGCTCAAGACGAAACGATAGGGGTCGTATAATTGGTCAAGACGCGTGACAATGGCCCTCAAGGATGATGACTCGATCATGAGGGCGACCTGTCCGTATCGGGAGGGCGTCCGGCCGGTCTTTGCCAATAAACATGGTACGGGCGTCAAATATGGCTCGATTCCGGCCCGGAGGGAGGTGGGTCGCATAAATCGGCGAATATTGGGCGAAAATCCGTGGGTGGAGGCGAGACCCAGCATGAGATGTTCGCGGTTACTTGTCCCGGTGCCGGCGCCGACCGGTCGTGACTTGCTGCCGGGTCGCGGGGCCTGTGATGGCCGTCGTGGCGCCCGTAGCGGGGCCGCGCGCGCGCGCCGCGCCCAATTGCAGTTCTACCCCGATTGCAGTTCTACAATGCCCGCCGAGAGGATATGTAGCAGCCATGGATGATGCGCCCCTATCTCCCGAGGCCGAGGCGGCACACCCGCCGGCGCGGGTCATCTACCGGCACAGGCTCGCGACGCGGCTGTGGCACTGGGTCAACGCCGTCGCGATCTTCATCCTGCTCGGTAGCGGGCTGATGATCTTCAACGCGCACCCGCATCTCTACTGGGGTATTTACGGCGCCAATTACGATCATGCCTGGCTCACCCTGCCGCAATGGCCGGGCTGGCTGACCATTCCGGCGAACTACAATCTCGCGATCGCGCGGCGCTGGCACCTGCTGTTCGCGCTGGTGTTCGCCTTCGGCCTGCTGCTCTTCATGACCGCGAGCCTGATCAATCGGCATTTCCAGCGCGACCTGCGCGTCCGCGGGGCCGAGCTGAAACCGCGGAACCTGCGCCATGACCTGCTCGAACATATCGCGTTGCGCTTCCACGATCCGAAGGACCCGCGCGCGTTCAACATCTTCCAGAAACTCTCCTATGTGCTGGTGATCTTCCTCCTGATCCCGCTGATGATCCTGACCGGGCTTACCATGTCCCCGGCGATGAACGCGGCATGGCCCTGGCTGCTCGACCTGTTCGGCGGGCGGCAGTCGGCGCGCTCGATCCATTTCATCGTGGCGGCGGCGCTGACCGGTTTCACGGTCGTGCATCTCGCTTTGGTGATCATCGCCGGGTCGTGGAACGAGGTGCGATCGATGATCACCGGGCGCTGGACCGTGCCGGAGGACGAGGCATGAGCAGCATCATCACACGCCGGGGCCTGCTTACCGGCGCCGTTGTCGGCGGTGCGGGCCTGCTTGCCGGATGCGACAAGGTCGCGAACGACCCGAGCTTGCGGAAAATCCTGTTCTCGGGGGAGAAGATGAACATGGGGCTGCAGCGCGCGCTGATGAATCGCGACGCGCTTGCGCCCGAATTTCGCCCGGACCAGATGTCGCCGATCTTCCGGACCAACGGCACGCGCAATCCCAACACACCCGACTATAATGCGATGCTGGCGGATCGCTTCGGCGACTGGCGGCTTCAGGTCGGTGGGCTCGTCACTCGCCCGCTCAGCCTGTCGCTGGCGCAGATCCGAACGATCCCGGCCCGCACCCAGATCACCCGGCATGACTGTGTCGAGGGGTGGAGCGCGATCGGCAAATGGCATGGGCCGATGCTCGGCACGATCCTGAAGGCGGCGGGGTTGCGGTCCGATGCGCGCTATATCGTGTTCACCTGCGCCGACCTGTTCGGGGGCACGAATTATTACGAATCGATCGATCTGATCGATGCGTTCCACCCTCAGACAATCCTTGCCTGGGCGATGAACAACGCCGTGCTCGACGTCGGGCACGGCGCCCCGCTTCGTCTTCGGGTCGAGCGGCAGCTTGGGTACAAGCACGCCAAATATGTCATGCGGATCGACGCGGTCGCGTCACTGGCTGGAATCGGCAAGGGCAAGGGCGGCTATTGGGAGGATAATGTCGATTACGATTGGTATGCGGGCATCTAGTTGTTACGGGGCCCGAATATGGCTCTGATCGATCGATTCCTCGCCGCTCGCGTCAAGCGCGGGCAGCTCACAGTCCATCACGCCAACGGCACCGTCAGGGTGTTCGGCAAGCCGGATCCCGATCCGGACTTTCCGGACGTGACGATCCGTTTCACTGACAATGGCGCGGCCAATTTCATCGTCCGCAACCCCAGCCTGGGCGCGGGCGAGGCCTATATGCAGGGCCGCCTGGCGGTCGATGGCGAGGACATCATGGGCCTCGTCAAGCTGATGACGGCCAACGATCTGTGGGAACATGGGCTCGGCGCGCTCCATGCCAGCCGCGCTCGCCGCGCGGTGGCAGCGGTCACGCACCGCATCAGCCGGGTCAACATGGCACGCCGTTCCAAGAAGAATGTCGCGCATCACTACGATCTCAGCGACCGTCTCTACGATCTCTTCCTCGACGCCGACCGGCAATATAGCTGCGCCTATTTCACCGATCCGGCCAACAGCCTGGAACAGGCCCAGGACGACAAGAAGGCGCATATCGCCGCCAAGCTCGCGCTGAAGCCGGGCATGACCGTGCTCGATATCGGCTGCGGCTGGGGCGGCATGGCGCTTTATCTCCACGAGAAGACGGGCGCAGACGTGCTTGGCGTCACCTTGTCGGAGGAGCAGCTCAAGGTCGCGCGCCGCCGCGCCGAGGAGGCCGGTGTCGCCGACAAGGTGAAGTTCGAGCTGATCGACTATCGGCACGTCACCGGCACGTTCGACCGGATCGTGTCGGTCGGCATGTTCGAACATGTCGGCCCGGCGCATTACCGCACCTTCTTCAAACAATGCCGCGATCTGCTGGCCGATGACGGCGTGATGCTGCTCCACACCATCGGACGCGCGGGCGCACCGGGCGTGACCGACGACTGGACCGCGAAATATATCTTCCCGGGCGGCTATAACCCGGCGCTGTCCGAGATTGCCCGGGCACATGAGGGGCTCCGCTTCTTCCTCACCGATGTCGAGGTGCTGCGGCTGCATTATTCCTACACGCTCGATCTCTGGTACGACCGCACGGTCGCCGCGCGCGATGCGATCGTCGCGCTTTATGACGAGCCCTTCTATCGCATGTGGCAATTCTACCTTGCCGGCGCGTCAGCCGCGTTCCGCTATGGCGGCATGGTCAATTACCAGCTGCAATATGCCAAGAACCGCCACGCCCTGCCGATCACGCGAGATTATATGATCGACGGCGAGCGGGCGATGCGGACGCCTCAGGCCTGAGGCGACGTGTACGCCCAGGACTGCGCGATCAGATCCTCCAGCGCGGCCCGGTCCACGTCGGCGAGTTTAGTGATGTAGAGGCAGCCCTTGCCGAGGGAATGCTTGCCGAGCCTGCTCAGCAACGCGTCGCGGCCGGGCAGGCTGGCGGCAAGATAGAGCACGAGCTGCGCCCTGCGCGGCGAAAAGCCGATCCGGCACATGTCGCCCTCGCGGCCGCTTTCATAGCGGTAATGCACGTTGCCGAAACCGATGATCGATGGACCCCATAGCACCGGCGGCTCCCCGGTGATGCGGGCCATCATGCCGAGCAGCACGCGGCCGTCCGCCCGGCGCTGCTCGGGTTCGACTTTGGCAAGGAAGGTATCGACGCTCGCGTCGGTCGCCTGAGTCTTGTTCCCGGCCATGTGCCACCTCATCCGAGTCGTGAGGGTGCAAGGCTAGCGTGATGGTCCGGCGGTGCCTATCCGGGCGCGCATGGCCACGCCGCTCACCCGTCGCGCGATCTTCGCCCAGGCATGGCCGATCATGCTCGGCCAGACGACCGTGCCGCTGGTCGGCCTGGTCGATACGGCGGTGATCGGGCGGACCGGCGATGCCGCGGCGCTCGCCGGAGTCGCGCTGGGCACGGTCGTGATCAACATGATCTTCTGGACCTTCGGCTTCCTGCGGATGGGCATGACCGGGATGACGGCGCAGGCCGAAGGGGCGGGTGACGCACGCGAGGTCGAGGCAATGCTGCTCCGCGGCTTGGCGGCGGGCTTCCTGCTCGGCGTCGCCCTGTTCGCGCTCCAGATCGCGCTGATCCCGCTCGCGCTCGAGACGATGGCGGGTGGCGGTGCTCTCGACGCAGCGGCGCACGGCTATGTCAGCGCGCGCTTTCTCGGAGCACCGGCCAGTCTCGCCCTGTTCGCGATCAACGGATGGTTGTTCGGCCTGGGTCGCACGCGCGCGGCGCTGGCGCTGCAGATCGTGATGAACGTCGTGAACATCGCGCTCGACCTGCTGTTCGTGTGGCATTTCCATTTGGGCGCGCGCGGTGTCGGGCTCGGCACGGCCAGCGCGGAATGGATCTCGCTCGCGGTTGGGCTTGTCATTGTCGGGCGTGGTATCGACTGGCGGCGCATTCTCTCGCCGGCGCTGTTCGGCGGCGGGGCGCTCAGGCGGCTGTTCGCGGTCAATGCCGACATCATGATCCGCACCATCGCACTGTTGTCGCTGTTCCTGTGGTTCACCAATGCCGGCGCGCGGCTGGGCGAGACCGCGCTCGCGGCTAATTATGTGCTGTTGCAGTTCGTCAGCGTCGCCGCCTTCGTGCTTGATGGCTTCGCCTTCACCGCCGAGTCGCGGGTCGGGCAGGCGATCGGCGCGCGGTCTCGACCAGCAATGGTGCGGGCAATCCGGCTGACCGGCGAGTTCTCGCTGCTGGCGGGAATCGGCTTCGCGCTGCTCTTCTTCGCGGCAGGCCCGGCGCTGATCGCTTTTTTCGCGACCAATGCGGATGTGCGGGCGCAGGCCATGGCCTTGCTGCCCTTCGCCGCGATCGTGCCCGTGATCGGCGTGCCCGCCTGGCTGCTCGATGGCATCTTCATCGGCGCCACGCGCGGCAAGGCACTGCGCAATGCCGCGATTCTGGCGACGGCGCTCTATATCGCGACCGACCTGCTGTTCCGGCCGTTCGGCGAGAGCGGTATCTGGTGGGCGTTCATGGCAAGTTATTTCTACCGCGCGGCCTCGCTCGGGGCCTATCTGCCGGGTCTCATCCGGACCATCGAGGTTGCGGAACCGGTCGGCGAACCCTAGAGCGCGGGCCGATTCAGTCCCTGCCGGAGCCGCTTTCATGACCGACAAGATCAATCGCCCCGCCGGCGAAGCCGGTATCAATCGGGTCGTCCTCGCCTATTCGGGCGGGCTGGACACCAGCGTGATCCTGAAATGGCTGCAGCAGACCTACCAGTGCGAGGTCGTGACCTTCACCGCCGATCTCGGCCAGGGCGAGGAACTCGAGCCGGCCCGCCGCAAGGCCGAACTGGCCGGCGTGAAGCCCGAGCACATCTTCATCGACGATCTGCGCGAGGAGTTCGTCGGCAATTACGTCTTCCCGATGATGCGCGCTAACGCGATGTACGAGGGGCTGTACCTGCTCGGTACCTCGATCGCCCGGCCGCTGATCGCCAAGCGCCAGATCGAGATCGCCAAGATGGTCGGTGCCGACGCGGTCAGCCACGGCGCGACCGGGAAAGGCAATGATCAGGTCCGTTTCGAACTCGGCTATTATGCGCTCGCGCCCGACATCAAGGTGATCGCACCGTGGCGCGAATGGGATCTGACCAGCCGCACGAAGCTGATCGAGTTCGCCGAACAGCACCAGATCGAGGTGTCGAAGGACAAGCGCGGAGAAGCGCCTTTCTCGACCGACGCGAACATCCTGCACACCTCTTCCGAAGGCAAGGTGCTGGAGGATCCGTGGGAGGAAGTGCCCGATTACGTCTATTCGCGCACGGTCAATCCCGAGGACGCGCCCGATAGCCCCGAATTCATCACGATCGATTTCGAGCGTGGCGATGGCGTTGCGGTCAATGGCGAGGCGATGTCGCCGGCCACCTTGCTGGCGAAGCTCAACGATCTCGGCCGCAAGCACGGCATCGGCCGGCTCGACCTGGTCGAGAACCGCTTCGTCGGCATGAAGTCGCGCGGCATGTACGAAACGCCGGGCGGCACCATCTATTATCTGGCCCATCGCGGCATCGAGCAGCTCACGCTCGATCGCGGCGCGGCGCATCTGAAGGATGAGCTGGCACCGCGTTATGCCGAGCTTGTCTATAACGGCTTCTGGTTCTCGCCGGAGCGCGAGATGCTCCAGGCGGCGATCGATCATAGCCAGGAGAAGGTCGCGGGCACCGTCCGGCTCAAGCTTTACAAGGGTGGGGTCTATGTGGTCGGCCGCAAGTCGCCCAATTCGCTCTATTCGGAAAAGGTCGTGACCTTCGAGGACGATCAGGGCGCCTATGACCAGCGCGACGCGGCGGGCTTCATCAAGCTCAACGCGCTGCGCCTGCGCCTGCTAGGGCGCCGCGACCGCGAATGACCTATGGTGGGTAACGGCCGGTGCGGACCTATCGCTGACCCTAACCCCGCTTTAACCTGACTTCGCTAGGCCCCTGCTATGGGGACAGGCATCGAACGACGGCTGGTCTATGGCGACGCGTTTGTGGCTATGCTGCTCGCGTGCCTGCTTGCTGCTGCCTGGGCGTTTCGCGACTGGCACCAGCTCTCCGCGCTGCGCCTGCCCGACACCGACGATGTCATGCGCCTGCAGCAGATACGCGACTGGCTTGCGGGACAGCGCTTCAACGATCTGGCGCAGCACCGGCTGGGCGAAGCGCCCGGGCTCGCGATGCACTGGTCGCGCCTGCCCGATCTGGTGCCCGGCGCGATCATCGCCTTGCTGACCCCGTGGGTCGGCGCGCATCAGGCCGAGATCGTCGCGGTGATCGTCTGGCCGACGGCGTTGTTTGCCGCCGCGCTGTTCCTCGTCGCGCGGATTGCGCGGACTCTCGGTGGGCCAGGTGTCGCGCGTACCGCGATCGTGGTC
>Ga0247735_1000800_pt1 | contig 12384 bp, 8 predicted proteins | sample UWRJL178409R2_FD_180934 | JGI IMG/M metagenome (GOLD analysis project Ga0247735, IMG submission 180934) | Plant litter microbial communities from Arlington Agricultural Research Station in Wisconsin, United States - UWRJ-L178-409R-2 | ecosystem: Environmental > Terrestrial > Plant litter >...
TGGACGGTCACCGCCATGCTCAACAACGATATCGTCGGCAACACGGTCGGCCAGAACGGCGTGCGCGTGGCCGACCGGGTTCGGGTGTTTTCCGAAGGCTTACGCGCCGCCGACGATCTCCCGGCGCAACTCGCGCGGCGCGGGAACGGCGGCGAAGACGATTCGCCTTCGCGCAGCCTCGCCAAGGCGGTGCGCGGCATCGCCGGCACCCTGCCCGGCGGACTTGAAGTTTTCGTCGATCGACGGCCCGACCGTCTCGGGCGCGGCGGGGATCACGAACCGTTCCTCAAGCTCGGCTATCCCGCGATCCGCTTCACCGTCGGCGCCGAGAATTGGAACCAGCAGCATCAGGATCTCCGCACCGACAATGGCGTTGCCTATGGCGACACGCTCGACAAGATGGACTTCGCCTATCTCGCCAAGGTGACGGCGATCAACGTCGCGACGATCCGCCGCCTCGCCGCCGCCCCGGCTGCGCCCGCAGGCGTGACAATTACCGGCGGCGGCAGTGACGACACCACCGTCGCCTGGCAACCCGTCACGGGCGCGACCGGCTATCGCCTCCACTGGCGCCGAACCGACGCGCAGGACTGGCAACAGGCGCTCGACGTACCTGCCGCCGAGACAATGCATGTCCTGAAGAACGTCATCGTGGATGACACTTTCTTCGGCGTCGGCGCGCTCGGCACGGACGGGGCGGAAAGCGTGGTGACGTTCGCCGGCCCGGCCGCACGGAAATAGGCCGCCTCGCTGATCGTTTCATCCGATCAGTCTCATTAGGCCAGATCAATGGTCGCGCGGCGCAGTGCTTGCTACGGGAACCGCATGTCCTACAAACTGCCCGATACTGCGACCGCGCCCTTTTGCCCGTCGGAAACCCGCGGCGCGGTCGCCATTCCGGCCGGCTTGCCGCTGTGGCGCAAGCTGCTGCGCGCGACCGGGCCGGGGCTGCTCGTCGCGGTCGGCTATATGGACCCGGGCAATTGGGCGACCGACATCGCGGCGGGGGCGCGCTTCGGCTACGATCTGCTGTTCGTCGTGCTGCTCACCAGCCTCGCCGCGATCCTGCTGCAATCGCTGGCGATGCGGCTCGGGCTGGTGGCCGGACATGATCTCGCGCGGATGGCCCGCGAGCGTTACTCGCGCGGTGCGACTTTAGGGCTGTGGTTGCTCGCCGAGCTGGCGATCGTCGCCACCGATGTGGCGGAGGTGCTGGGCAGCGCGCTCGCCTTCAACCTGCTGCTCGGCGTGCCGCTCTGGCTCGGCGTGTTGCTGACGGGTCTGGATACAATCGTCGTGCTCGGTCTGAAGGGCAATGGCTTTCGCCAGGTCGAAGCGATCATCCTCGGGCTGGTGACGACGATCGCGGTGTGCTTCGCGGTGCAACTCGTCATCGCCGGGCCGAGCCTGTCGGGCATCCTGCACGGCGCGGTGCCCAAGCTCGCGGTGTTCGCCGATCCGCAGGCGATCTATCTCGCGGTCGGCATCCTCGGCGCGACGGTGATGCCGCACAACCTGTACCTGCATTCGTCGATCGTCCAGACCCGCGTGAGCGAACCCGGTGAAGCCGCGCTCAAGCAATCACTGCGCTTCGCCACGATCGATATCGTCATCTCGCTGCTGCTCGCGACGCTGGTCAACGGCGCGATCCTGACGCTGGCGGCAGCGACCTTCCACGACAGCGGCTATGCCAATGTCGCCGAGATCGAGGAGGCATACCACCTGCTCGCGCCGCTCACCGGCGCGGCGGCGGCGGCGGTCCTGTTCGGCATCGCTTTGTTCGCCTCGGGTCAGAGCGCCACCTTCACCGGCACGATCGCGGGTCAGGTGATCCTCGAAGGCTTCCTTGATCTCAAGATTCCGTGCTGGCAGCGCCGCATCATCACACGCGGGCTCGCGCTGATGCCGGCGCTGGCCGGCGTGCTGTGGCTGGGCGACCACGCTGTCGGCAAGCTGCTGGTGCTAACTCAGGTGGTGCTGTCGCTACAACTGCCGTTCGCGATCTATCCGCTGATCCGCTTCACCAGCGACAAGACCATCATGGGCGTATACGCGAGCGGCGCGGTGGTGCGCACCGTCGCCTGGGGCGTGTTCGCGGTGATCGTCGCCGCCAATCTGTGGCTGATCGTCCAGATGCTCTGAGCCGCGCGGAACATCGCGGACTTCGGGGCATTCCCCTGTGTTCACAACAGGAAGAACCCCGTGACCGAACAGCCACCGCCCCGCAACGCCGGCAAGGCCGCGATCATCGTCGTTGCGATCGTCATCGCAATCGTCATCGCGGTCTTCATCGGACTGAACATATCGCGGTACAAATCGGTACAGCAGCCCGGGCAGCCTGAGCCCGGTTCCGCCAAACAGGGTCCGCAGGATCTCGGCACCGAAAACCAGCGGTAACGCAGAGCCTCGACGCCGTCGCGTCGAGGCTCTTCGCGCCTATCAAGCGGTGGCGGTCGCCAGGCGGTCGAGTTCGGCCATCACCGCGTCGGACAGGTCGAGTTCGGCCGCCGCGAGGTTCTCGGTCAAATGGGCGACGCTCGACGTGCCGGGGATCAGCAGGACGTTCGGTGCGCGCGCCAGCAGCCACGCGAGCGCGACCTGCATCGGCGTCGCGCCAAGCCGCCCGGCCAGCGCCGCGAGCGCATCCGACTGGATCGGCGCGAAGCCCCCCAGCGGGAAGAACGGCACATAGGCGATGCCCTCGGCCGCAAGCGTATCGACCAGCGCATCGTCTTCGCGATGAACCAGATTATACTGGTTCTGCACGCACACCACCGGCGCGATCCGCCGCGCCTCGGCGACTTGCGCGGCGGTCGCGTTGCTGAGGCCGAGGTGGCGGATCAGCCCCTGCTCACGCAACCCCGCCAGCGTCGAGAATTGCGGTTCGATCGGACCTTCGAGCGGCCCATGCACCGAACCCATCAGCCGCAAATTGACCACATCGAGCACGTCGAGACCGAGGTTGCGCAGATTGTCATGCACCGCCTGCGTCAGTTCGGCTGGGCTTTGCGCGGGTAGCCACGAAGCATCATCGCCGCGAACCGCGCCGACCTTGGTCACGATCGTCAGGTCGTCGCGATACGGATGCAACGCCTCGCGGATGATCTGATTGGTGACGTGCGGGCCGTAGAAGTCGCTGGTGTCGATGTGATCGACACCCGCCTCGATAGCCGCACGCAGCACCGCGATTGCCGCATCGCGGTCCTTTGGCGGCCCGAACACACCCGGGCCGGCGAGCTGCATCGCTCCGTAACCCATGCGGTTGACGGTGTGGTCCCCCAGGCGGAACGTTCCGGCTTTGGCAAGATCGGTCATCACATATCTCCTGTTGATGACGCGGATATGGACTTTGCCTGATCATACGATAAGCCGAGCCAATCGGTACGGGCTGTGCGGACAATCGAACAATGGCGACGGAACTCGACGATCTCTCCACGTTCGTAGCGATCGTCCGCGCCGGCGGCTTCCGCGATGCCGCGCGGGCGTCAGGCGGCTCCGCCTCCGGCCTCAGCGAAGCGGTGCGGCGGCTCGAAGCACGGCTCGGCGTGCGGCTGCTCCATCGCACCACCCGGAGCATCGCGCCGACCGAGGCGGGTGCCCGGCTGTTCGAACGGCTGTCTCCGGCGCTCGCCGAAGTACGCGCGGCGCTCGATGTGGTGAACACCTTCAAGGATAGGCCGGCTGGCACATTACGGCTCAACGTTCCCGCCAATGTCGCGCGTACCGTGCTGCCGGGGATCGTGCCGGCGTTCCTCAAGGCCTATCCCGACATTCGCATGGAAGTGACGGTCGAGGACGGCTTCGTCGACATCCTCGCATCGGGCGCGGACGCAGGTATCCGCTACGAGGAGCGGCTCGAGCAGGACATGATCGCGATCCCGATCGGCCCGCGCACCCAGCGTCTCATCACCGCCGCCGCCCCCGCCTATCTCGCCGCGCATGGCCGGCCGCAGCATCCGCAGGATCTGCTCGACCACGCCTGTATGCGCGGCCGCTTCTCAGGCGGTGCGACGGCGCTCTGGGAGTTCGAGAAAGCCGGCGAGATCGTGCGCATCGATCCGCCCGGCCCGCTGCTGGCGCAACCCGGCCTCGCCTGCGACCTGCTTGTCGAGACCGCCGTCGCCGGACTTGGCATCATCCATCTGTTCGAGGACTGGCTCAAACCGCATATCGCCACTGGTGCTCTGGAGACGGTGCTGGACGATTGGTGCGAGCCGTTCTCCGGCCCGATCCTCTATTATTCGGGCCGCCGCTATCTGCCGACGCCGCTGCGCGCGTTTGTCGATTTCATCAGGGCGAATCCGTTCGGATAATTCCACACTTCTCTTGAAGTCACAGCGACTTGCCCCATATTCCGAAGACTGTTCAACAACGGAAAGGAGGTGGTCGAATGTCTCATTGTTTCACGCCGCTGATGGCGAGCCTGTCGAGCGCGACTCCCGCCCGCGGGGCTGTCCAGCTCTAAGGATCAGGCCAGAAGTGGCTGACAATGGAAAGGCCGTCCCGAAAGGGGCGGCCTTTTATGTTGGTCCCTGCACCCAGACGCGCGACCGATGCGTCTATCCGGGTTTGTGTCGGTGCCATCCTGCTCTAAACACACGGCTTCGCAGCCGGCATCGCGGCGCGACGGGAGAGGATGAATCATGACGATCTGGAAAACGATCGCGACGATCTTGGCACTGGCAGATGTCTCCTTCCCCGCGCTCGCGCAGGACGGCACACCACGCCAGGTCTCGGTCACGATCGACGCGAGCCGCAGCATCGGCGCATTGCCGCCGACGTGGCGGTTCTTCGGTGCCGACGAGCCGAACTACGCGACGATGAAGGATGGCCGCAAACTGCTGGTCGAACTCGGCGCGCTGAAATCGGGCAACGTCTATTTCCGCGCGCACAATCTGCTGACCAGCGGCGACGGCACGCCAGCGTTCAAATGGGGCAGCACCAACGCCTACACCGAGGACAAGGCCGGCAAGCCAGTCTACGACTGGACGATCGTCGACGGCATCATCGACACCTACCGCGCACAAGGCATCCGCCCCTATCTCCAGATCGGCTTCATGCCCGAGGCGCTGTCGAGCGCACCTGCGGGCGTACCCTATCGGCACGCCTGGAAGCCCGGCGTCGATTACGGAAAGATCGCGACCGGCTGGAGCTATCCGCCCAAGGATTACGCGAAATGGGGTGAGTTGGCCTATCAATGGACTCGCCACAACGTCGAACGCTACGGCCGCGCCGAGGTCGAGCGCTGGTTCTTCGAGGTCTGGAACGAACCCAATCTCGACTTCTATTGGCGCGGTACGCCGGAAGATTTCTACAAGATGCACGATTACGCGATCGCAGGGGTGCGCCGCGCGCTGCCGACCGCACGCGTCGGCGGGCCTGACGTGGCGGGCGCGGGCGGCACCTTCATGGACGGCTTCCTCCAGCACGTCACTACGGGGAAGAACTACGCGACCGGGCAGATCGGCACCCCGACCGACTTCCTCTCGTTCCACGCCAAGGGCAAGCCGAGCATCGTCGATGGCCATGTCCGCATGGGGATCGCCACACACCTGATGGCGGCGGACGGCGGTTTCACCAAGGTGCTGTCGGTCCCAAGCCTCGCCGCCAAACCCGTCGTGATCGGCGAGAGTGATCCCGAAGGCTGCGCCGCCTGCCCCGGCCCCGAGAACGCCTATCGCAACGGCACGATGTATTCGAGTTACACCGCCGCCAGCTTCGCGCGGATCTGGGAACTCGCGGCCAAGCGCAAGGTCAACCTCGCCGGCATCGTCTCCTGGTCGTTCGAGTTCGAGGGGCAGCCGTGGTTCGCGGGCTACCGCCAGCTTGCCACCAATGGCGTCGATCTGCCCGTGCTCCACGTCTTCCGCCTGTTTGCGAAGCTCGGCGAGACACGGCTGGCGAGCACCAGCAGCGCCCAGATCCCGCTCGAAAGCGTGATGGCGGACGGCGTGCGCGGCACGCCCGATGTCGGCACGCTCGCCACGCGCACCGCCGATGGCAAGGTCGCCGTGCTGGTGTGGCATTATCACGACGACGATCTCGCCGGCCCCGACGCGCAGATCCACATTGCCCTGAACGGCTTGCGAAGCGCACCTGCCAGGGCGACGGTATGGCGCGTCGATCCGAGCCATGCCAACGCCTTCGCGGCATGGCAAACACTGGGCTCGCCAACGTCGCCCGACGCTAACCAATACGCCGCGCTGGAAGCCGCATCGCGAATGCACCCGGAAATGGTGAGCATCGCGCGCGCCAAGGCCGGCACGGCAACGCTCGACCTGCGGCTCGCCCGGCAAGGCGTCGCGCTGGTCCTGCTCGACGGGGCATGAGCCGGACCGGGCGGAAATCGAGAATTGGCAAGCCGTAACGCTTGCGTTAGATGCAACGCCGAGGCCCGTCATCGGGCCTTGATGATCGCGCCGGTGCCCCGCGAGGGGCTTGAATGGGAATGCGGTGCGGGGTTCTCCCCAAATCCGCGGCTGTCCCTGCAACTGTGAGCGGTGAGCGACGGCATCAGGCTCTTTCGGGAGCGGCCACTGGATCGGCGCATCTGCGGATGCACCCTCTGGGAAGGCGATGCCGCAGCGTTGACCCGCAAGCCAGGAGACCTGCCGGCGATATGGTCGCTCTTGCTTCGGTCCAGGGGATGGTCGCGGCACGGTTCTCCGTCTGAGCGACGAGCCTGTGCGGCTGGGGCTGCATCGGTGCGTGGCACGGGCGGCTTTCGGCGCCCGTCCGTCGTCGCGCGCCGACCGATATTTCGGTCCCCGCCGGTCGTTGCTTGCGCCGTGGGGAAGAGCATGTCCGATCTAACCAAGGTTCCCGTCACCATCGTCACCGGCTTTCTGGGCGCGGGCAAGACGACGCTCATCAGCCATTTGATCCGCGAATCCGGCGGGCGTCGGCTGGCGGTGGTCGTCAACGAATTCGGCACCCTGGGCGTCGATGGCGATATCCTGAAGGGCTGCGCGATCCCCGATTGCCCCGCCGAGAACATCGTTGAACTGGCCAATGGCTGCATCTGCTGCACCGTCGCGGACGATTTCATCCCCACCGTGGAAACCTTGCTCGCGCTCGATCCCCGGCCTGATCATATCCTGATCGAGACATCAGGCCTCGCGCTGCCGAAACCCTTGCTCAAGGCGTTCGACTGGCCCGCGATCCGATCACGCATCACCGTCGATGGCGTGATCGCGCTGGCCGATGCCGAGGCGGTCGCGGCGGGGCGTTTCGCCCCCGACCTCACCGCGCTCGACGCGCAACGCGCCGCCGACCCGAGCATCGATCACGAGACTCCGCTGTCCGAGGTGTTCGAGGACCAGCTCGCCTGCGCCGACATGGTGCTGCTGACCAAGTGCGACCTCGCCGGCGCCGACGGTATTGCCGCCGCCCGCGCGGTGATCGCCGCCGAGACGCGCAAGCCGCTGCCGGTGGTTGAGATGGTCGACGGCGTGGTCGATCCGCGCATCGTGCTCGGCATCGGCGCGGCGGCGGAAGATGATATCGCCGCACGCCCCTCGCACCATGACGGCGAGGACGAGCATGAGCATGACGATTTCGACAGCATCGTCGTGGATTTCGGCGAGATCGCCGCACCGGATGATCTGGCCGAGCGCATCGAAACACTCGGGCAAGGCGGCGATGTGCTGCGGGTGAAGGGGTACGCCGCCGTCGCGGGCAAGCCGATGCGGCTGCTCGTGCAGGCGGTCGGCGCGCGGGTGCGGACGCATTACGACCGGCCCTGGCGTGCCGACGAACCGCGCCTTACCCGGCTGGTCGTGATCGCCGAGCGCGACCGGCTCGATCCGGCAGCGATCCGGGCCGCGCTGACGGTCTGATCCGGCGATGCACGTCGTCTTCCGCGAAACGCACGGGCTGGAGGAGAGCGCCACGCCACGCGATCTGGGGCAGGATGCCGCCGATCTCGTAGTGCTGTCGTTCTCGGACAGTGACCTCGGTGCGTTCGCGGCGGGGTGGCGCGCGATGAAAACGGAAGCGGGCGGCAGCGGTGTGCCGAGCCTGCGGCTCGCCAACCTCGCCGAGCTGACACACCCGCTCTCGGTCGATACCTATGTGGAACGCACGCTCGGGGCCGCCAAGGGCATATTGATCCGCCTGATCGGCGGCACGGCTTATTGGTCCTATGGCTTGCAGCAGGTGGAGATGCTGGCGCGGCGCCACGGCATCGCGCTGGCCGTCGTTCCGGCTGACGGGCGACCGGATGCCCGGCTCGACGCCGCATCGACGATGCCGGTCTCGACACTGCGCCGCCTCGCGCAGCTCTGCGATATCGGCGGCGCGGCAGCGGCACAGGCAGCGCTCGCACAATTCGCGCTGGCGGCTGGCCTGTACGTCAAACCCGGACACGCTGCGCGCGCCATCGCGGCGGTGGGCGGATGGTCGCCGGATCAGGGCGTCGCCTGCCCTGCCGGGTTCGCAATGACGGCGCTGCGGCCGCGTATCCTGATCGTTTTCTATCGGTCGTATCTGACCGCAGCCGATCTCGATCCGGTCAGCGCACTGTATGCGGCGTTGGTCGCGCGCGGGTACGACGTGGTCGGCATGTTCGCGCCATCGCTGAAGGATGCCGAGGCGAGTGGCTGGCTGCGGCGGTGGGTCGCCGCACTGGCGCCGGCCGCGATCGTCAACGCGACCGCCTTTTCCGCGCGCGATGAGAGCGGCGCGACGCCGCTCGACAGCGCTGGCGTGCCGGTGTTCCAGATCGCGCTTGCCACCTCGGACCGGGCGGCGTGGATCGATGCCCCGCGCGGCCTCTCGCCCGCCGATCTCGCGATGCATGTCGTGCTGCCCGAGGTCGACGGCCGCCTGTTCGCCGGCGTCGCGAGTTTCAAGGACAGCGCCGCACGCGATACCGACCTGCAATATGCCCGCCGCGAACATCGTGCCGATCCGGCGCGGATCGACGCTATCGCAGCCCGCGTCCACGGCTGGATCGCGCTTGCGGCAAAGCCCGCCGCCGAACGCCGCCTCGCCATCATCCTGTCGACCTACCCCGGCAAGACGCACCAGATGGCGCACGCCGTCGGCCTCGACGCGATCGCCTCGGTCGAGGCGTTGCTGAACGATCTGGCCGGCGCCGGCTATGCGACCTCACCCGCCACCGACCTGCCCGAAGCGCTTGGATCGCAGTGGCTGGAATGGCCGATCGCCGACTATCGCGCGGCGCTGGCGAACTTGCCGGCGGCTTTGCAGGCCGATCCGGCGTCCGCCTGGGGAGCGCTCGAGGATGATCCCGCTGTCGTCGGCGATGTCTTCCGGTTTGCCGCCATCGCCGTCGGCGACAGCATCGTCGCGCTTCAGCCCGAACGCGGCCGCTCGGCCGCGCGGACCGAGGACTATCACGATCTCTCGCGTTGCCCGCGCCACGGCTATGTGGCCTTCTATCTGTGGCTGCGTGCGCGCGACACCGATGCCTTGCTCCATGTCGGCGCGCACGGCACGCTCGAATGGCTGCCGGGCAAGGCGGTCGCGCTGTCGAACGATTGCTGGCCCGAAGCGCTGACCGGTGCGATGCCGGTGATCTACCCGTTCATCGTCAACGATCCCGGCGAGGCCGCGCAGGCCAAGCGCCGCATCGGCGCGGTCACGATCGGCCACGTGCCCCCGCCGCTGGGACGCACCGGCAGCGGCGCCGGGCTGGGCCGGCTCGAAGCGTTGCTCGATGAGTTTTCGAACGCGGACGGCCTCGATCCGCCGCGCCGCGCCCGCCTGCGCGGCGATATCCGCGATGAGGCCAAAGCGCTCGGACTGGAAAGCGTGCTCGGCCTCGACACGGCGCGCTCGGATGCCGAGGCGATCACCCGGATCGACACCTTCGTCTGCGACGTGAAGGACAGTCAGTTCGGCGACGGCCTCCACGTGTTCGGGCGCGGCGATCAGGGTGCTGCGGAACGCGCCGGGCTGCTCGCCGCTCTCGACGGCCGGCGCGTGCCGCCGGGGCCATCGGGATCGCCGTGGCGCGGGCGGCGCGACGTCCTGCCCACCGGGCGCAACCTCTACACCACCGATCCGCGCGCGGTGCCGTCGCGATCGGCGCACGCGCAGGGCGTGCGCCTCGCCGACGAACTGATCCGCCGCCACCTGCAGGATCAGGGTGACTATCCCAAGGGTCTGGTCGTCGATCTGTGGGGATCGGCGACGATGCGAACGGCGGGCGAGGAATTCGCGATGGCGCTGCACCTGCTCGGCGCCGAACCGGTGTGGGACATGGGATCGGATCGCGTGACCGGCGTTGAAATCCTGCCACTCGCGATGCTCGACCGGCCCCGCATCGACGTGACGTTGCGGGTATCCGGCCTGTTCCGCGATGCCTTCCCGACATTGTGCGCGATGTTCGGCCAAGCCGTCCGTGCGATCGCCGCCCGCGACGAGCCGGCGGATCGCAACCCGTTCGTCGGCATACCCCCTGCCCCGCGCGTTTATGGCCCTACGCCGGGCCGCTACGGTGTCGGCATGGGCGACACCGCCGACATCTACACGCCCGAAGCGCGCCGCGGCGCGGGCGAAGCGTGGCTCGCCGCTTCGTCGCACGCGCTCGACAGCGCGACCGATCACGCCGATCCGGTTGGCTTACGCGCGCGTGTCGCCGCCGCAGACTCGTTCGTCCATGTTCAGGATCTGCCCGAAACCGACCTGCTGCTCGCCGCCGACTATGCCGCGCATGAGGCGGGGTTCGCGGCCGCCCAAGGCGTGACCGGCGGCAGCGCCGCGCTGTACCATCTCGATGCAACCGATCCCGATCGGCCACGCGCCCGCCCGCTTCCCGAAGAAATCGCGCGCGTGGTCCGCGCCCGCGCCGCGCACCCCGGCTGGGTCGCGGGGATCATGCGTCACGGTTTTCGCGGTGCGGCGGAACTTGCCGCGACGCTCGATCAGCTCGGCGCGTTCGCGCATCTCGCCGGTGCGGTGACGCCCGAATCGATCGACCTCTATTACGACGCGACGCTCGCACGCGAGGATGTCCGCGCGTTCATGGCCGCCGCCAACCCGGCGGCGCTGGCGGCGATGCAGGCGCGGTTCGCGGCGCTCCATGCGGCGGGCTTGTGGCAAACGCGGCGCAACTCGATCCTCGCGGCGCTGGACGGCACGGCATGATCCGCGGCTGGTGCCCGACCGCGTGGCGACCGATGGCGGCAGGCGATGGCCTGCTGGTGCGCGTGCGCCCGCCGCTCGGGCGGCTGACGCGCGAGCAGATGCTCGGCCTGTGCGACGCCGCGCTCGCCTGGGGCAATGGCCAGATCGACATGACCAACCGCGCCAATTTGCAAATTCGCGGTGTCGGCGAACGTGGCTGGGAGCCGCTGGTCGCGGCGCTGGTGGCGCTCGGCCTGGTCGATCCCGATCCGCAGCGCGAAGTCCGCCGCGCCATTCTCGTCGCGCCCGAATGGAGCGCTGGCGACGATACCCACCGCATCGCCAGCGAATTGGAGCGCCGGCTCGCTGAACTTCCCGATCTGCCCGGCAAGGTCGGTTTCGCGATCGATGCCGGCCCGGCGCGCGTGCTGCACGCCGATCCCGCCGATTTCCGCATCGAACGCGGTGCCCGGGGCGATCTTATCCTGCGTGCGGACGGACGCGAAATGGGTATCGCGCTCGTACCCGGCGGAGAGGTCGATGCGCTGATCGCTTTGGCCGAGTGGTTTGTCGCCACCGGCGGCCGCGAAGCGGGGCGGATGGCGCGGCACCGTGCGCCGCTGCCGCGCCGGGCAAACGGCGTTGATCGGCCCGCCGCCTCACGGGCGACGCCAGCGCCGGGGCGGCACCCTTTCGGTGTGGCGCAGGGTCTGCCGTTCGGACGGATCGACGCCAAAACCTTCCGCACTTCGGGCGCCGATGCGATCCGCACGACGCCTTGGCGGATCGTGTTTCTCGAAGGTGCCACGCACGCGCCCGACACCGGCACGCTCCTCCACACCGATGCCTGCGTCGGCGCCCCCGCCTGCCCGCAGGCGAGTGTCGAGACGCGCGATCTCGCGATACGCCTCGCGCCGTTGATCGCTGGCCGTCTGCACGTCTCGGGATGTGCGAAGGGGTGCGCCCGCGCGGCCGCCGCCGATGTGGTGCTGACCGGGCGCGCCGGACGCTATGATCTCGCCTTCGATGCCCGCGCCGACGCCGCACCCGCGCACGTCGGGCTGAGCGCCTCCCAAGTCCTCGCCTATTTCGGAACCGTTTGATGCCGCACGTTTATGAAACCGACGGCGCGGCGATCTACCGCCAGTCTTTCGCCACCATCCGCTCCGAGGCGGCCCTGTCGCGCTTCAGCGCGGAGGAGGAGCCGATCGCGGTACGGATGATCCACGCCGCCGGACTGGTCGATCTCGCCGCGCACATCCGCTTCTCTCCCGGCTTCGCCATCGCCGC
>Ga0247735_1000801_pt1 | contig 12379 bp, 13 predicted proteins | sample UWRJL178409R2_FD_180934 | JGI IMG/M metagenome (GOLD analysis project Ga0247735, IMG submission 180934) | Plant litter microbial communities from Arlington Agricultural Research Station in Wisconsin, United States - UWRJ-L178-409R-2 | ecosystem: Environmental > Terrestrial > Plant litter >...
GGGTTGATGCAGCTTTTCCTGTTGCGGTATAACAGCGGAAAAAATGCCGAAAAACAGACGAAAACGGCGCGGTTTTCCCGCGTAACAGGGGCGTGGCACCGCACCATTATCGTCCAACATCATCCGGTCATGTCAAAGAGCGCGCCCGGTCGCGGGTCGCGTCACGCTCTCATGATCGGCGCCTGCGTTGAATCGAGGCTGCTTGTTCGCACGTTCTTATTTGTGTACACCGTGTACATATTTGGAGGCAATCATGGAAATGTCGGTTCGCGAGGCACGGGCCCAGTTTGCCGCAGCGCTGGCCGCGGTCGAGCGCGGGGAGCGGGTCACGATCACCAAGAACGGCAAGCCCGTCGCCGAACTGGTGGCGCCGCCGGCTAAGAAGGGCTTCGACTGGGAGCGCGCCGACCGCGTGCGCAAGGAACTGGGGATCAAGGACGCGACGCTCGATGATGAATGGATGGAGGCGTTCAACGACCCCGCCTTTAGCCGAGAAGTGCTTGGTATCGGCGACGATTGGGATCCTGCGCACCGGTGAAGCTGCTGCTCGACACGCATTTCCTCCTGTGGATGATGCAGGATCGCGGACGGCTGAGCAGTGCTGAACTGGAGTTGCTCGGGCGCGGCGATGTCACGTTGCTGGTCTCGCCGATCGTGATCTGGGAGATCAGGTTGAAATGGAACATCCTTGACCGAGACGGCAATCCAAAGGGGTTGATCAGCCCCGAAGCCGCGTTGAACTATGTCGCGCAAAATGGAATCGAGATGGCACCGCTGACCGGCGAACAATGCGCCGCGACGCTCGACCCGCCCATTCCGCACAAGGATCCGTTCGACGAGATGCTGTTGGTCCATGCCGGTCAGCTCGGCGCGAGGCTCCTGACACGCGACCGCCTGTTGGTCGGGCACCCGCTAACGATCACGCCCTAGCCGCCATAGCCCTTCAACTCGTCGCCGGTCACCCGCACGACGTGCAGCACATTGGTCGAGCCGGGGGTGCGGAACGGTACGCCGGCGATGATGATCAGCCGGTCGCCCGCCTTGGCGATATTGTGGCGCAGCGCCATGCGCTTGGCCTTGGCGACCATGTCCTCGAAGGATTCGACGTCGCGGGTGTGCACTGCATGCGTACCCCAGAGCAGGCCGAGCCGCCGCGCGGTCTCGATCTTGGGGGTCAGCACCATCAGCGGAACCGAGGGCCGCTCGCGGGCGACGCGGCGGGCGGTAGAGCCCGAGCTGGTAAAGCAGATGATCGCGGCGGCATCGACCGTGGCGGCGATGTTCTTGGCTGCCTCGGCGATCGCGTCGGCGGTCGTCGGGTCGGGGCGAGTCACCGTGAAATGGATGCGGTCGCCATGCATCGGGTCGCGCTCGACCGCATTGCCGATGGCATTCATCATCGCGACCGATTCGATCGGCCACGCACCCGCCGCGCTTTCGGCCGAGAGCATGATCGCGTCGGCACCGTCATAGATGGCAGTCGCGACGTCGGAGACTTCGGCGCGCGTCGGCGTTGGGGCGGTGATCATCGATTCGAGCATCTGCGTCGCGACGACCACCGGGCGGCCGAGGCGCCGCGCCGTCTCGACGATGCGCTTTTGCAGCGGCGGCACCGATTCGGGGGGTAACTCGACGCCGAGATCGCCGCGCGCGACCATCACGCCGTCGCACTGCTCGACGATCTCCTCGAGCCGGTCGATCGCCGAGGGTTTTTCGATCTTGGCCATCAGGGCCGCCTGGCCCTGGATGAGCTTGCGTGCCTCAGCGAGATCCTCGGGCCGCTGGACGAAGCTGAGCGCGATCCAGTCAACGCCCTGGTCGATGGCGAAGGCCAGATCGCTGCGATCCTTCACGGTCAGCGCCGCCATCGGCACGACCACGTCGGGCACGTTCAGGCCCTTGTTGTTGGAGAGGGCGCCGCCGACCACCACCAAGGTGGTGATGCGATCCGCGTCATGTTCGAGCACGCGCAGCACCAGCTTGCCGTCGTCCAGCAACAGGCGCGCGCCGGGCTCGATCGCCTCGAATATCTCGCGGTGCGGCAACTCGACGCGGGTCGCGTCCCCCGGCGACTTGTCGCGGTCGAGGATGAAGGTCGATCCGGTGACCAGTTCGGTGCGCCCGCCCTCGAACTTGCCGACCCGCAGCTTCGGGCCCTGGAGATCGGCGAGGATCGTGGTGGGCCGGCCATATTTCTTTTCGAGGCTGCGGATCGCCTGGATCACCGCGACCTTCGATGCCTGGTCGCCGTGGCTCATGTTCACCCGGAACGCATCCGCGCCCGCTTCGAACAGCTTGCCGATCATCTCAGGCGTGCTGCTGGCAGGGCCGAGCGTCGCGAGCACGCGCACCTTGCGCGATCGGGGGCTGATGGCCTTGGTCATGTCACGGCGTTCCTCGGCTTGTGCGCGCTTGGCTCTAACCCCTATCTCGGGGGGATCAACCGTGGAGCGCGTAAAATGGCCGAATTGGAGACGATCGACGATGCAGTGGCGGCAGCCGCCTTCCGCAGGCTCGTCCTGCATTTGCGCCACCGCAGCGATGCGCAGAATGTCGACCTGATGGGGCTGGCCGGGTTCTGCCGCAATTGCCTGTCGGACTGGGTGCAGGAAGCATCGGACGGCGGTCTCGACAAGGAGGGCGCCCGGGAAGCGATCTATGGCATGCCCTATGCTCAGTGGAAGGCCCGTCATCAGGGCGAGGCGACGCCCGAACAGCTCCAGCTTATGGCGGAGAGCGTCGCGAAGAATGCGTGACGGGCGCGCCGCGCTGTCCTAAAGCCGCCCACCTTTCCAACGAATCAACTCCGGGGACTATTTCATGAGCGACGTGATCGCCGCCGACCAGCTTCGCCTTTTGATCGAGCGCATTGAGCGACTCGAGGAAGAGAAAAAGGGCATCGCGGACGACATCAAGGACGTCTACGCCGAATGCAAATCGACTGGCTTCGACACCAAGACGATCCGTACCATCGTCAAGCTGCGCAAGATGGAGAAGCATCACCGCGACGAAGCCGAGATGCTGCTCGACACCTACAAGGCAGCGCTCGGACTCGACTAAGCCACCCTTTTCCGTTCGTCCTGAGCTTGTCGAAGGACTGTTCTTTCTTCTACCTCAGGTGCAGCAAGGGCAGGGCTTCGACAAGCTCAGCCCGAACGGTTAGTTTTCAGGACGTCCCATGGCAGGCCATTCCAAATACAAGAACATCATGTACCGCAAGGGCGCGCAGGACAAGAAACGGTCCGCCGCCTTCTCCAAGCTCAGCCGCGAAATCACCGTGGCGGCGAAGATGGGCACGCCCGATCCGGACATGAATCCGCGGCTGCGCGCGGCGGTCAACGCCGCCAAGGCGCAGTCGATGCCCAAGGACAATATCCAGCGCGCGATCGACAAGGCCGCGCGCGGGGACGCCGAGAATTACGAGGAAATCCGCTATGAGGGCTTTGGTCCCGGCGGCGTCTCGCTGATCATCGAAGCGCTGACCGACAACCGCAACCGCACCGCGACCAATGTTCGCGTGGCGGTGGCGAAGAACGGTGGCAATCTCGGGGCGAGCGGCTCCGTCAGCCACGGCTTCGACCGGATGGGCCTGATCTCCTATCCGGCAGGCGCCGGGGATGCCGAGAAGGTGTTCGAGGCAGCGCTCGACGCGGGCGCCGAAGACGTCGAATCGGGTGATGACGGCCATGAGATCTGGACCTCGAACGACGCACTGCACGAAGTCGTGAAGGCACTGACCCCCGTGCTCGGCGAGCCCGAGGGCGCGAAGCTCGCCTGGCGGCCGCAGACGATGGTCGAGGTCGGCGAGGACGATGCCGGATTGCTGTTCAAGCTGATCGATGTCCTCGACGAGGACGATGACGTGCAGCAGGTATGGGGCAATTACGACGTGTCCGACGCCGTGCTGGAGAAATTAGGGTGACCTTCTTCAAGCCCCTCCCCTTCAGGGGAGGGGTTGGGGTTGGGGGACTCCCTCAGCGTCGCAACGTGGCGCTTGAGGCACTGCCCCACCCTAACCCCTTCCCTGAAGGGGAGGGGCTTTTTTCGTGATCATCCTTGGCCTCGATCCCGGGCTCGGCACGACCGGCTGGGGGCTGATCCGCGCCGAGGGCAACCGGCTGTCGCACCTCGCCAATGGCCGGCTGAAGACCGACAGCGCCGCGGCCCTGCCGCGCCGGCTCGCGCATCTCGATGCGATGCTTGGCGCGCTGATCGTCGATCATGCGCCCGATGCGGCGGCGGTCGAGGAAGTGTTCGTCAACGCCAACCCGCAATCGACCCTGAAGCTCGGCCAGGCGCGCGGCGTGGTGCTGTGCGCGGTGGCGCGGACCGGAATCGAAGTCGGCGAATATGCCGCGCGCCTGGTCAAAAAGGCGGTCGTCGGCGTCGGCGGCGCTGAAAAGGCGCAGGTGCATGCGATGGTCGCGCGGCTTCTGCCGGGCGTGAAGATCGATGGCTCCGACGCAGCCGATGCGCTGGCGGTGGCGATATGCCATGCGCATCATCTGGCGTCGGCGCGACGCATCCCCTAGTCCATCGCCATGATCGCCCATCTCAAAGGCCGCCTCGACTCGCTCGGCATCGATCATGCGGTGATCGACGTCGGCGGCGTCGGCTATCTCGTCGGTGCATCGTCCCGGACCCTGGCCGCGATCGGCCCGGTCGGCGAGGCAGCGATGCTGCACACCGAGATGCTCGTCGCGGAGGATTTCATCCGCCTGGTCGGTTTCGCGACTGCCAGCGAACGCGACTGGTTCCGCCTGCTGACCGGTGTGCAGGGCGTCGGCGCGCGCGTGGCGCTGGCGATCCTGTCGGCGCTCGACGCGTCGGATCTCAGCCGCGCCATCGCCGCGCAGGACAAGGCAATGGTCGCCCGCGCCAACGGCGTCGGCCCCAAGCTTGCAGAGCGGATCGTGCGCGAGTTGAAGGACAAGATCGGCGCTGTCGCGATCGGCGGCGCGACCCCGGTCGCCGCGAGTGGCGCGGGGGCGGATGCGATTTCTGCCATGCTTAACCTCGGTTTCCGTCCGGCTGAGGCGAGCGCCGCGGTTGCCGCAGCGGAAGAGGAGCTGGGGACGGGCGCTACGCTCGATGCGCTGGTGCGGCTGGCATTGAGAAAGGCATCCAAGGCATGATCGCGGGGCTCCTCCAGATGCTGAGCTTCTGCCTGACCTGAAAGCGATCAAGCGCTTTGCCGGGGAGATGAGGTGCATGAATAGAGCTCACTCTCCTTCCGTTCGTTTCGAGCGACGTCGAGAAACAGGCCCGGGGCGCTGAGTCAGGTTTCTCGACTTCGCTCGAAACGAACGGGGGAGGGGACGGAGCTTTGGTTCAGACGATCGGCGTGAGGAGCGGCTTGCCCGCGAAATGCGCGTCGAGATTAGCCAACACCAGCGCCGCCATCTCGGTGCGGCTCTCGACCGTGGCGCTGCCCTGGTGCGGGATCAGCACGACCTGATCCATCGACCGAAATGCCTCCGGAACGTGCGGCTCGTCGGCGAACACGTCGAGGCCGGCGCCCCGGATCGTCCCCGCTTCCAGCGCGGCGATCAGCGCGGGCTCGTCGACCAGGCTGCCGCGCGCGACGTTGATCAGCACGCCGTCCTTGCCGAGCTTGGCCAGCACATCGGCATTGACGATGTTGCGCGTCGCATCGCCGCCGGGCGCAATCAGGATCAGCGTGTCGCACGCCTCGGCCAGCGCGCCGATGTCCGGCACGAAACGATAACCCGAGTCCGGCCGCTCGTGCCGGGCCGTATAGAGCACGTCGCTGGCGAACACCGCGGCGCGTTTGGCGATGGCCTGCCCGATCGTACCGAAGCCGAAAATGCCGATCCGGCGCCCGCTGGAGCGGCGGCCGAGCGGCGCGGCCCAGCCGCCCGCGCGCACCGTCCGGTCATTGAAGGCAAGCCGCCGGTCGACCGCGAGCATCAGGCCGATGGCGAGGTCGGCGACATCGTCGGTGAGGATGTCGAGCGTGGTCGTCACCCGCACGCCGCGCGCACGCACCGCGTCGAGATCGACCCGTTCATAGCCGACGCCGTTGATCGAAACGATCTCCAGCGCGGGCAGCCGGTCGAGCAGGGCCCGATCGACCACCACGCTGCCACCGCCGACAATGGCCCGCGTCGTGGGCGGCGGATTATCGCTGTGCACGACGAAGCGCTTCGCCAGTTCGTCCATCAGGGGGCCGGCCATCTGGGCGGGCAGGTACAGGTCGGGAAGATCGCTCATCGCCCCTTCATAGTGCGGGTGCCTTGCCCCCGCCAGCATCCGCGCGCTATCGCCGCTCAGTGACTGATAGCGACCGCATCCTGACGCCCGGGCGCAAGCCGGAGGATATCGACGCGGCGCTGCGTCCGAAGACGCTCGACGAGTTTGTCGGTCAGAAGGCGGCGCGGGAGAATCTGCGCGTCTTCATCGCCGCGGCGAAATCGCGGGGCGATGCGCTCGATCATGTGCTGTTCTTCGGCCCGCCCGGGCTCGGCAAGACCACGCTGGCGCAGATCATCGCGCGCGAGATGGGTGTCGGGTTCCGCGCCACGTCCGGCCCGGTCATCGCCAAGTCGGGCGACCTGGCGGCCTTGCTGACCAATCTCGAGGATGGCGACGTGTTGTTCATCGACGAGATCCACCGCCTCGCGCCCGCGGTCGAGGAAGTGCTCTATCCCGCGATGGAAGACCGCGCGCTCGACCTGATGATCGGCGAGGGTCCCTCGGCGCGCTCGGTCAGGATCGATCTGCCGCGCTTCACTCTGGTCGGCGCGACGACGCGGCAGGGGTTGCTGACCACGCCGCTGCGCGACCGGTTCGGCATTCCGGTGCGGCTTCATTTCTACACCGTCGACGAGCTGGAGAAGGTCGTCACGCGGGCGGCGTCCCTGCTCGATTTGCATGTCTCGCCCGATGGCGCCCACGAGATCGCGCGCCGGTCGCGCGGCACGCCGCGTATCGCCGGGCGGCTGCTGCGGCGGGTGCGCGATTTCGCCAATGTCGCGGGGCGAGCGACGGTCGACGCGGTGGCGGCGGATGCCGCGCTCAACCGGCTGGAGGTCGACAAGCTTGGCCTCGACGCGATGGACCGGCGCTATCTGATGATGATCGCCGACGTCTATCGCGGCGGGCCGGTCGGGGTGGAGACGCTGGCGGCGGGGCTGAGCGAACCGCGCGACACGGTCGAGGAAGTGATCGAGCCCTATCTGATCCAGCTCGGCCTGATCGCGCGCACGGCGCGGGGGCGGATGCTCAATGCCGGCGGCTGGAAGCATCTCGGGCTCAACCCGCCGGCGAGCAGCCAGGACGGGCTGTTCGATTAGGGTGGATCGACCTTCAGGACCGGCCCGACTGCAGCGCAGTAGAATGGTTCGCGCAGAGGCGCGGAGCACGCTAAGAGAGTCGGGCCAGCGGCGCGGGCAGTGTGGGATACCAACCTAGCCACCAACAGGCAGCATCCCAGCCGCGCGGTGATCGCGTTTGCATGACCTCCGCGTGCTCAGCGCCTCTGCGCGAACCCTGTTCTTTGCTTCACGGCCCCGAAGACCTGAAGGTCGATCCCGCCTAGATTCAGCCTTCTTGCCGCGACAGCGTTTCTTGTTGCGCAGCATTATGGCCCAGCCCGTCACAATCTGATAGCGCCAGACCATGCCCAGCGCCGCCGCCTCTGCTCGTGAGATCCTTGTCCGCCTCCACGACGTGATGGCGTCTCGCACCATGGCGCAGGCGAAGCTCAATTCAGTGGTGCAGATCGTCGGCGAGGCGATGTCGAGCGAGGTCTGCTCGATCTATCTGCTGCGCGACGGTGTGCTCGAACTCTATGCCACGCGCGGCCTGGCGCAGGAGGCGGTGCACGTCACCAAGCTGGCGATGGGCGAGGGGCTGGTCGGTACGATCGCCCAGGAAGTCGAGACGCTGAACCTCGACGAGGCCGCCTCGCATCCCGATTTCGCCTACAAGCCCGAAACCGGCGAGGAGAAGTTCCACAGTTTCGCCGGGGTTCCGATCATCCGACGCGAACGTGCGGTGGGCGTCCTGTGCGTTCAGCACGCCGATCCCCATAAATATGACGATGTCGAGATCGAAGCCCTGCAGACCGTCGCCATGGTGCTGAGCGAGCTGATCGCCAATGCCGACCTGGCGGATGCGAGCGGCGCCGCCTCGGCCCGACCGCAATCCACCGCGCCGATGCGTATTCCCGGCCTGAAGCTCGTTGACGGCATGGGCAGCGGCTATGCCGTCTATCACCAGCCGCGCATCACCATCGAGCATACCGTTGCCGAAGATACCGAAGCGGAGCGCCACCGCGTCTATGCCGCGTTCGACAAGATGCGCGAGCAGATCGAGCGTATGGCGGCGCAAGCCGAGTTCGGCGTCGGCGGCGAGCATGACGAGGTGCTGCAGACCTACAAGATGTTCGCCTATGACGAGGGCTGGAGCCGCCGGATCAACGAGGCGATCGATTCCGGCCTGACCGCCGAAGCGGCGATCGAGCGGGTGCAGCAGCGCACCCGCATGCGCATGCGCCAGATCGACGATCCGCTGCTCGCCGACCGGATGCACGACCTGGAGGACCTGTCCAACCGGCTGCTCCGCATCGTCTCGGGCCAGATGGGCACCGCGGCGCAGATGGGCCTGCGCCAGGACACGATCCTGATCGCGCGCAATCTCGGGCCGGCCGAACTGCTCGAATATGACCGGCGGCGCCTGAAGGGGGTGGTGCTTGAGGAAGGCTCGCTCACCGCGCATGTCACCATCGTCGCGCGTGCCATGGGCGTGCCGGTGCTCGGGCGGGTGAAGAGCGTGCGCCGGCTGATCGGCGAGGGCGATTTGCTGTTGCTCGACGTGACCGAAGGCAATGTCTTCGCGCGGCCCTCCGCCGCGATGGAGGAGGCATTCGAGACCAAGCTGCAGACGCGCCAGAAGCGCCGCGCCGCCTTTGCCGCGCTCAAGACGGAAGCACCGATCACCCTCGACGATCACCGGGTGACGGTGATGGTCAATGCCGGCCTGCGCGACGATGTCGCGGCGCTCGACGTGACGGGGGCTGACGGCATCGGCCTGTTCCGTACCGAATTTCAGTTCCTCATTTCCGCCGCGCTCCCGGCGCGCGAACGCCAGCTTCGTCTGTACAAGGACGTGCTCGACGCGGCCGGTGATCGTCCCGTGATCTTCCGCACCGTCGATATCGGCGGCGACAAGGCGCTGCCCTATCTCAACAAGGAAGATGCCGACGAGGAAAACCCGGCGATGGGCTGGCGCGCGCTGAGGCTCGCACTGGGGCGTGGCGGGCTGATGAAGGTGCAGGCGCGCGCGCTGCTCGAGGCAGCGTCGGGGCGAACGCTCAACGTGATGTTCCCGATGGTGTCGGAGCCCTGGGAATTCGACGAGGCCCGCGCCCTGTTCGAAACCCAGCGCGAATGGATGAACGCGCGCGGCCGCAAGCTGCCCGCCGAGATCCGCTACGGCGCGATGCTTGAGGTGCCGGCGCTGGCCGAGCAGCTCGATCTGTTGCTGCCCAATGTCGATTTCCTCTCGGTCGGCACCAATGACCTTACCCAGTTCCTGTTCGCCGCCGATCGCGCCAACCCGCGCCTCGCCGAGCGCTATGACTGGCTGAGCCCGGCGATTCTGCGCTTCCTGCGCCGGCTGGTCGGGCCGACGCGGGCTTCGAACGTGCAGCTCGCGGTGTGCGGCGAGATGGGCGGGCGGCCGCTGGAGGCGATGGCGCTGATCGGGCTCGGCATCGACCGGCTGTCGATTACCCCGGCAGCGGTTGGGCCGATCAAGGCAATGGTTCGCTCGCTCGATCGCGGGGCGCTGATGGAACATATGTCGTCGCTGCTGGCCGCTCCGCCGCGCGACATGCGCGGCGCGCTGACTGCCTGGGCGGCAAAAAGCGGCGTCGAACTGGCATGATAGTGTGACGGACAGAACCGCAGGCCGTTGACTCAGCGCGGTCCCTTTGTGAGACACGCGGCGGCGCAGGAAAATCATATAGGGCGCAACCTGCCTCGCCGGAGAAGAGCATGACCGACACCGATTCCGGCGAAGAAGCGACGTTGTTCCCCAAGACCGCGGGCGAGCGCCTGCGCGAAACGCGTGAGGCACAGGGCCTGTCGCTGGCGGAAATCGCGGCGCGCACCCGCATTCCGATCCGTCAGCTCGAAGCGATCGAAACGTCCAACTTCGCGGTCCTGCCGTCGATCACTTATTCCGTCGGCTTCGCCAAGGCCTATGCCCGGGCGGTCGGCGCCGACGAGGTCGCGATCGCGCGGGATGTCCGCGCGCAGAACGACCAGGGCGTGCGGCGTACCGAATATGAGGCCTATGAGGTGACCGAGGCATCGAAGGTGCCGCCGGGCGGTATCGCGCTGATCACGGCGATCGTCGCGGTGCTGCTGCTGATCGGCGCGGGCCTGTGGTACGGCACCACGCTGTTCCGGACCGAGGAAGTGATCCCGGCGCCGGTCGAGAATGTCGAGGAAGCCGCACCCGTCGTCGCCCAAACGCCTGCGGCGGAAGGGCATGTCACCCTGACCGCTGCCGACGAGGTATGGATGCGGATCTACGACGCGGGCGGCAAGACGCTGTACGAGAACACGCTCAAGCCGGGCGATCGTTACGACGTGCCGGTCGACGCGAACAATCCGATGATCAATATCGGCCGGCCGGACAAGCTTCAGGTCACGCTCAACGGATCGCTGGTGGCGCCGCTTGGCGATGGCAAGGTCGCGATCAAGGATGTGCCGATCAGTGCGACCGCGCTGCAGGCACGCGCGAGCGGGGCACCGCTGCCCACGGCATCGGCGACGCCTGCGGCCGCCGCGACCGGCACGCCCGCGACGTCCGGCACGACGCCAGTGACACGACCGACGCCAAGGGCGCGGAGCACGCCGGCGGCGACCGCGCCAAGCCCGACGCCGACCGCACCGCCGCCGCCACCGGCCTTCGCGCCGGCGCCTGCCGCAACCACGGCACCTTAAGGGTGGCGACAGCATGACTGTGTCAGCTATACCCGGACGTTCACCGCACCGGGGGGTGTATATGCGTAAGTTTGTAATGATGACGAGGACAGTGGTGACCGGGGCGATGATCGTGGCGGGCTTCGGCCTGGCGCCGGTCGCCGCCCAGGCGCAAAGCGCGATCGAGGGCCGGGTCGGCCGCCTCGAGAGCGAGATGCGGGCGGTGCAGCGCAAGGTGTTTCCGGGCGGGCGGGATCAATATGTCCAGCCGGACATCACCGCGCCGGCGCAGAACCAGGACATTCCCGGCAGCCCCTCGGGCAGCCCGGTGGCGGATCTCGACGCCCGGGTGAGCTCGCTCGAATCGCAGATCAGCAGCCTTACCGGCCAGATCGAGACCAATCAGTACAAGATCCGGCAGATCGAGGACGCGTTCAACACCTACCGGCGCACGACCGACGCGCGGCTGCGGGTGCTCGAGGAGAATGCGTCGTCGACCAACGGGGGCCTGACGCCTGGTGCCGGCCCGATCGCGGCGCCGCTCGGCGGCACGACCACCCCGGCGACCACGGCGCCGAAGCCGCCCGTCACGACGCCGGCAAAGCCGGCGACCACGCCCTCTCCCGCGACCAGTGCGGTCAAGGATCCTGCGCGTGCGCAGAAGCTCGCGGCGGTCGAAAAGCCGGTCAGCGACGATCCGGCCGAGGATGCCTATCTCTATGGCTACCGGCTGTGGCAGGGCCAGTTCTACCCCGAGGCCGAAGTGCAGCTGAAGAAGGTCGTCACGACCTATCCCAAGCACAAGCGTGCCAGTTATGCGCAGAACCTGCTTGGCCGCGCCTATCTCGACGAGGGCAAGCCCTCGCTCGCCTCGATCGCGTTCTATGACAATTACAAGAAGATGCCCGATGGCGAGCGGGCGCCGGACAGCCTTTATTATCTCGGCCAGGCGCTGATGAAGCTCGGCAAGCCGGCCGATGCCTGCAAGGTCTATGGCGAATTGAGCGACGTCTATGAGGCGAAGATCAGCGCCACGATGAAGGCGGACATCGCCCGCGGCCGTGCCGAGGCGAAGTGCAAGTGACCCCCACCAGCGGGTCATCCCGGCGCGGGCCGGGATCCAGCTAAGCCATGTGCGCGTGAGCGTGCCGGACACTGCTTCGGTCGCGCGGTTCCAGCGTGATGTCGAGCGGCTGGGGGAAGGGGCGCCCGGGCCGGGCCGCAAGCTCGGGGTGGCCGTGTCAGGCGGCGCCGACAGCCTTGCCTTGCTGCTGCTTGCCGCTGCTGCCTATCCCGGTCTGGTGGAAGCGGCGACGGTCGATCACGGACTCAGGCCAGAGGCAGCGGACGAGGCGGCTTTCGTCGCGGATATTTGCCTGAAGCTCGGCGTCCGCCACGCCGTGCTGACCGCGCCGCCCCAT
>Ga0247735_1000803_pt1 | contig 12374 bp, 9 predicted proteins | sample UWRJL178409R2_FD_180934 | JGI IMG/M metagenome (GOLD analysis project Ga0247735, IMG submission 180934) | Plant litter microbial communities from Arlington Agricultural Research Station in Wisconsin, United States - UWRJ-L178-409R-2 | ecosystem: Environmental > Terrestrial > Plant litter >...
CACAGCAGCAAAAACAATCCTGCAATCCTACCCCAATGGGCCAACTCCCTTCTTCCGACGCTATCCCTTCCACAAAATTCTCTCAACCCCTCAACGATGATACCATCCAAGAAAACACACCTTTCAATATAAGTTTTACTGGCAGTAACCTCGGTGCCAGTCCTCCTGTTAATTCATTGACCAATTTCATGGCGGCGCCGCAACAGTTGAATTCCAATGGTCTCATCATTGGTCACTATCATCTTGTTGTCGAAAGCTTAACATCTTTCAGCCAGACGGCGTTCACCAACCCATCCCAGTTTTCGTTTTTCAAGGAAGTCTTCGATCCCACTGTCCCTACTCAGATGGCTGGTCTGTCAGCTGGCTTCTATCGAGCAAGTGTTAGCGTACATGCTACCAATCACCAACCGATTATTCCACCTGTATCTCAGCATGGCTCAACCGGGGATGCTGTATATGTGAGGTTTTTACTGTCGCAGATCTGAACGGACCTTTCGTTAATGGTATTCGCAGTTCACAGTCACGAGTGAAGGAGAAACTAGAAGAGACTTGACAAATTCTCCCTTGATATCGGATTCGGCAGTCGCTACGCCTTTGTCCAAGCTATTGCGTCGATCGAAAGTGTTCTATCCCCGACAAGGCGATCAGAACTCATTGACTCTGAATCCATCTATCATCGCATCTGCATTTGCAAGCAATGGCCAATCTGTTCCTACAACAGGTGCGTTCTCAAAGTCATCCGTAATGATCCCTTTTAACAACCTCGTCTTTTCCACGACGCAAGGACAATCGCCTTCTCTGACTTCTACCAACAATTTCATCAATTTTTGTGCTTTGGAGACGAACCGTACGAGGACCGGTGGTCTACAAGTAAGAGCTGGATCCTGTAATGCTGCACCAATGGGTATTATTCCAGCTCGAACGCGAAGTGTGAGACCATTTAATGCGAAGTTTATTGATTTAATAATACCCTTGCAGCCTACGGCGCGCTTTACGTTCCCTACCTTCGGCACGACGGTCAAGACTAATGCGCCATTTACGGTGTCACTCGCTGTAGCCAACTTTGCTACCGGAAATTTTGCCAGCTCTTCCACCAAATATCTCGCTGCCCCGCAACAAGTTGACGATGCGGGAATGATCAAGGGGTACAGCGCCATTGTTATTGAGAAAATGATCTCTATGACAGATATCGATCCCCCGAGTCCCAGCATCTTTACCTTTTTCAAGGGCCTTAATACGCCTGCAGTTGGCCAGCAGCTCACTGCAAATGTAACTGGGCTGCCAGCTGGTGTTTACAGACTTTCCTCTCTCCTGAGAGCAGCAAACCATCAACCTGTGATTACTGCGTTTGTCCAGCATGGTGCCATCGACGATGTCATCTATGTGAGTTTAATAATCTCCTCTCTGAAATAGATCATTTATCTTCCTCTTCATCCAGTTTACGGTTGCTTCCAATGGAATTACATCACCACCGCCCTCCCTTTCGTCGACAACCACTGGAGCTCAGCAGACCACAACAGTAACCACTACGGTACGCGCTGGTGCCTGATTATCTTGTTAATTTCCCTGATTTATTCGTCTAGCCCCCTTCTACTGCCACAGACATCAAGTCTGGAGCACCATCTGGGTATGCCATAGTTGTCTCTCCCTTTAATCAACTTATGGACTGTGCTACAGTACAGGTAAACCACCAACGACAGCGATTGCTGTCGGAGTCACCATTGCTGCTCTACTACTATTGACCCTTATTGGAGGCCTTATCTGGTGGCGGAAACGTCGAGCGGAGAAAAGGAGAGTTACAGCGAGTTTCATTGATGCGGTATCTCCGTATGCGGTGACGAGACAGTCTGATCCCTTTGGTGGGTCCCCTCACACGATCATGGGGCAAACAAGTCTTCTTGCTAGTGGCTCTTCCCAGCCATCTAAAACACCGAGTAACATGAGCTTACCCAACGTACAAACGTCGCATATGACAAATGTTGGGCAGGCAGGGAAAGGACAGTTAGCAGAGGGGAGTGGTTCCCGGTCGAGGGTATCTGTCTCTTCCGCAGCTCCTTCATATCGCACCGTTCTCTCACCTTAGGGAACTTATACCACTATATACCATATTTACCAGCCTTGCAATACCGATGGCGATGTACGAGTATTTCTACAATATGTGAACCCACTCAGGGGTTTTGCTGCCTAAAGCGGAGTTTAAATTTAAGCCCTGATCCAATTCTGCAGCGCGCAGCTCCTCGTCGAGGTCAACGATAACGTTGAGTCTGCACAACCATTTGTTAATCTGCTAGCTACTCTAAAGGCTTGAGTGGGAAACATGATTCTTCTTGAGGTATGCGGTGATTGCGAGTAACAAGCATTGACACTGACGTTCTTTCTAGCCTCATAACTACATCATTCAGACAACTATCCTGGAGAAGTTGCAGAAGTGAGCCCACTCTGCAATGTTCAAGAACTTGAATGCTTACAGGGAAAGTAGACCTGGCTCACTGGACGTTGTATTTGTCGATTATGACAATGTCCGTTTCCATCTGTCTACCCCCGAGCGCAAGACCGTCCTCCTCTTGTCAATGAACATCCGATGCTGGGATGAGCTCGTTCAATTCGGAGCCCTCGATATCCTGAAGCGGGAATATGGATCGCTACTTTCGAGTCAGGTGGAACCCGATTACAATGTTAGCCTGGAAATCGATCTCGAGCAGGCTCCAACGGATACTGGTGCGTGTTTACATGACCGACTTGACATCTTCTAATCTCAATCAGAGTCTCGGGATGCGTTTATCACTTCTCTCGCGCTCCTAAAGCGCAACGCTTTGGCGGCTCCCTTTGAAAGCGCTTTCGAAACTCAGAAACAATTGGAATCTACTGGTAATGGACAAGGCGATCTCATGCAGATTCATTATCGCGATGAAGAAGCCATGTACATACAGGCTGCACCTGATCGTGTTACGGTCATCTTCTCTACTGTTTTCAGAGAGGAGACGGATCGGATTTTTGGGAAAGTGTTTCTGCAGGTTGGTAATTTACCTGCTATCTGTTTTTGAGGCTTTATAACCGCATCCTTCAGGAATTTGTTGATGCAAGGCGTCAACCTTCTATACAGAACGCCCCCCAGGTCTTGTATTCCAATCGCGATCCTCCTCTAGAAATCCGACACGTCCCTGGTCTCAGAAACAGTGAAGATATCGGTTACGTTACTTTTGTCCTTTTCCCTCGACATTTCGCCAACAAATCAGTGGCGGCCTCCAGTATCTCTCACATCCAACTTTTCCGAGATTATCTACACTACCACATCAAGTGTTCCAAGGCCTATATGCATTCCAGGATGAGGCACCGTGTCACCGAATTCCAGAAAGTCTTGAACCGAGCCAAAACAGAGGTTGCTACTACTGAAAGGAAAACCGCCAGGTATGACAGTTTTGATATAGCATCCGTGAGGTTTTTTTGAACTGATTTCTTCTTAGTGGGAGGACAATGGTCAATCGGTGATTGGGGTCGGACTTTGGTATGGATCGAAAATCTCAGCCTGTACTACTACCTCATCGATGCCAATCAATGTTATGAAACCAGTGTAGCGCCCTTGAGACACGTATTACCGTATTCGGTTGCATGTTATAGATATTTGTCTAATTAGCGGAGGGCAGTGTGACCATTAGCATCCAGATGGTGTGCTACTCGTCGAGTCGCTCACGACCTGTATCGATAAGATGGCTTCTTTATCTGGACCGCGGCGGAGGTTGTGGGACGATGTTAGCGCTCGCAGATAGGGGAGCAGATCCGACTCCGCATAAATGTACCCATCCATAGCTGCAGCCGATTTTCGCGACGGAGTATCCAGGACATTCCCGTCGTGCGAAGTCGTTTCAACTTTGGAGCGCAGAGTCCGTTCCTGAACGAAGAGGCCTTGCGGCCGCAAGAGGAATTCGTGCTGCAGATCCGATATGCCCCATGTGCTCAACGTTGCGCTACTCGTTGCTCCGTATCAGTCTCCATCGTCGAATGAGAGTCCGAGTAAGGCATTTGGCTGCTCAAAGATTTACTCGGATTGGAAAGGGTAAGGCTGACCCTGTCGCGAAAAGCGGCTGAGGTAAGCGAAAACTCAGAATTTTGGGGCCGATCATAACTTTGTCCCCAGAAGTGGTTCTGAGCATAAAACCCTCCTCGCCCCTACCGCATTCTTTCTCTCGCACCCCAAGGCTGCTTGCTCCCTGCCCCCGAAAACGAGCGCCATGTCGGCCTACGACCATTCCAAAGTCCAGAACTATATTGGTACGCGTCTCTTCCGTGATGATTGATCGCGGTCCGGTGCTAATGAGGGTCTGGACCTTGCAGGCGGTAACTCACTGGCCACAGCTCCTCCGAGCAGCGTCCATGACTTTGTAAAAGAACAGGGCGGTCACACCGTTATTACGAAGGTGTGCTCACCATCTAATGTCTTGTAGGAAACGTACTGAACTATTTTGAAGGTGTTGATTGCGAACAACGGTACGCGTTCTATACGTGCACTTTCTCCCTAATTCTAACGCGCATATATTAGGTATTGCGGCCGTCAAGGAGATTCGCTCCATTCGACAATGGAGTTATGAGACTTTTGGGAAGGAACGTGCTGTGGAATTCACGGTCATGGCGACCCCAGAGGATCTAAAAGTGAACGCGGAGTACATTCGTATGGCCGATCGCTACATCGAGGTTCCCGGAGGATCCAACAACAACAACTATGCCAACGTCGACCTCATCGTCGACATCGCGGAACGCACGGGTGTGCATGCCGTATGGGCTGGATGGGGACACGCGTCGGAGAATCCACGTCTGCCTGAAAGTCTTGCAGCCAGCAAGCAGAAAATTGTTTTCATCGGTCCTCCAGGCAGCGCTATGCGAAGCTTGGGAGACAAAATTTCGAGTACAATCGTTGCTCAAAGCGCTGACGTCCCAACAATGCCCTGGTCGGGCTCCGGCATCAAGGACACGGTTCTATCGGAAGCCGGATATGTCACCGTTCCCGACAAGGCGTACGCAGATGCCTGTGTTACCTCCGTTGAAGAGGGATTGGACAGAGCAGGAAAAATTGGATATCCAGTAATGATCAAGGCTAGTGAGGGAGGAGGAGGAAAGGGTATTCGAAAGGTTGATCATCCAGATCAATTCAAGAATGCATACCATGCTGCTGCTGGTGAAATTCCAGGTGCGTAAATCAAGATTACTTTTTTTTTTGTGATATTCTAAATCTCCTTCAGGATCTCCAATCTTTATTATGAAGCTCGCTGGCCAAGCCCGTCACTTGGAAGTTCAACTCCTTGCAGATCAGTATGGCGACGCAATTTCTCTCTTCGGACGCGACTGCTCCGTTCAACGTCGCCATCAGAAGATTATCGAGGAGGCCCCCGTCACTATTGCCAAAGAGGAGACCTTTGCGCAGATGGAGCGCGCCGCAGTTCGACTCTCGAAGCTCGTTGGATACGTTAGCGCTGGTACTGTCGAATGTACGTGACTTTTTTTGACTTATGATATTTTTAGACTCATTTGGCGCCGAAGATCTCTACAGCCACGCAGAAGATAACTTCTACTTCCTCGAACTTAACCCTCGTCTTCAGGTTGAACATCCAACGACTGAGATTGTTTCTGGCGTCAATCTTCCCGCTGCGCAACTTCAAGTAGCTATGGGTATTCCCCTCCATCGCATTCGCGACATCCGGGTGCTCTACGGAGTCGCTCCGAATGGCAGCTCTGAGATCGACTTCGACATGACCAATCCCGATTCTCAGCAACACCAACGCAAGCCTCGTCCCAAGGGCCACGTCGTCGCTGTTCGTATCACGGCTGAGAACCCAGACGCAGGTTTCAAGCCGTCGTCCGGTTCCATCCAGGAGCTCAACTTCCGTTCCAGCACCAACGTCTGGGGCTATTTCTCCGTCAGCACGGCCGGAGGTCTGCATGAGTTTGCTGACTCGCAATTCGGTCACATCTTTGCATACGGCGAGGATCGTGGAGAGTCTCGAAAGAACATGATCGTAGCTTTAAAGGAGTTGAGCATTCGAGGAGATTTCAGGACCACGGTCGAATACCTTATCAAGCTTCTCGAACTCGAGGCTTTCAAGGAGAACACCATCACCACTGGCTGGCTCGATTCCTTGATCAGCAACAAGCTCACTGCTGAACGTCCCGACGCCACTCTCGCCGTCATTTGTGGTGCGGCCGCCAAGGCATACCTTGCCTCTGAGGCATGCTGGGCGGAGTACAAGCGTGTCCTCGACAAGGGTCAAGTTCCAGGACGCGACGTTCTGCGTACTGTGTTTGGAATCGACTTCATTTACGAGAACACGCGGTATTCCTTTACCGCCACCAGGTCGTCAGCAACAGTATGGACTCTCTACCTCAACGGGGGGAAAACGCTGGTTGGTGCTCGCCCTTTGGCCGACGGGGGACTGCTGGTCCTTTTGGATGGAAAGAGTCACTCGGTCTATTGGAGAGAGGAAGTTGGTGCTCTGCGCTTGATGGTCGACGCGAAGACTTGCTTGATCGAGCAAGAGAACGATCCTACTCAACTGAGAAGTCCCAGTCCCGGAAAGCTCGTTAGGTTCTTTGTCGATAGTGGTGACCATGTCAAGGCGGGAGATCAGTATGCTGAAATCGAGGTGCCTATCTCTCACATTTCTCCTCCCTACTATTTCTTACTCGAATACGTTCTAGGTCATGAAAATGTACATGCCACTCCTCGCTTCGGAGGATGGTATTGTTCAACTCATCAAGCAACCTGGAGTCAGTCTCGAACCAGGCGACATCCTCGGTATCTTGACTCTGGACGACCCAGCTCGCGTCAAGCACGCAAAGCCATTCGAGGGTCTCCTCCCTGATATGGGCGCTCCTGGCATTGTGGGCAACAAACCTGATCAAATCTTCAACCGGTGCCTCAGTACCTTGAATGATATCCTCGATGGCTTCGACAATCAGTCGGTTCTGAACTCAACCCTAAAAGACTTCATCGAGGTCCTGCACGATCCTCTGCTTTCTTACTCGGAGATCAACGCTATCATCGCATCACTTTCTGGCCGTATTCCATCGAAGCTAGAGGACAGTATTCGTGCTGTAATGGATGCCGCTAAAGCTAAAGGACCCAACACTGACTTCCCCGCCGCGCGCATCAAGAAAATGATCGACAACTTCACTCAGGACAGCATCCTTCCTGAGGAGAGAGGGATGTTCCGCACCAAGATCGCTGGTCTTTTCGAGGCCCTTGAGAAGTACATGGGTGGCATCAAAGGTTACGAGACCGATACGATCGCAGACCTCCTTGGCCGTTATGAGGCGACAGAAAAACTCTTCGGAGGTAGCATTGAGGCCCGTGTCTTGGCCCTTCGGGAACAACACAAGGACGAGCTTGACACTGCCGTCAGCTTGGTTCTCAGCCACATCAAGGTGCAGAGCAAGGCCAAACTCATCTTCGCTCTCCTGGACTATGTGAAGTCCAGCGGTCTCAATGTCTCGAACCCCGAGGGCCGACTCTACAAGGTCTTGAATGGCCTTGCCTCACTTGAAGCCAAGTGAGTACTTTACAGTCTGTTTGAGGAATTGTCACTGATAGAAACATTTAGATCCTCCACCCCCGTATCCTTGAAAGCCCGCGAAGTCTTAATTCTGGGTCAGATGCCATCATACGAGGAACGTCGTATCCAGATGGAGTCCGTTCTGAAGAACTCCGTGAGCAACACCTACTATGGCGAATCGGGTCAAAACGCTAGGTACGGCAACTTGCTGTTTGTTGAGATCACGACACTTATCATCATTCACCGTGCAGAACGCCGTCCGCTGAGATTCTCAAGGAACTCAGCGACTCTCGGTACACCGTATTTGACGTTCTACCTGCCTTCTTTAATCATGAAGACCCCATGGTCCGCCTTGGTAAGCTGGTTTATCTACCTGTCTTGAGTTTTATTTATGAGATATATTCAGCCGCTCTCGAGGTCTACATCAGGCGTGCTTATAAGGCATATTCTTTGCTCTCTGTTGATTATGAGGAAGGCGATACCCTGGATGATGGGGATGCACCAACGGCTGTGACATGGCGATTCAACTTGGGACAGTCTCATTCACCTCCTGATACACCTCGATTCGCTGTTGGGTTAGTGTTCACAAGCCAGTATTCTATCATCTCATACTGATATCCCTTTTAGCCCACCACGACGTGCCGCCTCTGTCAGTGATCTGACCTACCTGATCAATCGTCACCAGTCGCAACCTGTTCGCACTGGTGCTTTCGCCTCTTTCCCCAACGTGACTGCACTCAACAAGGGTTTTGCTAAAGTTGTTGAACTGTTGCCGTCATTCGACGCACAGGACTTCAACGAACGATATGGTCCCAATAGCCAGCCACCCAATGTTGTCAATATTGCTCTTCGTATCTTCCGCAAGGAGGATGACATGCCTGAAGGAGACTGGAACAAGGAGGTCGTTTCGTTCGTCAATAGCTTTAAGGACGTCCTCAATCAGCGCGGTGTTCGTCGGCTGTCCATCCTCCTCTGCCGACCAGGCCAGTACCCAGTTTACTTCACACTTCGTGATGTAGGAGGCTTGTGGAGCGAAGAGCAGGCCATCCGTAACATCGAACCTGCACTTGCATTCCAACTGGAGCTGAGCCGCCTCTCCAATTACAACCTCAAACCTTGCTTCGTTGAGGCCAAGCAAATCCACATCTACCACGCAGTAGCGAAGGAGAACCAACTGGACAATCGTTTCTTCATCCGTGCGCTCATTCGTCCCGGTCGTCTGCGGGGAACAATGAGCACCGCCGAATACCTCATTTCCGAAACTGATCGTCTCGTCACCAGCGTCCTCGATGCCCTTGAGATCGTCAGTGCCGAGCACCGCAATGCTGATTGCAATCACATTTTCATGAACTTCGTCTACAACCTTGCTGTTGAATACGAGGATGTCCTCGCCGCCATCTCCGGCTTCATTGAACGTCACGGCAAACGTCTATGGCGCCTCCATGTCACAGGCTCGGAGATTCGCATTGCTCTGGAGGACGGCGATGGGAACGTCACGCCAATCCGATGCATCATTGAGAACGTGTCTGGATTCGTTGTCAACTTCCATGGGTACCAGGAGATAACAACCGACAAGGGTACCACCATTCTCAAGTCTATAGGCGAGAAGGGACCCCTCCACTTGCAACCCGTCCACCAGGCGTACCCCACGAAAGAGTCTCTGCAACCTAAGCGCTACCAGGCCCATCTCATTGGTACCACCTATGTCTACGACTTCCCCGACCTCTTCTCAAAGGCCTTGAGCAATGTCTGGGTCAAGGCCCGCAAGACCGACCCGTCGTTGGTTGTACCCAAGGTCTTTGTCGACTCGAAGGAACTTGTGCTTGATGAACATGATCAACTCGCCGAGGTTGATCGTGCGCCAGGCAACAACACCTGCGGTATGGTTGGTTGGGTCTTCACCATGAGGACACCAGAGTTCCCTAATGGTCGCAGAGTGGTTGTTATCGCAAATGACATCACCTACAAGATTGGATCTTTCGGTCCTTCTGAAGATACGTTCTTTTTCCAAGTGACACAGTACGCCCGAAACTTGGGCCTACCACGTATCTACCTCTCAGCCAATTCCGGAGCTCGCATTGGTTTAGCAGAAGAGGCCCTTCCCCTATTCTCTACCGCCTGGAATGACGCCGCAAACCCCGAAAAGGGCTTCAAGTACCTTTACCTTACCCATGACAACTATCTCAAGCTGCAGGAGAAGGGCTCGGACATCGTCAGGACTGAGGAGATGGAGGAAGATGGAGAGCGTCGTCACAAGATTACCGATGTCATCGGTCTTGTCGATGGGCTGGGTGTCGAGTGTCTCAAGGGATCTGGACTGATCGCCGGAGAGACCTCCAGAGCGTACGACGACATCTTCACCATCACCCTCGTCACTGCTCGTTCAGTCGGTATTGGTGCCTATCTAGTTCGCCTTGGAGAGCGGGCTGTCCAAGTGGAAGGTCAACCCATCATCCTCACTGGAGCCCCAGCTCTCAACAAGGTTCTCGGACGAGAGGTCTACACTTCGAATTTGCAGCTCGGTGGCACTCAAATCATGTTCAAGAATGGTGTTTCCCACTTGACTGCCAGCAGTGATCTGCAAGGTGCCAGCCACATCCTCGAATGGCTATCGTATGTCCCCGAGGTCAAGGGTGGATCCCTACCAGTTCGCGTTTCCCCCGATACCTGGGATCGTGACATTGGGTACATGCCTCCCAAGGGCGCTTATGATCCTCGTTGGTTTATTGAAGGAAAGGTTGACGAGGGTTCTGGAGACTACCTGAGCGGATTCTTCGACAAGGGCTCCTTCCAAGAAACCCTTAGCGGCTGGGCTCAAACAGTTGTCGTTGGACGCGCTCGCCTTGGCGGTATTCCCATGGGTGTTATCGCTGTCGAGACCCGTACGATCGAACGCGTCGTTCCCGCCGATCCCGCCAACCCTTCATCATTCGAGCAACGTATCATGGAGGCAGGTCAAGTGTGGTATCCCAACTCCGCATACAAGACCGCTCAGGCCATCTTCGACTTCAACCGCGAAGGACTGCCGCTGATCATCTTCGCCAACTGGCGTGGCTTCTCCGGAGGACAACAAGACATGTACGACGAGATCCTCAAGCAAGGTTCGAAGATCGTCGACGGCCTTTCAAGCTACAAGCAACCTGTGTTCGTCTACATCGTTCCCAATGGTGAGCTGCGTGGTGGAGCATGGGTCGTCCTCGACCCTTCCATCAACTCTGAACAGATGGAAATGTATGCCGATGTTGATGCTCGTGCTGGTGTTCTGGAGCCAGAGGGTATTATCGAGATCAAGATGCGTCGCGACAAGATGCAAGGCTTGATGGAGAGGTTGGATTCCACCTACGCTTCCCTTAAACGCGACAGCAAGGATGCATCCAAGTCTGCGGAAGAACGTGCTGCTGCGTCGAGCGCGCTCACTGAGCGTGAAACTTTCCTCCAGCCTACGTACAAGCAGATTGCTCTCCTCTATGCTGACCTTCACGAGTGAGTTCGCCCGCTTCCTTTTTGCTATTCAACTAATGTTTCAACTTTCTCAGTCGTACTGGCCGCATGGAGGCCAAAGGTTGCGCCAAGCCTGCAGTGTGGAAGAATGCCAGGCGTCACTTCTACTGGGCCGTCCGCGCTCGTGTTGCTCGTTCATTTGCTCTGGCTCGTATCGCGGAAGCTACTCCCGATTCTCCTTTCGAGTACCGTACTCGTCTCCTCAACACCTTGGCGGCCATTGACGCGACAAGCGAATATCGTCAAGTCGCTGAGTCGATCGAGAAACTGGATCTCTCTCAAACAGTTGTTCAGCTTAAAGCCGATCATCTCCTGCGCCAGCTTATCCAGTTGACGAAGGATGACCGTAAAGCCGCACTGGACGGTTTCGCGCGTCTTGCCGACAACTTCTCTGAAGAAGATAGGACCGCCCTGTTAACCGTTCTAAAAAGCAGTGCGCGTTCACCTGGTGAGTTACGCTCGCCTTGATTTGACGACACCATACTTACCATTATTTGCAGCCCCCCCTTCGTACTCAAACACTACCGCATAGGTTTTAGCTGCTTCCATATAAGTATTGCACCCACTCTGTTGTCAACTTCTGTACTCTACATCACGTTCTGCTCCGCTTTCGCATTGTTAGATAGACCATCATAGACCTTGTTAATGTTTGCACAATATCATCATCACCCTGCATCAATGTCGTCAATTATCCGTTTGGTTGTACGGGCTAACGCCGCCCGGTCCGACAGGCCTGCTTGGTTTCGTTGTTGTCCGATAACCTTTGGCTTCGTCTTCAACTTGGCATGCGACTTCGCGTTCATTTGTCTTGCTTCCTAGCCTGCTGAAGTGTTGTATCTTTGCGCGCCTTGCTGAACTATCCGCCCCGACGGTTACGGTAAAAAATGGGCCATCTCATTACTTTGGCTACGTCCGTCTCTCCTTGCTGATCTGCTGATTCGACGGTACTGAATTGTCTGATATGCAGCTGGTAGATACCCATTCTCGTGAATCAAGCGACAGAAGAACTCACAGACACCCAAGTTCTCTGAACCAATGGGCACTTGATTTCCAAGTGAGTAGATTCGCCCCTATTTCCGTGTTATCTGTTCTCGAACGATACTGCTAGGGCAACTATGAACGAATCATAGCGAGTATTTCTATCGCCAAAAGTCGGGGAGCGACTCTGCGAGTTGGGCCTGAGCTTGAAATCCCGTTAGTGGATCTGCAAGAAGCTATGCTAAAACGCTGAAAATGTACGTCCAGGGGATATGGTTGCTTGGACCACTTCTTGGAAGGTTCGTCGCAACATTTACTCCCGTATTTTCTCTCAAAGAATTCCTAGGCGATACC
>Ga0247735_1000804_pt1 | contig 12371 bp, 8 predicted proteins | sample UWRJL178409R2_FD_180934 | JGI IMG/M metagenome (GOLD analysis project Ga0247735, IMG submission 180934) | Plant litter microbial communities from Arlington Agricultural Research Station in Wisconsin, United States - UWRJ-L178-409R-2 | ecosystem: Environmental > Terrestrial > Plant litter >...
TATTATCAGGACATCATGCCGTTGCGGGGCATGCCAATAGAAGATGCCATGCCCTTGAGCCACAAGGACAAGCTCGCGGTGGCCACGCGCGATCTGGTCGAGCTGATCGACCGACATCACGTGTCGCGCCTAGATACTCTATGCTATCCGTCCATCGATTTCTACAGCCTGTATGCGCTGGCTGAATGCGCGCCCCACTTGATCGCGGCCGGGGCGCCCACGCTGATGGTGCGCTTGATCGCAGTTATGGAAAATGCCGGTTCGTTCGTGTTTCGCGAACAGGAGGCTGTGGTGATCGCCCTGATCCAACGCCTGCGCGATGCCGGCCTGGTCGTCAAACTCGCTGCCGAAACGCCCCGCTATGCAGAATATCTGGCTGAAAATCTTGATTGCTTTGTGCCGGTTGCGGCAAACATTGATGTTCGCGCGATGGTCCCGCTGTCAAACCCGGAGGTATTCCGGGTCATATGTCCTGGCTCCGCGCGATATGACAAAGGTTTTCTCGAACTGTTGGAGATCTTCACCACGATACGCCGGCGCGATCCAGAATTGAAAATCCAGTTCCAGACTCAGATCATGCCTGATCACGACATGCAGAACCAGCTCTCCTACCTCGCGAAACTATACGCTTTGCCGGGCGTCGACCTCCTGCCCGCGCAATTGCCGCCGCAGCAACTTGAAGCAATGTTCGACGAATCCGATCTGGTGTTTATGCCTTATGCCGCAGATGTTTACGAAATGCGCGGGTCTGCCGTGTTCATAGAGGCGATCTGCGTCGGTCGTCCTGTGATCGCCTTCGACGGCCCCGCCTTCGCTGATCAGATTCGCTATTTCCGCGGTGGCAAGATTTGTCAGACGAAGCAGGATATGGTCGATGAGGTGATCAGATACAGCAAGACATCCCCTTATGTTCGTAGCGCAAGGGCGAGACAGGCGCGAGAGCGTTTTGTGCGAGATCTGGAAAACAGCTACCGGGAATGGATGAACTAAGGTGAAAAAAATCCTTTTTTTCGATCACGGCTTCCATAAAAAGACAGGATCCTCCGCCTTTTTCATTGAAATCCTCCGGGATCGTTTCGAAGTTGAAGTGCTTTATCTGTCAGTCGAAGGGACGGTGAGCGCTGATGTGCTCGAAGCCAGCGGCAAGTCCGATCTTGTTGTGCTATGGCAGATGGATTTTCTGGCACCGGTGTTTCTGGCACAAGGCAAGCCGACGATCGTCATACCCATGTACGATGGCTCGGGCGGGATGAGCGATCTGCATTGGCTGCTGGCCAGCGGCGCGCGCCAAATCAATTTCTCGCTCGCTCTTCATAACCGGGTGCGCATGCTGGGATGCCAGTCGCTGCTGGTGCGCTATTTCCCGAAGCCGGTTGCGGAAAGCGATCTGCCACGCTTCGACAAGTTGTCGGCCTTTTTCTGGGAACGCCGCCCGGATCACGGCATTGATGTCGATCTTGTTGATACGTTGATCGGTGGCGAGGTTGATAGCCTTCACGTCCACAATGTCAGTGATGTGCCGTGGAGTCGCCCTCCGCGTCAGCCGCGCGAGAGGCATTACAACTTGACGACAAGTGATTGGCTGCCATCCAAATCGGACTACAACGCGCTGCTTGCCCGGGCGAACACGTTTGTGGCGCCAAGGGTGTGCGAAGGCATCGGCATGGCGCTACTCGAGGCGATGGCGCGCGGGATGCTGGTGCTGGCGAATGACGAACCGACCAATAACGAATATGTAGCCAACTGGGTAAATGGCGTGCTGTTCAATCGGCAACTTGAAGCCAAGCCGATGCACATCCGCGATTGTGCGGAAACGCTTGGCCGCATGGCTTGGGAAACCGTCCGCGAGGGGCACAGGAAATGGGTGGCATCGCTTCCAACCATACTTGAGTGGATCGGCAGCGCGCCGGTCCCGCCGCCGGTCACCATAAACCTGGAGGCATTGCTGGAGGATGCCTGGTTCAGCTATTATGCCTCGGCCGACGCCTACACCGCTTTTCTGCGCCGAAATGTCACGCTGATGACCAAGCTGTCGGGACTGTCGTTCGCAGAGGTAACCAAAGCGCTGCAACATCGGGAGCATGATGGCGCGGGCAGGATCGATCAGAAATCTGCCGCGTCGGATAGGGCGAGCCTCGATCTGGCAAATTCCGCTGCCGCCTTGCACGACCAGTCGGAAATACAGGCTCAGTTGATGAAGGCGAACCAAGAGCAGCTGCAGACGCGCGCAAGGCTCAAGGCTGCAGAGCGCGCGCTCGCGTTGACAGACGAGTTTCCGCTTGCCGTACGACCGCCATCTTTCGGCGTGCTGAAACGCCTGAGCACGGTTTATGGCGTCCTTGCGGGGCAGCGCCCCGCAGTCCGGCGGCTGGTCAAACAAGGCAATCTACGCCGGGATGTGCACGACTGGGCGGGGGCGGCCGACTTCTACGAACAGGCTGTCGCCGCCAATCCGCGCAAGGGCGAAATCTGGGTCCAGTTGGGCAACATGCGCAAGGAAGCCGGGCGGTTCGACCTGGCAGCGCATGCCTATCAGCAAGCACTGCAACGCATCCCGCGCAGTTCAGACCTCTATCTTCAGATCGGCCATTTGCGCAAGCTTACGGGCAATGCCCGGGGCGCGGAACAGGCCTATCAGATGGCGCTCACCACCGACCGCAACAATCGCGATGCCGTGTCCGAACTGCAGTCATACGCCAACGAACCGCGCGACAGCGCTGCGTAACGTGGCAACGCTGGTCGGCGAGTCGGCGCAAGCAAGACGACCGTTGACCTGTGTCGGCCGCAGTGCCCGCAGAAACGCCAGCAGATCCTTGCGTTAAGCGTTTTAGGTCATCCGGGGCGGGATGCGGAACGGCCGATCCTGCGGCCATGCTGGCACTACAGCGATGGCCTCTAGAGTCGGCCCTGATTAGACTGAAGCATAGCCGCTGTTTCTGGGGTAGTTTGCGCATACTCTGCCCCGCTGGCCTGGAATCTGACCGGCGTTGACACCGGTGCATGGTGGCGGCTAAGAGATTGAAATAGTTGACACAAGAACATGTTGAATGTCGGCGGTTTCTTGGCCTTGTTGAGCCCGGAAATAACATGTACCGAAGGAGATCGGAGTATGTCGTCTTCAAATATTGTTAGAGTTGGGGAGTTCAGCATTAAAGCTTCTGATGGACATATCTATCTGCAGGCCGGGGTGCCAGATACGTATGATTATGTGCCGTGGAATATTATTGGGGCATTAATTGCAGAATCTGATCTTAATGATATCAAATTGATTGATGTTGGCGCAAATATTGGCGACTCCCTGGCTCATTTTCGACGCTTTTCTTCCAATAAAGCGATATGCGTTGAACCTTCTCCCTTGTTTTTTGGAATTCTAGAAGAAAACGCGACGCAATTCGGCGACGTCTTGTTGATCAATAAACTGCTTGTCCCCAAAGAATTGACGGGGCGGGTCGCATTTTCCTCAGGCTCACAGACGGGCTTCTCGCGGGAGACTGAGGCGACGGACCAAGCTTGGCACGGAGACTACGTGAGCTTTGAAGACTTGGGACTGGGAGATGGGCAGTTCCTCGTAAAGACGGATACCGATGGCTTTGACGCGACCATCATTGCGGCGCTGCTCGATTCCGTCAGTCCGACGTGTCAAGAGGTTCCAATTATTTTCTTTGAGGGTCCAAGCTCCGAGCAAATGTTGTCGGGCGATCTCGCTGAGTGGATGACTGTTATCAATCGGTTGCAGATGGTTGGGTACGAATTATTGTTTCTCACGAATCGAGGCGTACCTTATATTTACGCAGGCAAGGATACCGCTGTTGCTAAATCGGCAATTGTATCATTGCAAATGTGCTACCCATACTCGCTTGCCCTTTGTCACTACTTCGATGTAATCGCTGTACATGAGTCTGTGGGTAGCGAACTTGTTAAGATGCAGAGCGCTTGGCCCGTTGCAGTCTTCCCGGGACGGTGATTTCGGGGGTGCCCAGACGTCATCGCAACCTCGCGGACTGGCCAGCCCGACAAAACCGCGGCCGCGACCCACTAGCGCAAATCATCGGAATAGGCTCGTGCCGTCGCTGCTAACCTCCTGCCCAGCCAGCAGCTTGAATCACAGTCACGCTTGGGAATCCCCAATCGATTCAGCTCTATCAGGACAGACTCTAGACAGGCGTTACGCGGATGCGGCGTACCGCGGTGTGGGACACGATCCAGTTCGCGGCCAACGGTATGATCTTTGAGCTCCTCGGCGAACAATTGCCCGAAATTCTCTCAGGGACTGTCCAGACCGTCGCGCTGACGGGCCATCTCAGTCCGCGGTGGCTGGCACTGGCCGAGCCGGCGGCGCTGGTGCGCAAACTCGCGCAGACGCGACCGCAGGTCGCGAGTGCGGGATTGCCGCCAACATGCGTTCGAGGGAGGCCAGCGGGAGGATTTTCTCCTTGATATGGCGGCAATATCTGCGATAGGGACGCCATCGTTCGCGCTGGATCCGAGCCGCTTCGGTAGGCTTTAGCGGATGAAGTGGATAGCAATAGCTCGATCATTGTGCGTGCTCCGTTCTCTCGTCGCTGCGGAGTCTGTCGTTGTGTTCGCTCGATCTCATGCCACTGGTCCTTCAGAATCGGTGATTGAGATGGCAAGTTTGGTAGGCTGGGATACGTGGTTGGCTAGTTTCAAACTGATTTCGTCGGTACATCGTCCTTTTGTCGATTCCGCAGCGAGATAAGCGTGCCGAAGTTTTTGAAAACTCAAGGGATCATGCTATTCCTTGCAGTCGTTGCGTTTCCCACACTGGTGGCGTTTGTCTATTTCGGCTTGCTCGCATCCGACGTCTACATCTCGGAAACGCGGTTTGTGGTGCGCGCGCCCGGCAAGCCCAGCACCTCTCCGCTCGGCGCGATTCTGAGCAGCGGCGGCTTCGCCAGCGCCAACGATGACAGCTATGCCGTCGTCGACTATGTCCGTTCGCGCACCGCACTTTCTGACATCAACAAGGATGGCATGGTTCGCCGGATCTACAGCGAGCCCGGCATTTCCATGTTCGATCGGTTCGATAGCCCGTTCGGCGGCCAGACCACCGAACATCTCTACCGCTACTATGGCAAAAAGGTGGACATCGCCTTTGATTCCTCCTCGCAGGTCACCACACTGAAAGTCCACGCTTTTTCCCCCAAAGATGCTCGACTATTGAACGAACGGCTGCTCGAGCAATCGGAGCAGCTGATCAACCGCCTCAGCAAGCGCGGGCGCGCCGACGCAATCCAGAGCGCGCAAGTCCGCGTGGAGGATGCACGCGACGCGGCGCGCAACGCGATCATCGCCGTGGGCCAGTACCGCAATTCGAGCCGGACCATCGATCCCGAAAAGCAGGCGACGGTCAATTTGCAGATGATTTCCAAGCTGCAGGATGCGTTGTTGTCCGAACGGACGCAGCTTGCGCAGCTCGAGGCCTTTACGCCGCTCAATCCCCAGATTCCGGCGGCGCGCACCAGAATTCGCTTGCTGGCACGTGAAATCGAGCGGCAGTCCGGTAACGTCGCCGGGGCGCCCAAATCACTTTCGGCCACTGCCACGCGATATCAGCAATTGCAGTTCGACTCCGAATTCGCCGGCAAGCAACTGGCGGTCGCGCTCGGCGCCTTGCAGGAGGCGGAGAACGATGCCCGCCGCAAGCAGATCTACGTCGAAAGGATCGCTGATCCGAACCTGCCGGACTATCCGCTAGAACCCCGCCGAATCCGGAGCATCCTGGCCACGATCATCCTCTCGCTGCTCGCCTGGGGCGTGCTGGTCACACTGCTCGCCGGGATCAGGGAGCACCGCGACTGATGGCGCTCCCGGTCAACGAGAACCCCAGCCTGATTGACAGCCTTCGAGTCCAGCGACGCGTCCTTGGTGCCCTGTTCCTGCGGGAGGCGTTGACCCGCTACGGCCGGCACAACATCGGTTTCTTGTGGTTGTTCGTCGAACCGATGATCTTCACGCTCGGAGTCACGGCGCTGTGGACGGCTGCCAATGCCATCCACGGCAGAATCCCAATCGTCGCCTTTGCCCTAACCGGCTATTCTAGCGTGCTTCTTTGGCGGAATATGCCGGGCCGCTGTATCGGTGCGCTACTGTCCAATGTGTCTTTGCTATATCACCGCAACATCAAGGTCCTCGACATCTTCCTGGCCCGCCTGATGCTGGAATTTGGCGGCGCGACCATATCTTTTTTCGTTCTCAGCCTGGTTTTCATCTCGCTGGGTATGCTCGATCCGCCGGTCGATATCCTGGAAGTGGCGGGGGGCTGGATCATCATTGCGTGGTTCGGAGCGTCGATCGCAATCTGGCTCGGCGCGATGAGTCACGAAAACGAGCTGGTCGATAAGCTCTGGCACCCGTTTTCGTACCTGCTCTTTCCGCTATCGGGCGCTGCGTTCATGGTGGATGCACTGCCTGCGGCGGCACAGCCTTACATTTTGTACATTCCCATCGTTCACGGTGTGGAAATCGTGCGCGAAGGGTATTTCGGGGCAAACGCGAGAGCCCATTATGACCTTTCCTATGTCATACCGTTTTGTATGGTCTTGTCCGCTCTAGCGATGATCGAAGTGCGCAAGCTTGCCAGAAGAGTCGTTCCGGAATGATTCGGCTTAATAATGTCAAGAAAGTCTATCCGACCCGCTTCGGCAACCGGACAGTGCTCGATGGGATAAGCTTCGACCTGGCAAAAGGGGAGAAGCTAGGTATCCTTGGCCGGAATGGTGCTGGCAAATCCACAATGGTGCGCCTGATCAGTGGCGCTGAACGGCCCACCTCGGGAACGGTCGAGCGGCATATGTCGGTGTCATGGCCGCTTGCATTTGGTGGTGCCTTTCAAATCTTTTTGAGCGGTCGAGATAACGTCCGATTCATCAGCCGAATTTATGGCCAGGATTTCGAACGCAACATCGCGTTCGTCGAAGAGTTTTCCGAGCTGGGTCAGTATCTCGGAGAACCGGTGCGCTCATATTCCTCGGGGATGCGCTCGCGATTGGCTTTTGCGATTTCGATGATCATCGAATTTGACTGCTTCCTCATCGACGAAATCTCCGCCGTGGGCGACGCGAGATTTCATGACCGCTGCAACTTTGAGCTCTTCGAAAAGCGGTCGGATCGGGCGATGGTGATTATCTCCCATGACCCTGCCTATATTCGGGATCACTGCAGCCGCTGGGCGATTCTCGATCAGGCCAAATTAACAGAGTTCGAAGATTTCAATCTCGCGTACGGCGCGTACAAAGAGATGATCGGGATAGCGGACAAGACTCTGGTCGTTGCTGAGTCGTCATTTCTAGACAGCGTTCGCAACAGGTTGCACCTTCTGGAATATTCGTACCGGAAGGCGCTGGTTGACGATCGCTTCAGGGTACTTGTCAGCGAAGCGGAACTTGTTGCATCCAGGGCCGCCTTTACACGCAATAAAGCCGATTGGAACGAGGCCGAGCAATCGTTTGCCGCTGCACTGTGGGTATATCGTTTTGAGAATAGTTATTGGTCCTTACTTGGTCATACGATAAAGGAGCAAGGCAATCTGACCGGGGCCGAGATTTGCTATCGGACCGCGGTCGCACTTGGGCAACCTCTGCATGATGTTGCGGTCCACCTGGAATTTGTGGTCGAACATCAGGGACTTGATCCGCTAGATTACCCACTTCGCGCTTTTTCGCGAGCGCCACTACCGGAGCAGGTCCCCGGAAAACCCGATCTTGAGCTTCTTAGCTACATTTTCTGGGGCAGCGACTCCATCAATGACGAGGAATGTTTGCATTTCTTGAGAGAAATGGGTTCACTCGATCGCGTTGCTCAAGAAATGGTGCGCGACGAGAGGTTCCTGTTGCAGTACAACAGGGCAACCGGTGCGGGCGGCGACGAAATCGTGGAGGACGCGATGGAGCAAGAGCGCCGAGACCACCGCGTGGGCTATATTTTGGCGATCTTTTTTACTGGCTTAAGCGGTCCAGCGCGTGAGAGCCTGCGCCCCAGACTTGGAAGATCAGTCGATATTCTCAAGGAGATTTTAGGCCGAGATCTCATTTCGGACTGGAGTTTGACCAAATCGGCTATTGCCGAGCGCACAAGATGAATTCGAGGTCGTGATGATGCGGCCGACGTTCGTGCTCGCGAAACATTTCCATAAGCACCTCGCTCCGCGTGCTTCTGTAAAATCTCGGTCCATGCTGACATGACCTGCCGATAATCAGGGAAATGAACATCCCGCCATGCGGGTGAAGAGACGGGCTTTGTGCCGAAGCATCCCAGCAAGGGTGGGCGCAAGCCAAACATACCAGGAGGAATACATTGAGGCGATTTTGGGATTGGCGAGGCAAGAAAAAGGCCGCTACGCTGGTCGATGAGGTGTACCGGGCAGTTCTGCTGCGCCCTGCCGATGCCGATGCGCTTGCGCACTGGAAGGTGCGATTGGCTCGGTCGCCAAATCTCATCGGGGATTTTCTGCGCGGCCTCCTCAGCAGTGACGAGTTCGCGCAGCAGGCCAGGCACTTTCTTAACGCACACGTTGACCCGGAAAAATTGCCGTTTGTCCACGACAACTCACAAAACGGGGAAGTGTCGCTGCTGTTGCGCGCGCTGATCGATCGAAGCGGGACCGAGCCGTATGTTGTGGACGTTGGGGCCTATAGCAGGTCTGGCTCAAACTCTTACGACTTGATGCGCTATTTCGGGTGGCGCGGTCTTCTTATCGAAGCGAATCCGCAACTCCATGAGAGGATAGAGACGGAATTCAGAGGGCTCGACTATAAACTGGCAGGTGTCGCGGCGGCGCTCGAAGACGGCAAGGCAACCCTGTATCTTGGCGTGCACGATGAAATTTCATCGATCTACCGCGGCAACACCGCGATGTGGGGCGACGTAGAAGGGTCGATTGATGTCAGGGCCGCGAAGCTGTCGACCATCCTTGCCGAACACGATGTTCCGAAGAAAATCGGGCTGATGTCGATCGATTGCGAGTGCGATGGCTTCGAGCTGCTTGAAGATGCGCTCGAGCACGGCTATGTACCGCAATGGGTGATCATTGAAGTCTTCGAAGGTCTAAAGGTCGAAACGCTGGACGAGATTGCCAAGTCCGACGCGACGAAAGAAGCTTATCGCATCGTCGGACGAACTTTTCCTAACTTGCTTCTTGAGCGGGTAAGGGAATAGTTACAATGGACGACCGTCCCATATTCATTATTGTTCAGGGTCTTTTCGAAAAGAGCGATTCGGTCGGCTACGATGCCGTTTTCGAATACAAAATGTTACGCGAAATTTATGGCAAATCTCGCGTCCGGCTCTTTGCCGAACGATTTGATCCGAAGCTATATTTAGGTGTGCCGATTGAGCCAATCGGCGATTTGGCGGCGCATCTGAAAAAGACGCCCGACGCGACCATCGTTTATCACTATTGCGATGGCTGGACCGAGATCGACGAATTTCTGTTGACGTCGCACGGCAGTTTCGTCGTTCGGTGGCACAACAACACACCGCCGTGGTTCTACGCCACGACACATCGCCGGTCGATGGAGCGGACGATTGCCGGATTCCGGACGATTCTGCGGTTTATCGCCAATCCCGATATCAAGTTTTGGGTCAATTCGAATTTCACGTTCAATCAGTTACGCGTCCTGGGTGCCGACCCTGCGCGCGCCGCCGTGGTATACCCCGGCAGTCGCTTTCTCGAATCTCAGCGCGCCACATCGATAGCTCCAGATCGGGGTGCCTCGGTACTGTCCGTCATGTCCGAAGACCAACCCTTCCGGCTGTTGTTCGTCAGTCGCGTGGTCGCTCACAAGGGTCATCGTCACGTCGTGATGTTTGCAAGCGCGCTGCAAAAGGCGCTCGGTCGCGCCGTTTCAGTTACCTTTCTCGGCCGGGACGATCCTGCCACCACGCTAAAGTCCGACCTGTCCGCGCTTGGGAAGGCTGAAGGGGTGGAAGTGCTGCTGAAGGGCGAAGTCAGCGAGGACATGCTCTGCGACGCGTACCGCCAGGCCGACTTGTTCGTCTGCTTTTCCGAACACGAAGGTTTCGGAATGCCGATTTTCGAGGCAATGCGGGTTGGCCTACCGGTGATGTGCCTGGGCCGGACAGCGCTGCGAGAATTGATGAAAGATCACCCTTTCATGCTCGACGATCTCGATCTTGCCAGGGCGATCTCGGCCACGCGGCTATTGGCGGATCGAGAGACTCGCGGCGAAATTCTCGAGATCCAGTCGTCGATACTTCAGTCTTACACCTCGCAAGTGGTCGCTGAGCAACTCGTGGCGGCGATGGCGGGCGTTCATGGGCCATGGACGAACGCCCCAGCCAATTCTTCTGCATCCTTTGCAGATGTGGAGAAAATCCGCGTGCAGATCGAGGCTGGCGCGGTCGAGACGGCCGAATGTTTTGCCCAGCCCATCGAAATTTCCGACAACTTCGTGACCGTTTACGACATTCAGTCGTATGAAAGCCTCCTCGATCGCGTGAGAAGCGTCGAGACATTGCGCTCGCACGACGCGTCGGTCGATCACGTGACGTTCTCTCACCGCGACTTCGCGACCGTCCACGGAGTCTCGCGCACCGACGGGATCGCCTTTTCTGCAGCCTCGGCCAACCGTGGTCCAGCCCATGTGATTTACGGGCCCTACGAAAAATTCGTTCGCGGGTATTTCGCCGCGGATTTCGAGATCGAGGCTGAAACCAATGGTGACGAGCGCGTAGAACTGGAACTCGATGTGCTGGTCGAGGGCGCGCGACGGGTCGCGAAGCGAAAGGTGACGGTCAAGTCGGTCAACGCCGGTCCGCCGCCGCGGTTGCTCTTCCCGATCAGCACGGAGGGCGCGACAGTCGAGTTTCGGATCAAGGTTTCGCGGCACGGCAACTGCGATCTACTCTTCAAGGGCGTGACGATCCGAAAGATGCGTCAAGCGGGCGCTGGTCTGCGAGACCGCGATTCCATCTCGTTGCTCAAACTTCCCTGGTTCAAAATCAGGGCTCCGTTTGGTTCGTCATTGGGTGGAATCCCGCCCTTGGCCAGGAAGCATTTCGCCCGTGGCGACCAGTTGCGGGATCGCGGCCAGTGGAATGATGCAGCAGATTGCTACTCGCAAGGGTTGAACTACTATCCAACTGCCTTCGCGGCCTTGGTCGAGCTCGGTAATTGCTTGAAGGAAGCGGAGAGATATGAGGAGAGTGAGAAGGCCTATCAGCAGGCGCTGGCAATCAAGCCGAATGACCGGGGCGCTCACCTGCAGATCGCGCGGCTCTATCGTTCGTCCGGCCGCCCGGAGGAGTTCAACTTCCACCTGCTACGGGCGGCTCGCGTTGACCGGACCACGGCTGAGGCGTTGTTGGAACTGGGTGAAGAGGGCACGAGTGCTGGTTTCATCTCAAAGCTTCTCACGAATTGAGAACCCATAGCTCCCGGGGCGCACCTTCCAATGAAGCTTAGTATCGACGCGTTCAATCTCGCTCGCTCGCATGGGACCGGGGTTGCCACCTATGGGCACATCCTTGCCCGGACTGCCAGTGCGTTGGGGCATGACGTCAGCCTGCTCTTCGGGAGCAAGACAGGCAATTCCCGGGACTCGTTACTCAACGAGGTCGTACTGATGGACGCAGGGCGGGACAGCGAAAAAAAGCTCCCGATTCCCGCACTTGTCCAACGCGGGGTTAGCGGGCTGACTGGCACCCTCTCGGCGCGACGGGGCTTTGAAGTGCCGATGTCCGGACATGTGGTCATGCCCATCGGATTGCCGCTTGAAACCAATCGGCTTTGGAACGTGCCAAACCTCTATTTCAACGCTGATATCGCTTTCCGTGTAACGGGACGCTTTACCCCGGTCGCAAATTATGGGGTAGACCTCGCGCATTGGACGTACCCGTTGCCGGTAAGAATGCCGAAAGCGCGCAATATTTACACGTTGCACGATCTCGTACCGCTCAAATTGCCATATACCACCGCCGACACGAAGCGGGTTTACTACAAGATGTGCCAACGCATTGTGCGTGAGGCCGATCACATTCTGACGGTGTCCGAATGTTCCCGTCGCGACATCATCGAAATGCTGGGAGTCGAGCCTGGCCGCGTCACCAATCTCTATCAGGCCACTGACACGTCTGAGATGATCAAAGGCGTCAGCGACACCGATATCGCACGTTACGTAGAGGGCATTCTCGGCATTGCGCCAAAGGGGTACTTCCTGTTTTTTGGTGCGATCGAACCCAAGAAGAACGTCGCGCGCATGGTGGAAGCGTATCTCGGAAGTGGGACGGATGCTCCGCTGGTCATTGTCGGAGCGCCGGGTTGGGGCAGCAAGCAGGACATGGCCCTCATAGAATCGATGACCGCGCTCGACACCGGCAAGCGCGTCAGG
>Ga0247735_1000805_pt1 | contig 12370 bp, 13 predicted proteins | sample UWRJL178409R2_FD_180934 | JGI IMG/M metagenome (GOLD analysis project Ga0247735, IMG submission 180934) | Plant litter microbial communities from Arlington Agricultural Research Station in Wisconsin, United States - UWRJ-L178-409R-2 | ecosystem: Environmental > Terrestrial > Plant litter >...
TAAGCATCTGGGCGTACCGGGAGCTGGCCCGGTCCAGTTCTTGCCGGGTGATGCTGCCGTCGGAGTCGGTGACTGCGACCGCGGCCGGCTGCTGTTCGGCATGCCAGCGCAGCGCGTCACCAATCGCGGGAGTGGTCATTCCGCACTCCCCCGCATACCTATTTCGCGACCGTGAGCAGGGAGCGGTAGAGGGTGAGGTGGGCCTCGGCGGCAGCATCCCAGGTGTAGGAGGCGGCAAGACGACGCCCGCGCTCTGCGACGTCGGCGGCCGAACCGCTGTTGTCTGTGTCGCCTGCACCGGCGATGGATGCTCGCAGCGCCGCGGCGATGCCGGCGGGGTCGGTGGCGTAGCGCACCGCGTCGCGGAAGACTTCGCGCAGCACCGGAAGGTCGCGGGCGACAACGGGCACCCCGGCGGCGAGGGCCTCCATGGCGGCGAGGCCGAAGCCCTCCTTGGTGGAGACGAAGCCGAGCGCGGATGCGGCGGCGACCAGCGACGGCAGTTCGTCGTTGTTGATGGTGCCGAGCATTTTCACGTCGATGCCGAGTTCAGCCGCCCGCTGGTCGAATGTGCGGCGGTAGTCGCGGTAGTCGAAGAGTGTTTCCCCACCGGCGATCACCAGGTTGAGGTCACCAAAGGTGAGGGCGTCCGTGGTGGTGTTGGTGCTGGTAGTGGTGGCACCGGCCAGCAGCGCGAATGCCTCGAGCAGGTCGAGGGTTCCCTTGCGCGGTTCTATACCGCCGACGGCGAGCACGTAGGACCCGAGCCGGCTGCTCCAGCGTTCTCGGGCCGCCGTGGCCTCGATGGTATCTTCGGCCGCTGCCGCGAAACGGGCGGCGTCGACCCCGTTGGGTATCACGGTGGCACCGCGGCCCCAGCCGGCGGCGACTTCCGCCGCGACGGCGTCGGAGACGCAGATGAGGGCGTCGGGGTTGACGATGGCGCGTTCGTGGCAGGCGATGAGTTCGGGGGTTTCGAACTGGTCAATGTGGTGAACGGTGCGGATGCAGCGGTCAACGGCGTTCGCGCTGATGCAGTCCTGGGCGTGCACAAGATCGTAGTTGTCGGGTTCGAACGCGTGCCGCAGCTCCCGGATGGAGCGCAGGATGCGTTCGCCGACGGTCTCGGTATCGCTGGCTTCGAAGGGCACAACGCGTACGGAGACTGCAGCATCCACCTGCCGGAAAAAGGTGTTGTCGCCACCGCGGCCCAGGGTCCATACCGTGACGTTGGCACCGGCACGGGCGAGTGCTTCGGCGAGCGCGAGGGTGTGCACCACTCCACCACGGGGTTTGGTGGAGTACGTCAGCAGGGCGATGCGGAGCGGAGGTGTGGTGGCGGCGGGTGAATCGTTCACGGGGCCACAACTGTGGGGCTGTAGGCGGTGGGGACCCGCTCTCCCAGGTGGTGGAGGACGCGGCGAGCGCGGGTCACTTCGTATTCGACGTCGAGGGTGGTGACGGCCAGGGCGCCCTTCGACCAAGTTTTGGAGAGGACGTCGCCGCCGGGGCCAACCACTTTGGCCTGGCCGAGGAAGCGCAGACCACCGAAGATCCCTGTCTGGTTGGAGGAGACAAGCACGATCTGGTTTTCGGCGGCGCGGGCACCGTCGTAGAGGTCGAAGAGGCGGGACTGGCGGTCGTTGGTGAGGCGCTCGGCGCGGTTGGTGGTGCTGGCGGGCCAGGCGGAGAGGCAGGCGATGATGTGGGCGCCGTCGTCGGCGAGCGCCCGCGCCGCCTCCGGGAAGGTTTTGTCGTAGTCGATAAGCATCCCGAGGCGGCCGACGGGGGTGTCGAAAGCGGTGAAGGAGTCGCCGGCTTCGTATACCCGGGATTCGTTGAGGGGCCGGTGTACTTTGCGGTGCACCCCGTGGATGCCTGCCCCGCTGAGGCAGACGGCCGAGTTGTACAGCACGGGTGCCCCGTCCTGTTCACCCTGTTCGGTGAATCCGATACAGACGGTCATCTCGGCGGCGAGGCGCTGCACCTCGAGCAGTTCGGGCGAGTCGAGGGAGAGGGCCGGGGGCAGCTGGTCGAGGTCGGGGTCGACGAGGTCGGTCAGGTAGCCGCCGAGGGTGGCGTCCGGGAACACCAGCAGGGAAACGCCGAGCCGGCGGGCGTCGTCGATGATGCCGGCCACTTTGGGTAGGGCCCTCTCCAGGTCCCGCCCGAAGTGGGCCGCGACTGCTGCGATGATCATCTGCGCCATGCCGTTCAGTTTAGAAGTGCCGTGCGCACCGGGGTGCGCGGGACGAGCCGTCGGTTCAGCCGACCGGGGGAAGCGGCGGATGCATCGTGAGGACCCGTACCCCCGAGGCGGTGTCGAAACGCGCGCTCGAGAGCGCCAGCCGCTCCTTCTGCGCCAGCGCCGAGGTGCAGGCGAAGCCGTACTTCGCCCGCACCCGCTCGCTGGCAATATCCAGCGCCCCGTTGGCACGGTCGAGGAAGTCCCCGACCGTGTAGTCGGCGCCGCTGTCGAGGTGGTCATGCATCACCAGTGACGGGGAATAGCATTCCTCGACGCTGCCGTCCGGCCACTGCACGGTGAAGGTCATTTCTGGCATCAGGTCTGTCCTTTGTCTTTGGCTGGGTCAGGCGCGGCCGAGGCCGGTGACGGTGGAGGACACGGCCGGGGTTTTCTCCCCATCCGGCCAGCGCAGCTGAACGCCACGCTCGAGGGTCATCTCGCCGCATTCGGCGGTCTGCGTCAGGGCGGAGTCCATCCGGCTGCGGCCGGGGGTGTCTGTACTGACCATGGCGAAACCGGGGAAGCAGGTCAGCCAGTCCCCCATCGGTTCTGCCGGGCTGGGGATGTGGTCGACGTCGAGCACTGCGCCGTAACCGCTCGCTTCGGCGAGCATCCCGACGGTACCAACAACACCGGCCATACTCACGTCCTTGGCGGCGGCGGGAGCGGCAGTGGCAATCATGGCGCCGAGCATCCGCAGTTCTGCGCCGCTGCGCGAGGACGACGAGTCCCACTGGCGGCCCTCGAACCCACGACGCCAGGAGCCGGAGAGGTCGGCGGTGATGCTGATGGTGTGGCCGAAGCGGGCGGCACCCCCGCGCACCGGTGTGCTGGTGCGGCCGAGGGCGGTGATCGACAGGGACGGCGCAACGCCAAGCTGGGTGTGGCCGCCGAGGATCGGGACCTCCCAGGCGTCGGAGGCGCTGCGGATGCCATTCATCATGCGGCGCGCGGCGGACAGGGTACGGGCGCCGAGGGCGTCGAGCATTCCCACCGGTGTCGCCCCCATTGCGGAGAGGTCGTTGAGGTTCACAAGCACGGCGCACCAGCCGGCCCATTCCGGGTCCTTCTCGATCAGGGCGGGCAGGATCGCGTCGCAGGCGGCGATCACATCGGTGCCGGGCACGGGGGCACCGTCATCGCCCACAAAACCGCTGCCGCCCAGGGTCGCCTCCGAGGAGGTGCCCCAGGCGCCGTAGGGGTCGAGCAGCGCCTGCAGTTCGGCCTTGGTGCTCTGGACGAGGTCGGCAATGCGGGTGATCGGATACCGCATCCGCACGTGGGCGACCCCGTTGACCTCGCTCACACCGAAGCGGGTCCAGCCGAGCCGGCTGAACATCGTTTCGTTCTGCACCTGCACGGTCGCCTCGAAACGCAGCACACCCCGGGAGAGGGCCTGCTGGCAGGCGACACGCACAAGCTCAGCACCGATGCCGCCCCGCCCTCGGGCACGGGCGTCGACAACGAGCCGGCTGCCGGTCCACCAGCCGATGTCGCGGCCTTCGGTGGCGGGCGCGAGGCGCACACCCCCCACCACGGTGCCGTCGCCCACGAGGGCGACCAGCACCACCGTGCGGGGGTCCTCGTCGATCCGATCGGCGTCGTCGGTATCGAAGAGCCCCTGCTCGGCGACAAACACGTCACGGCGAAGCCGGCGGTACTGCGCCACCTGCGCAGCATCCGCCGGCACAATGCGCCACGGTACCGCCGGGCGGGCGGGCTGCTGCACCGGGGTGAACCCGCCGGTCAGCATGGCAACGTCGTGGAGGGGCATGGTCAGCCGCCCGCCGTCTTGAGGATGCCGCAGGCCCCGCACGCTGCGCAGCCGGCTTTCTGGTCTGAGCCCTTCATGCCGGCGGCCACCAGCAGGTGGGCGACGCGGCGGGAGATATCTTCGAGGACACCGCGGTTCGGTGCCGGCACATGGTCGACATCGGTGGCGAGGGTTCCCTTGAGGGGGCGGAACGGCACGATGAAGGGGTACACACCCATCTCGATGAGTTCCTGCGCGCCGGCGACCATCTCGTCCGGGTCCTCCCCCATTCCCACCAGCAGGTAGGTGGAGACCTGGTTGCGGCCGAAGACCCGCACCGCTTCGCGCCAGGCACCGCGGTACTCATCCATCGTCACCGAGGACTTGCCCGGCATCCATTTGAGACGCACGTCGTCGTCCATCGACTCGACGTGGATACCGATGGAGCGGGCGCCGGCGTTATACAGGTCCTGGATTGCCCGGAGGTCGGCGGGCGGTTCGCACTGCACCTGGATCTCGAGGTCCGGGGCGACAGCCTTCACGGCCTTGACGCAGCGGGCGAGGTGTTTCGCGCCACGGTCCCATCCGTTGGAGGTTCCCGTCGTCATCACCATCTGCTTCACCCCGTCGAGCCGCACGGCCGCCTCGGCGACCTCTGCGAGCATTTTCGGGGTTTTGACGGCGATGGTGCTACCCGACTCCAGCGACGCCTCGATGGCGCAGAACCGGCAGCGGTCTTCCTCGTTGTAACGGATGCAGGTCTGCACCACGGTGGTCGCCAGCACATCCTTGCCATGCAGCTTCGCGATCTTCTCGTACGAGGTGCCGTCTGCGGTCACCAGGTCGTAGAACTTCGGCCGGGAGACCGGTGCAACATCCATCCCGATGTCTGCACCGTCGAGCAGCAGGCGCCCGTTGGTGATGACGTAGGGGCTGGACGGGTTCAGCGGCACCGCCGCACCCTCGCCGTTGAACAGCAGGTGGCCGTCATCGCTCGGGCCAGCGCCACCGGTGCGGCGCACCGGTGCGTTGGTGCGCACCCCCAACAGCGCGATATTGACCCGTGTGGAGACGGGATCGGTGACCGTCACGGCTAGAAGTTGTAGGTGGAGTTGATGATGGCACCCTTGCGGGCGTAGTGGATGAGGGCGTCCTGCACGTCGAGCGGGTGTGCCGGGATCGCCCCCGCGATGAGGTCCTCTTCACGCAGCCCGTGCAGCGAGAGGCCAAAACGACACACAAAAACCGTGCCGCCCTCGGCGATAAACGTCTCCAACGACCCATTAATGTTCTGCTCGCCCGGGAACGCACTGTCACCGGTAGTGGGGAAACCCCGGGTCGCCATCGCGTTCATCGCACCGGGCCCGTAAAAGTAGATCGCCGACTCGAACCCCTTCCGCAACGCCCGCGTGGCCTGCAGGATCGCGACGAAGCTCACCGAGGATTCGTGCGCAATGCCGTGCACCAGGGTGAAATACGATTCCCCCGCCTCGGCCTTGTAATCCGGGAAAATTTTGGTGCTGCCATAGATATTGCTGCCCGTGGGAAGCGAGGGATGCGGAATCTCCGCGAGGGAGGTAGCGATGTTCTCGGCGATGGTGGCGTCGATATCAGACATTGGGATGCTCCTTGGGTGGTGTGTGCGGATCGAGGCAACAGCGGTCGAGCGGTGGAAGGAGTTCTGGGCGCGTCAGGTCGACGGGGCGCGGAGGAGTAATTCCCGCGGGAACCCTGTGGGGGCAACCCGACGGGCGTCGCGGTTGAGATTGGCGGCACGGCCTGCCACGGTGGAGAGAGCATTGATGGTGGGTGTAGCGGCCATGTATCAAGTACAGGCCCCACACGTTTCAGAATGGTTTCGTTCGGAATACAGCCGTGTTTCGGCGCGTGAAGAGTTTGTTACGCCTACCCGCCAGGCAACTGCCAATCCGGTACCGGCGGGCCAGTCGATGAAGCCCGTCGATCAATCAGTCGACGAGGTCCGTCCCGGTGGGCTCCGCCGGGCAACGCAGGCGCAGCAATCCGGAGGGCATCTGCCGGCTCCGCTGTGGCTCGACGACCGTGAGGTGCAGGCCCCCGGTGTCACTGGTGCCGTCCAGGGTGAAGCGGTCGTACGGATTCCAGACGAAAAGGCTCCGTGATGCCGCGGCCAGGAAAACATCCCTGTCCGGCAGCTCGACGGGTTTCCGTCCCATCGACCGCAGGCAGGGCACGAGCTGGGTGTCGTAGTAGTTGTACCGGAACGCCAGCTCCTGCGGGCTCTGCAGCTTGTCTCGCAGCGCCTCGGTCGGATACGCCCACCAGCAGTGCTGCAGCGCGGCGACCTCGACGGCAAAATCCTCTCCGGTGGTGCTCACCCAGTCGATGAACTGCTCCGGACCGAAGTTCACACTGGTCGCCCCTCTCTCAGCCACACAATCGCGCATCACGGTCGCCCATTCCGCATCGGTGACGAAACGCACAAACTCGAGGGGTTCCGCCGGTGGCCGCACGCGCCCGGATCCGCCGAAACTGGGGGCACGATCGGCGATGTAGGTCTCCATCATGCTGCGCAGCTGTGCGTCGGTGGCCGGCGGCGGAAGCGGGGACTTTGGCGCGGTCACCATCACCGCTGCCGCAACCACCAGGGCAACGGCGACAAACGGAACCAGCAGCAGCGCGACCAGGCGGGCGATCGCCCCGAGGCGCCGCGCCGGAGCAGCCACGGTCGCCGGCGACCGGGCTCCGCGCCATCGCGAACCGCTCATACCTCACTGTCTCAGAAGCATCCGGCCGCGCACAGTGGCAATATCCAGAAAAATAAGGATGCCCCGGGCCCCTGCAGCAGCACATCGCTGCAGAGGCCCGGGGCATCCCGGATTGGTGGGGGTTACTGGGCGCCGTAGCCGCCGACGGGGTTGAAGCCGACGGGCAGGGCGAACGGGTCGATCACCCGGGTGGAGCGGTCGGAAGTGACCATCAGCGCGGCCAACTCGGCCGCGGCGCGAGCGATGCGTCCACCGAGGGCACTCGTGTGGCCCTCGGCACCGCTTCCCCAGTCTGACGACGCCGCGTAGACGGAGGTCGGGGTGACCACGGCGTGCAGGTAGGTGAACAGCGGGCGCATCGAATAGTCCAGTGCGAGCGAATGTCGTTCAGTTCCCCCGGTCGCCCCGAGCAGGGTGGCGAGGTCGGTGATGGCCTCTGGCTCGATGACGTCGACAAACGACTTGAACAGTCCGCTGTAGCTGGTGGTGAAAATCGGGGTGACCGCGATCAGCCCATCGGCGGCGGCCACCGCCTCAAGCGCCTCCGACAACGCCGGCGACGGGAACCCGGTGATCAGGTTGTTGACAATATCGTGCGCCAGATCTCGAAGCTCAACCACCTGAACGGTGGTCTCGATCTCGTCCCCGGCGAGCCGCTCGACGACGGCGGCGGTCAGCCGGTCGGCGAGCAGCCGGGTGGACGACGGCTGGCTGAGCCCTGCCGAGACAACTACGAGGCGACGGGTGGTCATGACCGCACCGCCTGGGCGTCGAGGTCGATCGAGACGGAACTGGTTGCCCCGAATCCGAGCGAAGCATCGTTTGCCGCGGACTGCGCCTTGGCGACGAGGGCCTCGTGGGTGGGGCCGTCCGGGACGTGCGCCGGGCGGTTCTTGGCGAATTCCTTCCGCAGCACGGGGACAACTTCCTCACCGAGGATGTCAATCTGCTCAAGCACCGTCTTCAGCGGGAGGCCGGCGTGGTCCATCAGGAACAACTGGCGCTGGTAGTCACCGAAGGATTCGCGCATCCCGGCGTAGCGGTCGATGACCTGCTGCGGGCTGCCCACGGTCAGTGGGGTCTGCTCGGTGAAGTCCTCAAGCGAGGGTCCGTGGCCGTAGACCGGGGCGTTGTCGAAGTAGGGGCGGAACTGCCTGACCGCGTCCTGCGAGTTTTTGCTCATAAACGCCTGGCCGCCCAGGCCGACGATGGCCTGGTCTGCAGTGCCGTGGCCGTAGTGCTCGAAACGCTGGCGGTAGTAGCTGATGAGCTTCATGTAGTGCTCTTTCGGCCAGAAGATGTTGTTGGCGAAGAAACCGTCACCGTAGTACGCGGCCTGCTCGGCGATTTCGGGCGAGCGGATGCTGCCGTGCCAGACGAACGGCGCAACACCGTCGAGGGGGCGCGGGGTCGACTGGAATCCCTGCAGCGGGGTGCGGAAGCGACCTTCCCAGTTGACGTACTCTTCGGTCCACAGGCGGTGCAGCAGCGCGTAGTTCTCGATGGCCAGCGGGATGCCCTCGCGGATGTCCTTACCGAACCAGGGGTAGACCGGGCCGGTGTTGCCGCGTCCCATCATCACGTCGACGCGACCGTCGGAGACGTGCTGCAGCATTGCGTAGTCTTCCGCGATCTTCACCGGGTCGTTGGTAGTGATCAGGGTCGTCGCGGTCGACAGGATGATCTTGCTGGTCTTCGCGGCGATGTACCCGAGCATCGTTGTCGGCGACGAGGGCACAAACGGCGGGTTGTGGTGCTCGCCGAGGGCGAAGACGTCCAGTCCGACCTCTTCTACCTTCTCGGCAATGGTCAAGATGGCCTTGATGCGCTCATATTCACTGGGCGTGGTGTTGTTGGTGGGATCTGCCGTCACATCTCCGACGGTGAATATTCCGAACTGCATTGTGCTCTCATTTCTATGCGTTTGCATGAACAGTGAGAGTAACCGGAGCATCCGGAAATCTATTCCCGCTCGGTGAGAATCGTCGCACACGCCTGACAGCAGTCGCAGGGGCATGCCATTCACCGCTGCCACCTGCACCGGCCCCAGGCCAACTACCCGCCTTTTAGGATTTGAGCGTTGTCGCTGATGTTCGGAACGGTTACGGTTCCGGGCAATGCGATTCGAGTTAGAACTCACGGGCAAGGCCGATGAGGGCGTTCCTGCGGTTGCGCTCCCCCGGCACCAGCGGGTTGACCATCACTTCGTCCGTTTCGTAGATCCTGGCAAGTTCGCGAAGTTGCTCGGCAACCTGCGGTGCGGTTCCCGCGATGAGCCGGCCGGCATTGCGCGCGCGGACAGAGAGCTCCGTGGCGGACCAGCGGTGTGCGGCTGCGAGCGGGAGTGATGGTAAACGTTCCAGGGGCGTACCGGTCTCGGCCGATGTGAGCCAGAGATGGAAGGCATCTGCCAAAGCGGCAGCTTCCTCCTCGGTCTCGCCCACGGCGACGAATACCGCGACGATAACTGCGGGTTCCGGGAGGAACACGCTGGGGACGAAGGACTCCCGGTAGTGCCGGGCGGCGTTGGCACCGCGTCCTGACGCATTGATGAAGTGCGCGAAGGTGAAGCCCAAGCCCCGGGCTCCGGCAAGTTCAGACGTTGCACCGCTGGCCGCAAGCACCCACGGGATCGGGGTGGTCCCTGCTGACGGGGATGCGGATAGTCCTGAATATTTAGAGCCTGGAACATGCTCGCCGGTGAGAAATCCGACGAGGTCGGCGACTTTCGCCGGGTACGGAAGGTTGTCGGCCTTCTCGTCGTTGAGCGCCGCCGTCACACGCTGGTCGGCTCCGGGTGCTCGACCAAATCCGAGATCGATCCGTCCCGGGTTCAGCGCGTCGAGCGAACGGTAGTTCTCGGCAACCTTCATGCTGCTGTAGTGCGGAAGCATCACTCCACCGGAGCCGATCCGGATGGTTGTTGTCTGCGCGGCAAGATGCGCCATAACCACTTCGGGGCTAACGCCGGCAAAGCCGGGAATACCGTGATGCTCCGAGACCCAATACCGCGAGTAGCCGAGGGCTTCCGCTTTCTTCACAAGCCTGGTCGATGCCGCGAGGGCATCACCGGCCGAAAGTCCTTCGTCGATGGGGGAATAGTCGAGCACTGAGAGACGCATAGGGTGAATTGCTCTTCCTGAACTGGGGATTATTCGGAGACATTCTCCGCTTAGGTGCAGCGCAGAGGACTCGCTGTATATTCCCGAACGTCCCGTTTCGGCCCGACCAATTGTGGAGTCGTCGCCCGGCGGTTCACCCGGCAGCGGCCGACGAGCCGGCGACTCGAGCGCTCGTGCACCGCCGACCGAGGACGGCTGTTAGCTGGGCTGCTGGGTGGGGACGATGACGCCCTGGCGGAGGTTGATGTGGCGGGCCCTGCTCGTCAGGTAGCCGATAAGGTCGGCGATGTCCTCGGGTGCGAGGCCGGGCAAAACCTCGAAGGTGCCCGCAAGGGTTGCCGAGTGCTCGGCATTGTCAATGTGGTTGCCAAGCTCGGTGCGGGTGAGGCCCGGTTCGAGGTTGGTGAGCCGTACGTCGAGCGGTCCAAATTCCTGGCGAAGCGACGCGGTCAAGTGTGTCAGTGCTGCCTTGGTCGCGTTGTACACGGCGTACTCCTTCATCGGCATGTGGGCTGCTACCGACGAGATGGTGACTAGGTCCGCGGTCGCGCCCTCGGACGCTGCGACGATCAGGTCATCTCCGAACGCGGTGACAATGCGCAGCGTGCCCGCGAGGTTTGTGTCGATCATGCGAGACCACTCGTCCACCCGCTTAGCCGAGATCGGGTTGGGCAGCATCACCCCCGCCGCGCTCACCACGAGGTCCACGCGTCCGAATGTCTGGTGGATATTGCTGACCGCGGCGGCGACGGAGGCGTCGTCGGTGAGGTCGGTCGGGACGGCGAGGGCACGATCGCCGAGTTCGGCGGCAAGCCTGGTGAGTACGTCGGCCCGGCGGGCGATGAGCGCCACTCGTGCGCCGGAGGCGATGAGGAGGCGCGCGGTGGCTTCGCCCATGCCGCTTGCGGCCCCGGTGACGACGGCGGTTCGGTTGGAGAGTTCGTTGTAGGTTGTCATCTCTCGAGAGTGCTCCCGCAGTTCAACTTTTTCGGAGTGCTGCCGAACCGGGGTCTGCGAGAACCAGTCACAGGGGAATAGACGGTGCAAGACTGTGCTGCATGAGCAGCGACATCGGCGAGTTTCTCCAGGCACGGCGTACCCGCCTGAGCCCGGACATCTTCGGGCTCCCCACATCGGGCCGGCGACGTGTACCCGGGCTGCGGCGCGAGGAATTGGCAATGCTCGCCGGTGTCAGCGTGGACTATTACACGCGGGTGGAACAGGGGCGAGCCGAGTCCGTCTCGGACTCGGTGCTGGGCGCTATCGCAGGGGTCCTCGGCCTGGACGACACGGAGCGAGCCCACCTGATGCTGCTCGCCAGGCCCCCACGGGAGGACAGCACGATGCCCGAACAGCATGTTCGGCCCGGTGTACAACGACTTCTCGACTTGATGCCCGACGTGCCGGCGTTCGTCGCGGGCCGGTGGCAGGAGATCCTTGCCACCAATGCACTCGGTGCAGCCCTGCTGCCCTCGGGTCTGCGCGAAGGTTCGAACTCCGCCCGGTTTGTATTCCTCGATCCCGAATCGCGGGACTACTACCTGGACTGGGAGGAGGTCGCTGCGGATACCGCGGCGACCCTGCGGTGGGAGACAGGAGTGCACCCGGGCGACCCGGTGCTCGCCCGCCTGATTGGCGAGCTCAGTATTGCGAGCCCTGCATTCACACACCTCTGGGCCCAGCAGGATGTGCAGGTGAAGTCCTATGGAACCAAGCGCATGGTGCACCCCTCGGTCGGTCTGTTGATCCTCGACTACGAGACGCTCGCGCTGCCCGACGACACCGACGAGATTCTGGTTACTTATGTTGCACGTAACGAGAGCAGTGCGGCTGCGCTTGAGGTTCTGAAGGATCTCGCCGGACGCTGATCACCGGGACACCGTGTCCTTCGGGTCCGGCCGTTCGACGGGTTAGCGCACATAGGGTCGCGCGTCAGAGCGGCCCTCATTGTCATTGCCGTCTCACTACCTGGTGCTGCTCGCTGCGGTCCCGACGACCTTTGCGACCTTCTTCGGCTCCGACACCATGGCCAGGTGTCCGACTTTCACCTTGCTCACCGTCGAATTTGCGCGCTCCGCCATTGTGAGCTGCAGTTCACGTGGGATGCTGGCATCCTTGGTGCCGGCGACGTACCAGGACGGTAGCCTCCTCCACGCCTCGGCGGCTGACGCCTTCTCGTTGACAGCGCTGAACATGGTCGGGGGGATGCTTCGCGTAGGACGATGCCTGCTCGGCCTTGGACAGGCCGTTCGCGCAGCCCGGGCCGGAGGCGTCCTTCTTCAGGTACAGGTCGATGTCGCCCTCGGGAGCTCCCGGGTACGGGATCGTGTCAAACAAGTGTGTCGGGTCCACCGGGCCCGCGCTGCTGAACCCTAGGCCCAGCCAACAAAGGCGCGAAGGGCCGCAGCGGTACCGGCGGCGGCAATCACCACCACAATAAACGGCGCGCGCAGCAGCAGCGCGATGATTGCCGCGAGCAGGCCGGCGGCGCGAGCATCCA
>Ga0247735_1000809_pt1 | contig 12361 bp, 8 predicted proteins | sample UWRJL178409R2_FD_180934 | JGI IMG/M metagenome (GOLD analysis project Ga0247735, IMG submission 180934) | Plant litter microbial communities from Arlington Agricultural Research Station in Wisconsin, United States - UWRJ-L178-409R-2 | ecosystem: Environmental > Terrestrial > Plant litter >...
ATCCTCGATCTCGACCGGCAAGTTCGAGGTCGGCATCAACGGCATGCTTGGCCGTTATCTGATCCCCGGGCTCGGCATCGTGGACGTCAAATCCACCCTTCGCGTGGTGCCGGGTCCCGGTGGGCGTGGCACACGCGTGATCGGCACCGGCACCGCGCAGATGGTGCGGCTCGACAATGCGTTCTTCCGCTCGCTCACCGGCGGCTTGCCGAAAATCGTCACCGGGCTGGAGCGCACGCCAGACGGCATTCTCCACCTCAATAACCTGGTGCTGACGTCGCCGTCGCTCCGGTTGACCGGCAACGGCATTCGCCGGCGGGACGGCACCTTCCATTTCGAGGGACGCGGGACCCAGGCGACCTATGGCCCGCTCACCCTGAAGCTCGACGGCAAGATCGACCGGCCGACGCTCGACCTCGTGTTCGAACGGCCCAACGAGTCGATGGGGCTGACGGACGTGGTGACGCATCTCGATCCGACGGCGCGGGGCTTCGCCTTTACCGCGCGGGGTGGATCACGACTGGGCCCATTCAACGGCAAGGGCGAGATCCTGTTGCCGCCGGGCGGCGGCGGGTCGATCCAGATCGACGAGCTGAATGTCAGCGGCAGCAAGGCGAACGGCACCCTGGCGATCGTCGATGGCGGCTTCGACGGGCGGCTGGCGATTGCGGGCGGCGGTCTGTCGGGCGAATTGCTTTTCCGGCCCGTCGGCACGATCCAGCGGATCGAGGCGCATATCGACGTGACGTCGGCCACGCTCGCCAACAACATCACCCTGCGCCGCGGTCGGATCGACGCGGTCATGCTGCTCGATCCCGCGGGTACCTCGATCGAGGCAACCGCGACCGGTTCGGGGGTCCGGCGCGGCACCCTGTCGCTCGGACGATTTGCGGCCAATGTCTCGCTGCGCGGGGGGCGAGGACAAATCCGCGCTTCAGTGGCGGGTTCGCGCGGCCGGGCCTTCGATATTCAGACGGTCACCGAAGTGACCCCCGACAGCTTCGCCCTGTCGGCGCAGGGCACGCTGGATCGTCGCCCGATCAAGCTGGTGACACCGGCGGAGTTCACTCGTGACGGCGATAGCTGGCGGCTCGCCCCGACCAAGCTGAGCTTCGCTGGCGGTGACGCGCAGGTGGCCGGCCGGTTCACTGGCGCCTCGAGCGCGGTGGACGCGACGCTGTCGCGCATGCCGCTGTCGATCCTCGATATCGGCTATCCGGGGCTCGGGCTCGGCGGCACTGCCTCGGGCAAGCTGTCCTTCACGCAAGGGCGCGGCACCGCGCCGACCGGGCGGGTCGACATGACCGTGCGAGGGCTGACCCGGTCGGGACTGATCCTGTCGTCGCAGCCAGTCGATGTCGGTATTGCCGGCATCCTCCAGCCGGGTAAGGCCGCCGCGCGCGCTGTGGCGAAGAGCGGCGGCAAGACGGTCGGGCGGGCCCAGGCGCAGCTTATGCTGTCGGGCTCTGGCGATCTTCCGAGCCAGCTCGCCAATGCCGGGCTGTTCGCGCAGCTGCGCTACGACGGACCGGCCGACACGTTGTGGCGGCTCACCGGCATGGAGTTGTTCGACCTGACCGGCCCTGTCGCGATCGGCGCCGATCTCGGCGGCAAGGTCAACGATCCGCAGATCCGCGGTGTGCTCGAGGCGAAGAACGCCCGTATCGAAAGCGGGGTGACTGGAACCTTGCTCTCCAATGTCCAGGCCACCGGGCGCTTCGGCGGATCGCGGCTGGTGATCGACAAATTCGCGGCCGATGCGGGCAAGGGCGGCCGCGTGACGGGCACGGGCACCTTCGATCTTGCCGCCGCCAATGGCTTCGGCATCGACCTCGCGATCCGCGCCGAGAATGCGGTGATGATCAACCGCGACGATATCGGCGCGACCGTCACCGGGCCGCTGACGATCAAGTCGGATGGGCAGGGCGGGGTCATCGGCGGCGATCTGCTGCTCAACAAGAGCCGCTATCGGCTCGGCCAGGCGACCGCGGCGAGCGCTGTGCCGCAGCTCAACATCCGCGAGATCAACCTGCCGGGCGGCGGCGAGGAAGACGATGCGCCACGCAAGCCATGGCGGCTGGCGATCAAGGCGCATGCTCCCGGCATGTTGACCGTCAGCGGCCTGGGGCTCAGCAGCGAATGGTCGGCCGACCTCGATATCGGCGGGGCGCCCGAAAATCCCGCGATCACTGGCGAGGCCGATCTGATCCGGGGCGATTATGAATTCGCCGGCCGCCAGTTCGAGCTGGTGCGCGGGCGCATCCGGTTCGCGGGCGAAGTGCCGGCCAATCCCTCGCTCGACATCGCCGCCAACGCCGATTCGACGGGCCTCAGCGCGACGATCCGGGTCACCGGTTTCGCCCAGAAGCCGGAAATCAGCTTCACCAGCACGCCTGCCTTGCCCGAGGACGAACTGCTCTCGCGATTGTTGTTCGGCACGTCGATCACCAACCTGTCGGCGCCCGAAGCGCTTCAGCTCGCTGCGGCGGTCGCGGCGTTGCGCGACGGCAATGGCGGGTTGAACCCGATCAACGCCGTGCGCCGTGCGGCCGGCCTCGACCGGTTGCGCATCCTTCCCGCCGATCCGCAGACCGGCGCCGGCACCTCGGTCGCCGCGGGTAAATACGTCACGCGCCGGCTGTTCGCGGAGATCATCACGGACGGCGCGGGCTACTCGGCGACTCAGGTCGAGTTCCAGGTCACCCGCTGGCTGTCGATCCTGTCGAGCATTTCGACCCTCGGCCGCCAGAGCGCCAACATCAGGGTGTCGAAGGATTATTGAGCGGAGGGGTCAGGCCAGATGACGCGCGATGGACACTCTCCCACCCTCGCGTGTTCTCCCCTCACACCACCAGCTTATGAGGCCGCATGACACTTCCCCAGATGCTATCGATCGCCACACTTGCGGGGATGATGGCGCTCTTCATCTGGGGTCGGTTCCGCTATGATGTGACGGCGATCATCGCATTGTTGGCGGCGCTCGCGCTCGGCATCGTCAAGCCGAAGGAAGCATTCAGCGGCTTCTCCGACGACATCGTCATCATCGTCGGCTCTGCCCTCGTGATGTCGGCGGCGGTGCAGCGGTCGGGCGTGATCGAGATCGCGCTGGCCTTCGTCTCGAAACGGGTGAAGCGTGTGCGCTCGCAATTGCTGGTGCTGACCGCCTCGGTCGGCATTGCCTCGGCATTGGTCAAGAATGTCGGCGCCTTGGCGATGCTGATGCCCGCCGCCTTCTCGATGGCAAAGAAGAACAACACCAGCCCGTCGGTCTTCCTCATGCCGATGTCGTTTGCGTCGCTGCTCGGCGGGCTGATGACGCTGGTCGGCACCTCGCCCAACATCATCGTCAGCCGCGTACGCGAAGACATGACCGGCCAGCCGTTCCGCATGTTCGACTATTTCCCGACCGGTTTCGGATTGCTCGTGGTCGGGCTGATCTTCCTGCGCTTCGCTTATCGCCTTCAGCCGCGGGACCGCCGGGCCGCGCCGACGATGGGGGAGGCGCTCGACATCAAAGGCTATGTTACCGAGGTCACGTTGATCGAGGGCTCGCTGGCGATTGGCGAGACCGTTGGCGCTTTTGTCGATCGTCACGAGAAGGAAGTGACGATTACGGCAATGGTGCGTGATGGCATGCGCAGCCTGCCGCTCCGCGGCTCAGAGCTGCGCGAAGGCGACATGCTGATCCTTGGCGGAAATCCGGATGCGCTGGAACGCGTGATCGCGGGCGACAGGCTCGCCCTGGAGGGTGAGCATCGCGACGCGCCGGAGGGCAGCGAGAAGGACGAAACGGGCGTCATCGAGGCCGTGGTTTCAGCGAATTCCGTACTCGTCGGCCGCACTGCCGGCCAGTTGCTTCTCCAACAGCGCTTCGGCGTGAACCTGATCGCGGTCTCGCGCGCCGGCGAGCGGCTGACCAAGCGGCTGGGCGAGACCGCGCTCAACGCAGGGGACGTGATCGTCCTGCAGGGGCCGCTCGGTCTGCTCCCGGAACGGCTGCGCGACCTTGGCGCGCTACCGCTCGCGGAACGCTCGCTCCGTCTCGGCAACTCCAATCGCGGGTGGCTGGCGATCGTCATCCTGGCGGTGGCCATGATGGCGACGGCAAGCGGCTATGTCCCCGTCGCGGTCGCCTTTTTCGCCGCTGCGGGGCTGGTCATGGCGACGGGCGCGCTGCCGGTGCGGGAGGCTTACGACAATGTCGAATGGCCGATCCTGATCATGCTCGGCGCCCTCATCCCGGTCAGCGATTCGCTGCGCACCACCGGCGCGTCGGACGTGATCGCGACCTGGCTCGCCGGGGTCGGCGCGACCCTGCCGCCATGGGGCGCGGTGGCACTCATCCTGGTCGCGGCGATGGCCGTGACGCCTTTCCTCAACAATGCGGCGACCGTGCTGGTGATGGCCCCGATCGCCGCCGTGTTCGCGCATGATCTCGGCTATCGGCCCGAGGCGTTCCTGATCGCAACCGCGATGGGCGCCGGCTGCGATTTCCTCACCCCGATCGGCCACCAGTGCAACACGCTGGTGTTTGGACCGGGCGGCTACCGCTTCAGCGATTATGCGCGGCTAGGCGCGCCGTTATCGGTCCTGGTGGTGCTCGTCGGGACGCCGTTGGTACTGTGGACCTGGCCGCTGCACTGAAACAGCACTGCTTCCGCCAGCAGGTCGGGCAGTTCCGGCGCCATATGGGGGTATAGATCGGGTTCGATCGCCTCCAGTTCCATCAGCGCGAGGTTGCCGTCGGCAAGCCGCAACAGGTCGACCCGCGCATAGAGCGGCGCTTCGGGCAGCGCGGCGATCACTGTCCCGGCCAGCATCAGTTGCAACGCTTCAGGCTCGAACCGGCTGAACTGGCCTCCGAATTGCGGCTGGATACGAAAATCGCCCGGTTTAGCGACCTTCCGCACCGCATGGCTGAAACTACCGCCGACGAACAGGAAGGAGAGTTCACCCTCACCCGAGACAGCGGGCACGAACGGCTGGATGATCGCATCGTCGAGTGGTTCGACCGCGTCCCCCGGCCGGGCTCGGACCGTGCGGAAGCTCCCGCCGGAAACCTGCGGCTTGACCACCAGCTCATCGGCACCGAAGCGCTCGAACGCCGCTGCGACGGTCGCGTCGTCGGCTCGCCCGAACCAGCTCGGCACAATTGAAATGCCCGCCGCGTCGAGTTCCTGCAGATAGGTCTTGCGCGTGTTCCAGGCCAGCAGGGCAGGCGCATTGAGCAGCAATCGCTCCGCTGGCCATGCGGCCAGCATCGCCTCCCATCGCACCACGTCGAGATGATAGCCCCAGGCGAACAGCGCGAGCGTCGCGTTGCTCCGCTGTACGCCATCACCCGGCGCTACGTCCCAGGGCCGGGGGACAAGCGTCATCCCGCGCGCGGCAAAGGCCGTGCGATACCGGTCGAGTATCTCCACCGCCGCCGCGCCATATTCACTGGCGGCGGCGGGCATCAGCACATCGATAGTCAGGGTCATGGTCGTCAGGCAGGCTCGCCCACGATGGTCTTCACTTCCATGAAGTCGGTCAGGCCGTATTTGCCGCCCTCGCGGCCATTGCCCGACTGTTTGTAGCCGCCGAACGGCCCGTTGCCATCGGGCGCCCAGCTATTGATCGTGACCAGGCCGGCACGCATCCGCGGCGCGACCTTGGCGGCGGCGGCGGGATCGCCCGAGATCGTCGCGGACAGGCCATAAGGCGTGTCGTTGGCGATGCGGATCGCCTCGTCCTGCGAGTCATAGGAGGTGATCGTCGCCACTGGCCCGAACGTCTCCTCCTGCGCGATGCGCATGTCGGGCGTCACGCCGGTGAACAGGGTCGGCTTGATGAAATAGCCGGCATTGCGACCGTCCGGTCGGCCGGTGCCGCCGGTGACGAGCGTCGCGCCCTCGTCGATCGCGGACTGGATCAGGCCCTGGATCTTCTCATATTGCGCCTTGTTGACCACCGGGCCGATATGCGCGCCCATCACGGCGGGGTCGCCGACCGGCGTCGCTTCCATCATCGTCTTCACGACCTGAGTCGCGGCATCGACTTGCGAGGCGTGGACCAGCAACCGCGTCGGCGCGATGCAACTCTGCCCCGAATTGGCGAGCACGCCCGACACCGTCGGCGGTAGTACCGCCGCGAGATCGGCACCCTCGAGCACCAGGTTCGGCGCCTTGCCACCCAGTTCCTGATGCACGCGTTTCACGGTCGCGGCGGCGGCCTGTGCCACAGCGATGCCGGCGCGGGTCGATCCGGTGAAGCTCACCATGTCGACATCCTTGTGGCTCGACAGCGCCGCACCCACGCCCGGGCCGTCGCCATTGACCAGGTTGAACACGCCCGCGGGCACGCCGGCCTTTTCCAGCACTTCGGCCAGGATCATCGCGCAGGCCGGCGATTCCTCGCTCGGCTTCAGCACCATCGTGTCGCCGGCGGCGAGGGCGGGGGCGACCTTCGCGCAGATCTGGTTGAGCGGCCAGTTCCACGGCGTGATCATCGCGACGACGCCGAGCGGTTCATGCACTACCCGCGCTCGGCCGATCCGCTCCTCGAACTGGAATGCGTTCAGCGCCTTCAGGGTCGACATGAAATGCCCGAGCCCCGCCGGCGCCTGGGCCGCGGTCGCGAAGCCGATCGGTGCGCCCATTTCCTGGCTGATCGCGGCAGCGAGATCGGGGATGCGCGCCTTATATTCCTCGATGATCCGGCCGAGCAGTGCGGCGCGCTCCTCGACGCTGGTCTGCGACCAGCTCTCGAACGCGCGCCGCGCGGCGGCGACGGCCTTGTCGACATCGGGGCCGGTGCCGAGCGTGATCTCGGTGCAGGGCTGCTCTGTCGCGGGATCGATCACCTCGTGGCGCTTGCCGCCGTCGCTCTCGACCCAGGCGCCGTCGATATAATGCTTGAGGTAGCTCTTCATCCTCGCCTCCGATTTTTTGAATTCGCGGTACGGTGTAGCCGTCTTGATGGCGGGCAACGCGAAACGTTGCAACCTGAAACGCGATGATTATGTGCACCTCACCCTATCAGGAGACCGACATATGGCGCGCGTTGCACGGATCGAGCGGACCGGTGGCCCGGAGGTGTTTCAGTGGGTCGATGTGGACCTGACAGATCCCGGTCCCGGCGAAGTCCGCATGCGCAACACGGCGGTCGGGCTGAACTATATCGACACCTATTTCCGCAGTGGGCTCTACCCGGCCGAACTGCCGACGGGCCTGGGTGGCGAGGCGGCTGGAGTGATCGAGGCGGTCGGTCCCGGCGTGGACGGGTTCGCGGTCGGCGACCGGGTCGGCACCTTCGGTCCGGCGCGCGGCGCCTATGCGACCGAGCGCAATCTGCCGGCGGATCAGGTGATGATTCTGCCCGACAGCGTCGACGATCGCACCGCGGCGGCGCTGCTGCTGAAAGGGTGCACGGCGGAGTTCCTGATCGAGCGCTGCGCGAAGGTGCAGGCCGGCCAGACCGTGCTGGTCCACGCCGCGGCGGGCGGCGTCGGTCATATCCTGGTCGGCTGGCTGAAGCATATCGGGGCGACCGTGATCGGCACCGTCAGCACCGAGGAGAAGGCCGAGCAGGCGCGGGCGGCGGGCGCCGATCATGTGCTGCTCTACAAGCAGGTCGATGTCGCGAAGGAGGTCCGGGCGCTGACTGATGGCAAGGGTGCGCCGGTGGTGCTCGACGGCATCGGCAAGGCCACCTGGCCGGTGTCGCTGGCCGCAACCGCGAAGCGCGGCCTGATCGTCAGCTATGGCAATGCCGGCGGCGCCGTCACTGATGTCGCGCTCGGCGTGCTGGCGGCCAAGGGATCGCTGTTCGTCACGCGCCCGACCCTGTTCGACTATTATGTCGACCACGCGGAGAAGCAGGCCGGCACCAACCGCCTGTTCGAGATGCTGGCCGTCGGCGCGATCATGCCCGAAATCGGCCAGACCTTCGCGCTGGAAGACGCCGCCGAAGCGCACCGCGCGCTGGAGGCGGGCGAGACGCGCGGGGCAACGGTGCTGCTGCCCTAGTTCCTCCCTGGCACGGGGAGGAATGGGTCACCCCAGCGTCCTGGCCGCCAGTCCCGCGCAATCCGCGTCGGTCGCCCGTGGCCCTTGCTTGCCGGCGATCGACTGGCCGATCGCCTTGAAGATGTTGCCGACCGACTTGGTGCCCGGGGCGAGCGCGACATCGGGCATCTTGATCGAGCCGCCGATGATCAGCGACCCAGGCAGCCGCAACACGCTTTTATCCTTGGGCGCGCCGGTCAGGCGGAGGGCGATCTGCTCGGACGGAAAGCTGATCGTGCCCGTGCCGTTTGCTTGGCTGCGGGTCGTATCGATCAGGAACGGATCGGCCGTTCCCACGCCGCGTCGCACTGACAGCCGGACGATGGCGCAACGCAGGGTCGACTGCGTGTCCTTGTCCGTGAACAGCCCGCGGCCCAGGTCGAGGCCGAGAAAGGAAGCAATCTTGGCGGGCAATACGCCGTCGCGCGCGACCAGCCCGATCGTGCCGTCCGACGCACCGACCACGTCGCGGATCGTGCTGCCGGTGCCGGACAGCTTCACCCTCCCGTCGACGCGCCCGTCAACCTCGCCATCGCCACCGGCCAGTGTCTCGATGCTGCTGCCGACAAGCTTCAGGTCGATCTTCACCAGCGGCTCGGGCTTTCCACCACGCTGCTCGACTCGCATCGAGCCGGCGATGCTGCCGCGCGTCAGATCGAGCGTGAACGGGGCGACGGTCAGGAGTTGATGGTCGATCGACACCGCGCCGCGCATCGCCCGTAGCGACGATGATTTGGCGCTGATCAGCTGGCGCACGCTGAAGGTGATCGTGCCGTCCGTACGGGTGATCTTTCGGATGTTGATCCGCGTATCGGGCACCAGCCGAGGCCCGATCTCCTGCCGTTTGGCCGCTGCTTTCAGCGCGCCCGCGCGCGATGTGAAATCGTCGAAGTCGAGCCGGTTGGAGAAGACCGCGCCGTCCAGCCTTGTCCGTCCATCCACCTTGCGCACGTCGATATGTCCGGTGATGTCCGACCGGCCGATCAGCCCGTCGAGGCCGGTGACCTTCCACAACCCGCCATCGCGCCGGGCATGCGCCTTGAGCCGAACGGGACGCGTGCCGAACAGGCCGGCCTCGATGATCGAATCGACGAATTTCAGGTCGTCGGCGCGCGCCGTCACGTCGATGCTCAGCCGGCTCGGATCGAGCGGGGCGTCCATCGCGCCGATCACCGTCATGTCGAGTGCGGCGCCGCGGATCGTCGCCCGGAACGGCCAGCTTTTGCGCTCCGCGCCTTCGATCGCCGGGCCCCGCGCCGCGATCGCCACAGGCTCGCCGCGCACGACACCGGTACCGGTCACGATCACGCCGTGTTGCGGATCGGCGGAGATCTTCGCGGTGAAGGCACGGTGCTGGAAGGCGTCGCGATAGGAGATGCTGCTGTTCGCGATACGCAGGCTGGTGAGCGCGATCGAGTCTCCGCCGCCGCCATCCTGCGCCGGATCGTCCGGCTTGCTCCAGCTCTTGCGCCGCTGGGCATCGCGGACCAGCACCAGATGCGCGCCGCTCACGTCGATCCTGCCCGGGCGGAAATGCCCGAACAGCAACGGCAGCACAGGGAAGCGCAGCGTGGCGCTCTCGACAGCGATCAGGTCACCGGTGCCCGCCCAGGCGGCCTGCGGTATACGCAGGCCCCGGATCGTTACGGTCGGCGAGAGCGAGAAGGCATCGAGCCGCTCGATCGACCCGATCGTCACCGGCCGGCCGAACTGCGCGCTCAGCCGCGTTTCGACGGTGGGTTTGAACATCCCCCACGGCATCATCGCGAGCGCGATCAGCCCGAGGACGAGCAGTGTCACGACGCCTCCGGCGGCGATATGGAATCGCCGGTCGGCGAGGACGGTGCGCATGGTCATCGCGGCAAGGACGAACCGACGGCCGGATTCGTTCCCCATCCAGAACCGCGCCCGCGCCGCGAAAAAGCGAAAAAGCGGTCAGCGTGATTTAGTGACGTGGCATGCCGCCGCCGGTAGGTGACGACCGCGCGATTACGCGGCGGGCGGCGGCCGGTCATCGTCGTAATCGCCCCAGGGAGAGGTGTCATTGGCCGCCCCGGGTGGGCCGCGCCGCGTCTTGTTTTTCGGCACGCGCACCGGTTTCAACAGGGCGCGATGGGTCGCGGACCGCGCGCGCCACCGCGTCGGCAATGCCTCATATTCGACCAGCGCGAGCAGAGCCCGCTCGGTAGGCTCGGCCGCCCAGGACAATGTCACGCCGTCAAGGCCGTCCAGGCACAGCGCACTGGCCGGTGAGATGCACCATATTCGCCCGCGCCAGCCTGATTGCTCGACGATCTGGCGAACCGCCAGCGCCCCAGCGCAGGAGTGGATGACGATCCCGCCCACGCCAGCGGAGAAGCCCGCGTCACCGATCTCCGGCGGATCGACCGGGGCGGCGTCGTACACCGGCACATGGTCGACGTGAAAACCGCGATTGGAAAGGGACCGGCTGAGAGTGCGCGACGTCCGGGACGCGCAGAATTCCACCACCCGGCCGCCGGGCGGCAGGACATGGGCAAGCAGCCCGGCCAATATCTCTTCGTCGCCGCCGGTCGAGGTAATGTTCGCATATCCCGCCGCGCGCGCGGCGCACGCGACGCCGTCCGACGCCGCGAACACGGCAATCGTGTCGTTCACCGCTGGCCGCCGATGGTGGCGGACGGCATGCGCGCTGGTGAAGACGATCGCATCCGGCCGGCCTTGGACTGGATCATGCGCAAGCGGCCGGGTGCGAAGGACCGGCACGACGATCGATCCATAGCCCATTTCCCTCAGGCGCCGGGCCGTCGCGAGATTGTCCGGCGCGGAGCGCGTCACCCACAGCGTCACGGGGTTTCCTCCGCGGGCGGCGGCGCGACCTTCTCGATGCGCAAGGTCCGCGTCCGGCCCTGGCGGTCCGGCCAGTCGATCCTGTCCCCTGCGGTCAGGCCGATCAGGCCCGCCGCGATGGGTGTGAGAATCGAAATGCGCCCGCGCGCGACATCCGCCTCATGGGGATAGACCAGCCGCACGCTGCGGCGCACGCCGCTGCTCTCGTCGATATAGTCGAGTTCGGCGTTCATCGTGATCGTCGCGGGCGGCAGGTCCTTTGCCGGATAGAGCAGGGCGCGCTCCAGCTCGGCCAGCAACAGCGACGAGGCGAGGGGATTGAGGTGCTCACGCTCGAGCGCGAGCATCTCCAGGCGATGGCATTCGGCGTCGATCAGACGCGGTATCGGTGCCGCCATGGGCGGCGTAACAGGTTGGGGGATCACGATTATCCATCCGTTGAGAATCGAGCCTGCCGGATCGGCAGCGCTTTGGTTTTCAGGGGGGAGAGGACGCCCGGGCCCCGCCGGCAAGGCCAAGCGGAACCCGGGCTAGCCGCGTGCGGCGAGCTGCCCCGAATGGTCGCGAAAGCGGTCGTGATGCGCAGGAATCTGCATGGAAGAAGGATGGTCCGGCAACGCGCGCATGTCAAACGCCGCATCCTCGCAAAGGAAAAGGGCGCCCGGATCGCTCCGGACGCCCTCCTTCTCGAAACGGGGTTCGATCAGTACGAGTAATACATGTCGTACTCGACCGGGCTCGGGGTCATTTCCCAGCGCGCCACGTCTTCCATCTTCAGCTCGATATACGACTCGATCTGGTCGGCGGTGAACACGCCGCCCTTCAGCAGATAGTCGTTGTCGGCTGCCAGGCTCTCCAGTGCCTCGCGCAACGATGCGCAGACGGTCGGAACCTCGGCGAGCTCTGCCGGCGGCAGGTCGTACAGGTTCTTGTCCATCGCCTCGCCCGGGTGGGTGCGGTTCTGGATCCCGTCCAGGCCGGCCATCAGCAGCGCTGCGTAGCAGAGATACGGATTGGCCATCGCGTCGGGGAAGCGCACTTCGACGCGCTTCGCCTTGGCGCCCGTGCCGTACGGGATGCGGCACGATGCCGACCGGTTGCGCGCGGAATAAGCGAGCAGCACCGGTGCCTCATAACCCGGGACCAGGCGCTTGTAGCTGTTGGTCGACGGGTTGGTGAAGGCGTTCAGCGACTTGGCATGCTTGATGATGCCGCCGATGAAATACAGGCAGGTATCGCTCAGGCCCGCATAGCCATTGCCCGCGAACAGCGGCTTGCCCGCTTCCCAGATGGAAAGGTGGGTGTGCATGCCCGAGCCGTTATCTTCCTTGATCGGCTTCGGCATGAAGGTGACGGTCTTGCCATAAGCCTGCGCGACCTGATGGCAGACATATTTGTAGATCTGCATGCGGTCGGCGGTCAGCGTCAGCGTGCCGAAGGTCAGGCCGAGCTCATGCTGGGCTGCTGCAACTTCATGGTGATGC
>Ga0247735_1000810_pt1 | contig 12360 bp, 17 predicted proteins | sample UWRJL178409R2_FD_180934 | JGI IMG/M metagenome (GOLD analysis project Ga0247735, IMG submission 180934) | Plant litter microbial communities from Arlington Agricultural Research Station in Wisconsin, United States - UWRJ-L178-409R-2 | ecosystem: Environmental > Terrestrial > Plant litter >...
CCCGCATCACACTATGCAGCACCGCGAGGAGCTTGCACGCGTCCGAGGTGGCGTCTATACCTAACCCGAGGTCGAGGGGCCATTCGACGATGGCGCCGTCTATGAAGCGGCACCTTACGACGCCCATGGGTGTAGGGCCAGAGTTGGATGAGAACCCATATCCCGACCCGAGAGGATCGAGATCGAATACGACTTCCTCGAGGATACACACAAGCCCGACGGATTTATCCAACGCATGAATACCCGCTTGTGGTCTTCTTTCTCTTTCCTGTCCCCTGCCTCCTCCCTGGTGGTACGTCGCATACGCATTCGGATACCCCGGCGAACACTCATACTCATCATCAAAGTACCCCTCATCGTGATACCCAAACGGCACCTCCAGCTCCTCGCCGACGAGGTAGCCCATCTGGGCCGTCCAGCTGGAGGGTGTGGGGATGTGGGGTGGGAGGCGGAGGGTGTTGGTTAGGGCTGAGGCTGAAGCGGACGGTGCGGAGCCAGGGGAAGAAAAGGAAGGCGAGTGCGATAGCGGCAGGTGCAGCTCCTCGGGGAATGAAAATGAGAAATGGATCGTTGGGGAGGGTGCACCCGTGGGTGAGGAAGGGGGGATGAGTTTTAAGAGCATTGGTTCGGTGTTGGTGCCGGTGAGGCAAGATTATTGGGAAGGGAATAGAGAGGGTTGATTATGGGACCGGGGAAGATATTATGTATTATGCGCGATTATGCGCGGTGCTGTAAAGGAGCGGAGGGATAGGCCTAGGGAGGGCAGGGAAGGAAAGGAATGGTTCAACGCGTCAACGTCGACGGTGCCTGCTGATAGAAAGAACGTTGTATGAGGAGGGAAGACAAAAGTTGGGATGGTAGAGTGAACGTACCGTATGGGATAACTGCCCAGCTCGGCGAGGATATATAGGAGTGCTGCTGCAACGAGTTTGGCTGCAAGAGATCTACGGTCAGCATTGAGAATGGAAGAAATGAGACGTGACGGGTGCGGCATAGGACATATCTGACAGCGTACAGCTGCCCATGGCACGACACGCAACCGACGCGGATACAGACGACAGTACTCACCACAGAACCAAACTATGAGGGCGGAAGGAAGGAAGGGAATGCCAGGCAGCAGCGACGACAACAACGACTAGCACCGGCTGGTGTTGGTGGTCGAAAACCAAAAACCCCAGACACACGGTTGCAGAGACTAGACCATACCGAGCACCAGGGCCGATGGTATAGCTGATGGCGCACATGCCTCAAATCGGAACGGCAAATCAGAATTCGCGCCCTGCAGGGTTATACAATCTGGTACATAGTTGAGGAGGCGCGCAAAATCGCGTGATGATTGAGGAGTAAACTGGCGGAGCGTGTGGCAGGTCTGAGCGCTTATTATGACGGGCTTTGGCATCTCTGTTGAGCCGACTTTTTCGTACTGAAGACCGCCTGCTTCAACCTTCAATACCTCAGTGGGGGCAGGGTAAGAACCTGGTCTGTTGATACTGTCAACGCTCAAATTCAAGCAACAGCCTGTGACACCGTGACGCGAGCAACTAAACCTCGAACCACAAGCCCTCGTCATGGGCGTGACATTGAGCAACGGTTAAAGGCGAGGACTCCGCCCCATTGGTGGCAATATGTGGAACGATTACTGCCACGACGAGAGAACTAATAACTTGAGTATAATGTACATTGACTCCAGAAACCCAGAGCTGTCGTGGCCGAATAACAGTGATTCCACGCTGAAGAAAGCCCGAGGGATAAATGCGAAGGCGTATTGCGGCCCAGTATTGGACCAAATTGGGACATGTGTGATGCGCGCCGCCGCGTGACTCCTCCCTACATCAGCCCCTAAACCCAGTTCCATCGCATCTTCATCTTTACCATAATCCACTATGCCACACTTTCAAAAGCAAAATAAAAAACTCAAACGCCATAATATGCCTGCACCTGCACCTACACCAGCGGCATCTCCGACTCCGACTCCGAGTCTTCTGGTCGTCCCCACCGCACCAGTCCCAGTCCCAGTCCCAGCCCCAGCCCCAGCCAGTCATGTAAGTAGCCACCTCACCTTATCACCCCTGTTTCCCTACCACCACTCATTCTCATCCTCGTTCAACCAACAGCAAAACCTGACTCAACCTCAAACTAAAATTCGAGGTCGAACTCGGCGGAATCAGAAACGCGCCCGCGCCCGTTTGGGTACTCGAAACCCCACTCCACCAGCAGCATCAGTACCATTACCAGAAGATGACTACATAGACATGAAACAAATCGCCGCGGAGATTTTTGCAGAGGTCAAGCCAAGAGTGCACGCATACTTGGATGCCAAATTTGATGCGAGGTTTACAAGGCTTGAAAAGGTACGTTTGTTGTTACTATCTGATTCTCTTCAACCTGATGAACCAAGCACTCACGATAAAATTACCACAGGAACTTGCAGACATTTTCCGATTTATTGATTGACTACAGTGAACTTGTACGCCGCGGAGTAACTTGCTGGAGCCACCAATTATTGTCTTTGTTGCACTCGAATATGCCATTATTGTCCAAGTACGGTGTAATTTACTGCATATCATTCAGACTCCTAACCAGGTACCGTTGGTGGGATATTCACGGATGATTTCATTTTTCGCACTAAGCACTTTGCCTTGTGGCAGATTTCTGGCAACTCACACTCTCGGGTATAAGTACTGTATCTTTTGGGGTAGGGAAGCTGGAATAAGACATTCATGTACATCTACACGCCTTCCGACTCGCTGTATCCAATCCAAACGGTGTAAGAAACCCCCAGTGACCCAGCGGGCGACAATGTCACTCCCTCGCGCCCGCCCTTTGTTTCTACACGCGTCGGAATCTCCTGACACCCCCCATTGTCCTCGGGCAGTGGCATATCAAACCCAAGCCGCAATATCAACAGGCCAGCCCTTGTTGTCTGGGCCATTGCATAACCGTGTGGCAGGAACGAGTTCCAAGAATTGATTGAGCTATTGCTTACTTTACTTATCTTCACTTGAGGTACTATCTTTTCCCAACTCCTAGACATCTAGGATACTGTAACCTTTGTATAGGCCATCGAACTTGAACCCTAAAGGGGTGCAGAGCCTTCTGCGAATAAAGAGAAGGATCGACCACATGCACGCGATATCGCGCCATACGAGTGTATATCTGAAAATCCTCTGGGATCTCCGTCTCGGGCCCAGCGCACTGCTCACTGAGAGGCGCCATGTACAAATCACGACCAAAGGGTTCGAGGTTATCCAGTGTCCATATACGCGATTCGAGGAATAGGTGGTTGGCAAGCACCCTACTGCACAGTTCTAGAAATCGACCGCGAGGTCAGGTGTATTTCAGAGAGGAGCACCAATTTACGCCAGTCTGAGCAGACACATCTCGAAAATATACACATTTCAAGCTCATGAACAGCGTCATAACAACGTTTGGGGCAGCACCAAGTTGTCCGATATTGCGACAGGGATAGCACCACTCCACACTGGCACCCCCAAACTAACTACCACATACTGAGAAATACATGGCCGGAGGGGCACGAGACCACCCTCGAGATCTTCAACTCAGGGAGAAAGGCTCTCGATCATGAACCGAACGACAACCCCCTCCGACCTCGATGCAATTAACGGAATATCAAGGATGAATGTTCCGCACTGCTGAACGAAGCGACAGCTGGCTCATAACCTTCAGGTTGTCGAAGGATTGCATATAAGCCAAGCCTGGATGTGCATCTACCCCACATTCCTCGTCGAAGAAGGACCTGAACACTCGTTTTCTTCTCAATACACCTAAGTCTGCTGCCCCTTCACCAACACTGTCTTTTCCTTCGCTCTCTCCGAGTCTACTCACTTCTAGAATTTCGAGAACATCGAGATCCCTGGTAAACCTAAACAGCAAAGCAAGACAAAGAATAAATCATTCATCCCTCCTTTCCTTAGCACAAATCACGCGAAGCACGAAGGCAAACGCTAACTGAAATACGACAACAAGACAAAATCAGTCTGTAGTGCAAAATACTCAAAGGAACAACACTCTGAGAGTTGCCACTCGTTTGGCTCGTGAATTTTACTCCTTTGAAGTCGAACATCATTGACTCCACCACCCACTCGCCACTTCTGCCCTTTCAAGAACACTGCTTACAGCTGTTCCAAAAAACCTTGTCCTATGAGCTTTTTATTTTATTTTTGAAAGTAAATGGGATGGATACTTACACGTTGGGTGACGTCTGGTGACTCGGACAGGCGTGGCATAAGCCTCCGTCTGTTCAGGTTTCTTGCTCATCCTCAAAGGCTGCAGTATCAGGCTATAAGTCAAACTTTACCAGAATATATTCTCTGAAATGACGCACTTGCGATATAGAGAGAGTTGAAGAGGGAAGATAACTTGGACGCCTCCCAGGAGCTTGAAGTTGTAACAAACGAGACAACCCTTGGCACAGCTCAAAATGGAGCAGCCCAGCGACAGGTATGTCACCGGACGTCACCCAATGTGGATTGGGACCCTTTACCGCTTGCTCATAAAAAAGTTGGATGGACAAAGTTTTCGGAATAGCTGTAACCGCACTTGATCCTACTCCAATCCCCACGTCCGTCAGACCTACGCTTGCACTACAATGGCCCAATATCCGTATCGGCATCCGACCTACTTCACCGGACGCGATCCTCATTGGACATCCGAGCTACCTGTATGTCACCACCTTTTTACCACCTCATCTCACTATTTTCTCCCTTTCTTCATCCACAGTCGGTGGATAGCACAGAAGACACTGTTAGAATCTTGCCCAGCGGAACCCAGTAGAGTAGATTATATTACCGTATCGTATATCTACGACTTTTATACTACAAGAATATGTATTAGTAATTATATTAACAAGACTGCCGCCTCGCTCCACTTCGGCGCCTAAGTTGTCTCGATCCCTAACGGTGTGGTGAAGGGACTTCAAGTCTAAAAAAAAATTCATGGAACTTGAAGGTGCATGGGCCATGTCCCTACGCGAGGACAGAAAAAACATGCATGAGAAACTGGCCAGAGTTGGAATATCGGAAAATAAACTCACAAAGTATCTGACATGTAGTTGTAGCAGGGCGCTGAGCGCTGAGCACCTCCTCTGCCTGTTCCTCCATTGAGTAGGAATGCGGTACAAAAATAATCAAAGTCAGGACCGCCAAGACGGGCGCTAAACAAACTAATAAGGCCTTGGTGTGGGCCTCCCTATGCATTCATCTACAATAAATTTTAGAAAAGACCGAAAAATCCACTTTAGCAATAGCCACATTGCACTGTGTCCGACGCTGATATTTCTTGCACAAGTTTTCTTTCGACATGATCTCCAAGTCTCTTTGCAGAGGCCAGATTGGTATACATTATTATCAAAACATAAGGTAGTCTTTCACACTGACGTAAGATATATGTATATTAGCTTTATAAACATGCAGTGATATCAACAGGAGGAGGTGAGGCAGATTCCGGACCGTTCTGAAGATATGTTCGTGAGCAATGGAGTGAACGGAATCCGCAGAATGCAAACAAAAGTAGCGGTAGATACACATGCAAGGTACCCCATCCTAAGCAGACGCCACCTTAATCCAACTGTTTCTTTCGACCTGTTTCGTCTGCGCAAGTCGAAAGTGCGACCTGAAAAGTCCGGATCAGAAGGGGATGAAAAGGGGGATACAGTAAGGAACATATAGCAAGCACATTTCCCCCCCACTATCGAGCTCTACAACGATCAAAGCAACCGTAAGAATTGAAGATCAAAATCAGGTGTGGTTTGGGAGTAGCGATGAACGTTGACGTTGGAAACTGTGTTCTCAGACCATTGTAAGCAGGAATTGTGGTCCGCCACTGGTGAGGATAAAATAGCAACCTGGGAGATGGGAAAGAGCAAGGAAAGGGGGGTTGGAATTGGACAGAAACATAGCACACTTTATGGGGATTATAAGACAATAAAGAATTACCATGTTCAGTCGATCAAATGAGCAAAGGTTAATTTTAGAAATAGGCGCAATCGCCAAGGAGTTGCAAAGACAAAAGAATCTGGCTCCAAGAGGTGCGAAAGACAAAAGAAAGCACATAAATGAGGCAATGGAACAAACATATGCAAGCCGATTGGGGGGATTTGCTTATATATAGTGACCATTTTATCGAATATTCGAGCATCCCAAGGTGTGCCCGGTTGCATTCCAAACACTCCCCCTCAATCCGGCACATCCGAAATATCCGAAATATAAAAATGAGAATGAAGAAAAAGGTAACCAACTATCAAGAAAATTCAAGAAGAAGAAAGAATGTGAGAAAATGTGGCACAAATGTATACGACAAAATAAGCGCTCGATCCAAAAATAGAAATACTACCTTCGATTCGTCGGATCCACCAGTAAGGTATTTCCCACATAAATTTCCATACCACAAAGGTTCGTTCCGCACAGTTCCCGTCACTAAGGCAACTCCCAAAAATTTGACACAAGGTCTCCCTGCCACAAGGCTTCACCGCCACAAGGCATCACCACAAGACACTCGCCTCTTTGCCAAAAGGTCTCCGGCCACACAGGCATCGCCACAGGGCACTCCTCTCGTTTCACTTCACCAAAATTTACCCGTAGGAGCACAGACTACCCACAAATTTCACGTTCCCATATATGAGCATATGTCGCGGGAGCAACGGGCAATATCCGCCAACAGATCATCGCGTTCAGGGACCGATTCCAATCTCCCAAATATATCCATCTCCCCCTGTCCTGCCATCAACACAATCCATATAAATCACCAGCGCCTAATTTGCGTGCACGGCGCTAGTCGTCGCTCTGAGACTGTCGGTATGATAAGCGAGTGCCGACTTCTCCGAAAATGATCTCCTCCGTCCTGATAATGTCCGGAATCTGGGGGCAATTCTTCGCGTAGTGTCCGCGTCGCCTGCACTGATAACAGAGAAGTTGGCGCTGGTCACGGCGTTACGGCCCGTTTGTCACTCGCTGCGACCGTGGTGTGATTGACGCTCGAAATAAGATAACGGGGTGGGGAGCAAAGCTGGCTGTGCTGGTCTCTTCACTAGGGGCTGGGGCCCATAACCTGTTGGAGTCCTGCGCAGTGGAACCCCGTAGAGTGGACTATATTACCGTATCGTGTATCTACAGCTTTTATACTACAAGGATATGTATTAGTAATTATATTAATTATATCCATTTTATCGAATATTCGAGCATCCCGAGGCGTGCCCGATTGCGTGCCCAACAGACATCCTTCAGGAAATATTCATGCGCGACCAGAATACGGTTTATAACGTTACCACTGCACCGAGCCCAAGGTTATACGGCATCAAGAAGCTCTTTAGGTATCAAGGTATGGATATACTTCTGCTATCCTTGCTGGAGTGGTTTCGGTCGTCAGTCCACTGTTGGCGAAGTCTACTGATATTCTTTTGCTTTTTATTTGGCTACCTTCGATTCATGTAGGGCTGGAGAAGAGATGCCTCTGAATCGAGTTTTCTTTCAATGCCGGTGCGGCTACGGAGGGGCCTCGGTATTGTTGCTCATAGAGGAGAGGTCAAAGGTCCTTGTCTCCCCTCTTACTTTGTCGCGAAACCACCCAACCCCCCCACTTGTGGCTCACGCACCATCAACATCCACCTTTAGAATTCGGACTTCTTGGACCTATCTTCGTTTTTGGGTTATCTTCGGGGTTTCTAAGCCCTTTGTTGTTCTTCTGGGATAGACCTTCCACTCGTAATACTCTACTTTCTTCAACCACTAACTTTTGCAGATAGAGCATATGTATTAGTAGTGTAAATATTTTGCCCTCTTAGTGTGAAAATGTTGAACTTCAGATCCATAGAATAGGGCCCCGCGTAGCAGCCTCCTAGTCAGTCATGTTTGTCACTTTCAAGAGTAGTTAATGTTGAGGTATGGAGAAGGAATAAGGAACAGTTTCTAGGCGTGCCCATAGAGCGGTTTTAAATATTTAGACTAGGTATTTTCAGCAGGTAGAAGGCTGGCAAGAGCTGACGAAAGTAAACACTTTGTTCTCTGCGCGTTGATATCGGCACGCTCCGGTGGGCCTGCTAGACTGCAACACGACGCAATCTCAAACCTCTCTTTACATCACGAACTATCACGACCAACCACGCCCACTCTTTTTTATTTATTTTATTTTAATCATATCACCTATTACTATGACATCTCATAAGCTCGCCATCCATCTCACGCCACTGGTATCCAATACCCATCAAAACTCCTTTGCACATACAGTCACGGTCGACTCCATTAAGGGCACTGTAAACCCCACGAAACCAAGCGCCGTCCTATTAGTCTCTGGTCAGTTACACAGACCCGCCTTTCAAATCATTCGCTGCTGACACATATGACTTAGATACTAAAGGCTTCAAGGCCTTTGCGAAGGGCGAACAATCCATAGGGAGCATTCCACCTCCAGGTGAACGCCTCACCGCGATTATCCCCACGGTGAGCAGTTACCCCACCTTACCACACCACCACTCAATCTGGTAATAGCGGGACGTAATCAGTCTTGCTCAGCCGAAGGCGGAGTTAGAGGCACAATTGAGGATGAAGTTGGAAGCAGAGTTGAGACCGAGGTTGGAGGCTAAATGGAGAAAGGAGTTCAAGGTGAAGTCAGAGGCAGAGTTAAAGCCGGGGTTAGAGGCTGAGTGGAGGGCGGAGTTCGAGGCAAAGTTCGAGGCAGAGTTGAAGCCGAGATTACTGTTGGAGTGGAAGGCAGATTTCAAGGTGGCATGGAAGCTAGATGTGGGGGCAACACAGGAGGCGCTGTGGATCCTGGAATTACAGGCGAAGTACCAACAAAGGGTTGACGTGATGGAGAACGTGAGTCTAATCGGTCTGATATTAGTATATCACTCATGATGAAATCAGACCCTCCAAAGGTTATATCTTCGGTCACTCTTGGACGAAGTTCAAGCGGCCTTCGCCATTCATCTGGGTCTCACTTCCTCGGGCTCTGGTAATACTTTTACCGCCTATTCAAACGCATGGCGGCAGAGGCTCGCACCTGCCACCGACCCTGAGCAACGTATTGGGGCTGCCAGGAGATTATTGGACAATCCGAATACACCCCCTCATCTCAAGACTCTTGTCGACTCGGACGATGCAATGTTGGTGATTTGTGAAGGTGATTCAATCATACGGACGAAGGGAAATGAGGCTGCTCATGGTCCTGATGAAGGAGTTGCCATTGAGTTGTTCAAGGTGGCTTATGATGGCCTGATTGACATCGACGATGAAAGGCGGAGAGGAATCGACGAAATGATAGCGTTCATTGAACAAAACCGTGTACTTAACCCTACTGTCATTACTAGATCCCACTAGATGTTCTATTATATATTACATACACTCTGTATTTTTACAACAGCCTTTTAGCCATACAATACACTATCCTATCCTATCAATCATACGTCCAACAGAAAATGCATGATGGTAATTGACAGGAGATCCTATTAAATAGAATTGGCGATCAAAGTAGGTGAATCATATTCCTCAGTCCTTCTTCTCCTTCCCTCACAGTGTACATGCTGAGGGGGTAGTCCCGTTGCTATATCGACGTTGGCCCAAAAGTAGGAAAGAATTGAGATGAAAAGTGAGGCGTCTCCGGACTAGACGAGAACGACGACCATGGATGTAAGAGTTGGAAACACGACCCACCCCCACCGTCCAGTCAAGCATCAGGTGAGGTGGGTGACGTAGGAAATGCGGGTAAAGACATCGACATCAATGCGGATAGAGACAACGAGGAGCTGATTCTATGCGACGGCAACCCGTGCCCAAGGGAAGACGAGGACGAAGATGTGGGTGATGTGAAGTTCACGATCGATCTGGAAGAAAGAGAAAGTGGATTAGATTTAGTTTATTTACATAAAATGTAATATGCGAGGGGAAAGAGAGAGAGAAGATATAGCTCGCCAAAAAAAAACGACCCAATCTGCATGAACAGCGACTTCTGCTTCTTATCCCCCCTTCTCCCCAATACCCCCACCCATGGGTGTAGGGCCAGAGTTGGATGAGAACCCGTATCCCGACCCGAGAGGATCGAGATCGAATACGACTTCCTCCAGGATACACACCAGCCCGACGGATTTATCCAGCGCATGAATACCCGCTTGCGGTCTTCTTTCCCTCTCCTGTCCCCTGCCTCCTCCCTGGTGGTACGTCGCATAGAGCCAGGGGAAGAAAAGGAAGGCGAGTGCGATAGAGGCAGGTGCAGCTCCTCGGGGAATGAAAATGAGAAATGGATCGTTGGGGAGGGTGTACCCGTAGGTGAGGAAGGGGGGATGAGTTTTAAGAGCATCGGTTGTCCTTTTAGGGTGTGGATGAGGCAAGATTATTGGGAAGGGAATAGAGAAGGTTGAATTATGGGACCGGGGAAGAAATTATGTATTATGCGCGATTATGCGCGGTGCTGTAAAGGAGCGGAGGGATAGGCCTAGGGAGGGCAGGGAAGGAAGGTAATGGTTCAGCGCGTCAATGTCGATGGTGCCTGCTGATAGAAAGAAAGTTGTATGAGTATGAGGGAAGACAAAAGATGGGATAGACGTACCGTATGGGATAACTGCTCAGCTCGGCGAGGATATCCAAGACTCGGAGGAGTGCTGCTGCAACACGTTTGGCTGCAAGAGATCTAGAGGAAGGACGGAGTGGTCAGCATTGGTGAATGGAAGAAATGAGACGTGACGGGTGCGGCATAGGACATATCTGACAGCCTACAGCTGCCCATGGCACGACACGCAACCGACGCGGATACAGACGACAGTACTCACCACAGAACCAAACTATGAGGGCGGAAGGAAGGAAGGGAATGACAGGCAGCAGCAACGACGACAACGACTAGCACCGGCTGGTGTTGGTGGTCGAAAACCAAAAACCCCAGACACACGGTTGCAGAGACTAGACCATACCGAGCACCAGGGCCGATGGTATAGCTGATGGCGCACATGCCTGGAATCGGAACGGCAAATCAGAACCCGCGCCCTGCAGGGTGATCCGGTTGGGTACATGGTTGAGGAGGAGCGCAGAACCATTGAGGAGGAAACTGTGGCAGGTCTGAGCGCTTATTATGACGGGCTTTGGCTTCTCTGTGCGTCTTTGAGCCACGGCATGAGCTCGGCAAGCCGTGATAGCCCCTAAACCAACCTCACTTTCTCTTTCCACAACAGGCCTATATTCGACTCCTTTATCTTTTATCTTTATGCCTAAAGAACAAAATAACACACACACACCTGTCCCAGGCCTCCAAGTCAGCCCAACCAACCCAATTCCCTCACCCATCACGGAGCCAGCAGCCGTCTCCAACGCGTCCAACGCGTCAGTGCCAGTAAGCTTCCTCCACCCCCATCGCTCATCGTGATCCTCATTCTATAACCGCAGAATCGGCCACGCTCTCGGCGAAGACGGAATCCCAAGCGCAATCGCGTTAGAACCCAAACTCAAAACCCAGCCCCACCCGTAAATGACACAGAACAGGACGAAATCGCCGAAATGTGTGCGCGGATAGAAGCAAGTTTGGAGGCGCGCTGGATTGCCCAATTAAAGGCTTGTTTCCGTGGAGCGGACGATGAGGTAAGTCGTCGTTCCATTCGATCCTCAATGGGTAAATCAAGTACTCATTATAAAATCACTGCAGGGAATTGAATCCATTCGCCGATATTATGCAGTAGACCGTGGTCTTTAAGCCGCGGTTGTTGGATGGGCTACCAGTTATCAAGTTTCATTAACTTCAAGGGCGGGCATCGCATCCTCATCCTATTCGTAATCTTTCTCGTACACATAAAGCCTGATTATGATTATCTGTCTACATGCTGCTATTTGAAGCTTGAATTTTTGAAACCTAGTGGTCGCCCGTCAACGCGTCGTGACTCCTTCCATCGGCCCCTAAACCAAGACACTGGTACATATTCCAGTCTTTTTTATATCTCTCTTTCTCTTTATCACATCCACCATGCCACACTGGCAAAAGGAGAATAAAAAACTAAGACGAAAAAACCCACCAAGCCCACCCACACCCACGCCAGTGGCAGCTTCGAGTCCTCAAGTTCAAGTCGCCCCCGCCCCCACCCCTACCGCGCTAGTCCCCGGCCCAGTGCCAGTGGACAGCCATGCACCAGCAGTAAGCACCCACACCACTCCGTCCACACCACCGCTCACCCTCACCCTCATCCCACCACCTCCACCAGCAGCAGACCCAACCTCAACCTCAACCCCACATCCGGGGTCGAACCCGGCGGAACCAGAAACGCACCCGCATCCGCAATTGCACCCCAATGCCGCCTCGCAGAGGTTACACCTACCCACCCACCGACGCCCTCAGAAAGCGCTTCGACGATCTCGTCGACGCGTTTGAGCG
>Ga0247735_1000812_pt1 | contig 12352 bp, 10 predicted proteins | sample UWRJL178409R2_FD_180934 | JGI IMG/M metagenome (GOLD analysis project Ga0247735, IMG submission 180934) | Plant litter microbial communities from Arlington Agricultural Research Station in Wisconsin, United States - UWRJ-L178-409R-2 | ecosystem: Environmental > Terrestrial > Plant litter >...
CGCTCTTGTCGTTGGGGTGCTCTCGGGGATTCAGGGACTGGCGCCGGCACCCGCTTTGGCCGAGGAAGACCCGGCGGTCGCGACGGCGCCCGTGGAGCTCATCGACGAGCGCACTGAGACGTCGACGACGTTCGAGAATCCGGATGGCACCCGAACGGTGGAGATGTCGGGCAGCCCGATCCGGGTGGTCGATGAGGATGCTGCGGACGGTTGGTCGGATGTCGACTACAACTTGGAAGTCAAGACCGACGGGACTATCGCCCCGATCGTCTCGCCCGTTGACTTGTGGATCTCGGGTGGTGGCACGAAGGAAGCTGCGCGCCTGACCAACGATGACGGAACGTTCGTAGCTGTAACCTGGCCCGAGACGCTGCCGGAGCCGTCGATTGACGGTGGAACGGCGACCTTCGCGGTGTCCGACTCGTCCAGTCTGGTCATCATTGTCACCGGCGCGGGTTTCAACGCGCACATCGTTCTCGACGAAGAACCTGCGGCGGGCGATGAGACATTCACGCTCGGGCTGAAGACCAAAGACATTGACGTCTCTGAGTCGAACAACCACCTCGCGATCACCGACGAGGACGGCGACAAAGTGGCAGAGTCCCAGTCGCTGATCGCGTGGGACTCCCAGGTTGATGACGCCGGTGACCCTCTGCTCCCGGTGACGTTGACCGCGGACCTTGACGAGGGCACCCAGGTGGGTGGGACCATTCGCCAGGATCTGGAGTTGACCACCCCGGCTGGCTACCTGTCCGACCCGGACACCGAGTACCCGGTCGTCATCGACCCCAGCCTCACCCAGCTCACCCAGACGCGTGACACCTACGTGGTGAGCGGAAGCTCGACCTCGAACGGCACCAGTGGAGTCCTGCGCGTGGGCAGCAACGACGGGGTGTCGGCCGCGGAGTCGTATTTGCAGTTCAACCTGGCCCCGATCACCAGTGCGATGACTGTTCTTGACGTTGATATGCAGCTCTGGCAGTACTACGCACCTTCCTGCGGAACCTATCCCGTGGCAGTTGCAGCTCTAACCGGTGAGTGGGACAGCAACCAGACCTGGGCTACTCGCCCAAACGCCTCCGGCACAGGCGCCTTCACGACGTCATTCGCGAACAAAGGACCCTCGGCCTGCGCTAACGGGTGGCAGAGCATCGACCTCACCACCATGACCAACAGCTGGCTCGACGGAACGCGCGTGAACCGTGGGATTCGGATCAGTATCCCGTCAGCCCAGTCGCTGAACACGGCCTATGACAAACGCTTCTGCTCCCTGAACCCGGACTCATCCCACAGCATCTGCAACATGAACTACCGCCAGCCGAAGCTGGTGGTGACGTATGCGTCGGCGCCTGTGGCGACTGGCCCCGCTGCAAGCGCACCGCAAACGAATACGACCGTCACGTCTTTGCCTGCGCTTTCAGTAGTGCTGGCAAACCCGTCGGCGACTGGCACGGAAATTCAATACGTCGTAGGGCTGAATTCTGAACCCAGTTCGGAGCCCGTTGTGCAGACGGCTTGGGCTCCATTCAGCGCGTTCCAAATTCCAGCCGGCGTTTTTCAATCGGGGGCGAAGTACTACTGGAAGGTGCGTCTGAGAGATGGCAACTCCGGGCGTTCGAGCATCTCGCAGATTTGGAACTTTCACTTCATACCTAATGTCCCCAACCATATTCCGTCTGTACCTGTTCTCGACGGTTCCGTTCCGTCGGAAGACACTGCAAATGGTCTTGTCGTGGGGCTGAATCCCATCTTCGTGTCAGTTGCGCTCGATGCGGATGCGGAGGATACGGTGACGACCTTCTTCGATGTATATAACGCCTCCTCTTCGGGCCAGCCGACGACATTCTTGGATCGATGCGAAAACAGTGGGCCCATTGATGAAGCCATTCAGTGCTCGCCAGCCACAGACTTGGTCGCGGGAGCCTCATACGCGCTGAGGTTGAGGTCCAGAGACGACAATCCAGGAGCTCAAGGTTGGTCTGCGTGGTCGGGATGGACACCCTTCACCGCGTCCGCCGCCTTGATCTACGAGCCGGTTAGTTCGGAAGTTCAGCTCCCCTTCGATCACGCGGTGTCGCTCGATGATGCCGTCAGCGTGTCTGCGTTGCTGGGGGAAGAAATCCTTGGATATCGATTCGAAAGTAACGACCTTGTCGGTGAATGGTACCCGGAAGAAGGCGAATCCGCGGCGGACTTTCTCGCCACCTTTGATGCCGACTACGCGACAGAGCCGGAAGTTGTCGCGGTGATAGTAGCCCCGCAGCCGACGACCGTTTCTCGTAGTTCGACTGATGCGCCAGAGCCAGTCCCACCGATCATTACGGGTGTTTCGACAATTGATGCGCCGAATGCTGCTGGTGCGGAAATCGTCGAATTCAACGAAACGATTGCCGACGTAATTGAGGCCAATGTTGCTGCACCTGAAGAACTGCCGGAGGGCACTTTGGGGGCGGCGCCGAACTACTCGACCAACGGCCAGTGGCGACCTTCGTCTGTCCAATCGCAGATATACAAAGCGAAGGTCGGAAGTAAAAAGAAGGTAGTTTTCAAGTCGTACTCGTATTGGGATGGAAACAAGGAGAGCGCCGGGCGAGTCGATGATGAGTTTGGCCTTGAATTCGAGTACGACTCGATCACGTCGTCAACTACCTATCAACGAGCCGCGGTTCGGTGCGATGGAACCGCGCTTTCCTACGGCCATATCAACTGCCACACGCGAAATGGAAAGTGTGACTCGTCGGACGCGAGGAAGCAGCCGTTTGCCAAAAACCGCGGCTGGTCCTGGACTGTGTATGCCAAGTACGAGGGAAACACAAGCAAGAACTGGACTAAGACCCTTCGGGCGTATAAGGACTACAACGACCTTTGGGACAACTGCCGTCGGAATTCCATCGGGGTCGGCTTAGCTAGCCCACAGGCCCTTGTGGGGTCGTCTGGTTCCGGTCACGCCGAACAGAAGCTGTTCATCAAGATCACTGCACCGAAGGGCGCTGACGACCACGGTAAGACGGGCGGAAGGATTCAGCCCGTCGAGCGAGCAACATGCGGCGCAGACCAGACGAATGACCTCACGGACTGCATGGGTACTATTCCTCACTACTATTGGTCGCAATACGGCAACGGGGAAGCGATGCAGATCCTCAATCAAAGCCGAAGCTGGCAGGCGCCGACCAAATGCTGGTTCACGACTGGGTACGGTGAAGACAATCCGTCCAGCTACACCCACAAATGCGGACCCAGTGTCCAGCCTTGGTAGCGAGCGAGACAGAACCCTCAAGATCGGATTCCAGAATGACATCTAGACGGCTAGCTGAGCTTGGTGGCGTCTCAATTGCGGCTATCGTAGTAGGAGTGCTGCTTCTTATAGGGACGCTCAGCCAGCTTTTTTTCTCATATCAAGATGAAACCGAAGCCTGCTATTCGCAAGGTATTCCGGATGAGTTCGGTGAGTTCCGGCCGAATCTTGAGTCTGCAAGCTTTTCTTTGATCCCGCTCGGGGTGCTTTGTCAGTGGCAAGGCGCTGGCAAGTCGGCGAGTTCCATATGGCCAAGTGCGATACCTACACTCACAGCGAGCTCGGGACTGCTCATTGCTGGCTCGGGAATAGTGGTTTTCGTGAAGGGGCGAAGGGCGCGACTCGATGAAAGTCATAGTTCGATCTGAGGAATCGGGAGTCAAGGCCAGAACCGACTTCGAGAAGGTGACCATCATGCAGGTGGGGCAAATGGCGTGCAGCCCGAGACGACAAGCCTCCCGACCAGCTAATTCATTCGAGTAGAGGATATTCTGGTCGCCGGTGGAGTATGAACTCTTCTGGCCCGCGATGGGAACGTTTGATCGCGGGCTAAAATGAAAATCGAGAGAAGCCCCAAAAGGGGCTCGCTCTCGCGACGAGTGCGCCCGAAGGCACTGCCCGCGCTCGGCCGGTCAAGCAGGTTGTTCACCCAAGTCCTCCTTCGTGAGCTGTCATCTTGGTCGTGAGGCGCAAATCGATAGGTGCGGCCGATTCGAGGGGCGAGGATGCCCATGGGTGAGCCATCGAAATCCGCTCTGTTCGAGGCTGGAAAACTCTCGCGTTGTCCAGTTCTTCCAAGTCCTCCGCCGGGAAGACGCTCGGCAAAGGCTGATTGAAAGGGTGTGCGTCGCTGACGTGGTGGCGCGCCGATGTGATGGATCGATCTCGTGGACACTCCAATCCTGCGTCGGCCACCCCTATTGGGGCTGCTCCTGACCCTAGAAAATGAGCAATAGTGGAGGAACTAAAGCGATAGGCAGGTATATTCCATGCGTCTTGATCAGCAACCCGTTGGTCCTCTTCGTCGAAAACTCTCCGAGATCGCCGCGGTGCTTGTCACGGTCGAGAACGGCGACCTAGTGCATGTGGTGTTGAGGTCTGATGTTTACGGCGATTTCTTGGTAGCCGGCCGCGCCTTCGTGAACGACTCTGTATGGGTTGGCGGCATTGAAATTGGAAGCCGTGGAAAGCCAAATCGCGAAGTCGTTGCGCTGGAGAAGCCATCGGACGAAGTGCGAAATAGCAGCACGGTAGTGGTGCTTGACGAAATCATTCACGGCGCTTTTCTGCGTGTCGAGTTCGAACAGACGCCTTACGGTGTTTTTCAGATTGTCGGGCAAGGCGTTAGCTCGTCGGCGTCGGACGCCATCCTCGTCGGAAGTTGGTTCGTGAAGCGGAAGGACTCCCTAGTTCCTCGCGTTAGATCCGTCACCGCTGCTCCGCGGAGTGTTGACGATTACAGGCCCGTTCTCCCCAAAATGACACAGTGGTCATCAGATCGTGGGTCACCCGACATAGAGTCCGGGGTCGCTGAATAGCGATTCGAACATGTCTGCTCTTTCTCCGACGATCCTTGATCTCGTTAGTGAGTTTTGGCGTTGCCAGACACACGCATTGACGAAAGAAACCAATTGGATTACTCGCGAGTCGAGGAGACCAGGGTCGGGTCGTTTGGTGACACCGTTTGCGAATGGCTGACTATGCAGCCAAGATCTTCGTTGTTGAGGAAGCCAGCTCGCTCGAATGTTTGGCTGCAGCATTCGGGTTTAAGACGTCGACATCTTTGATGGCGTTATTCAAGATCGATCTGTCGCCGCGAAAGAATGGCAGCTCAGTTTAAAAACAAGCGGCGAGCGGCCCCGGTAAAATCCGGGGCGGCTCGCCTGCTTTAGCATTTGGATCAGCAAGAAGCTGATGACGGTAGAATACCAATAATTCTCACAGGAGGCAACAAATGCGAGGATCGGGTCCGCTCTCGCTAGAGACCGAGATCGTCTTGGCGCGCCTAAAAGAATTCTTTCACGAAGAATCGAACTGGTCTCGCAAGCTTTGGGATGCCGGAACTGTGATGAGCCTTCGGGAGCTGCATGATGCAGTGCACTGGTCCGATCGAGCGGTACTCAGCAGCAGCGCAGTGAAATGGCTCGCCCGTGATGTCGAACGACTGGCCGGGCGAGACGCCGGCGTAGGCGAGCGCGTGACACGCCAACAATTAAACCAAGTACTTCGGTCTTCTCTCACAAATGGGTCGCACAGCCATCGAGCCCTTGCTCGCCTGACGGACGTAATCGAAACCGGGTACCTCACTCGATGGCGCGATATGGCGATCACGAAGCCCGTGGCGCCCGAGCGAATCGCGAGAGCAATAGGCTCTCATCTTCTAGATCGTGGATTCAGCACACTGTTTTTGCTTACGTGGGTCAAAAGCATGCACAAACAGGTTCTCAACACCGCAGATGTTGCTGAGGCTGCGCGAATGCTGACGGAGATCGAAGAGAAGGAATTTGAAATTCTCATTCCTGTCGAGCGAGTTAAGGACCCCGAAAACAATCTGGACAACGACCCCGCCTGGAGGAATGCGCCTTCAGCGGCGCGGTGGATGAAGGCTAACCGCATTCACGACACATCCCGACAGGGTGGTGCGCTCGTTTACAAGGTAAAAGCCCTTGATCCATTCGCAGCGGCAGAGATGGCTTCCCAGTTTGTTGAGCGTATTCGCGCTCGACTTGCCTACAGTCGCCGCCATGCGCAGCTTGTGACCATCGGCCATGTGTGGGTGGCGGGCGATGCGGTGCAACACTCTCTTGATCGGCCTGGCCGTGGGGCTCATATTCTGTCCCTTTCCACAGCAAAACGATTGTTTGATGTTCGCGATCGAGCTGAGCTAAACAATGCCCTAGAGCTTGCGTCGCCTTTAACCAATGGTGCCCCGGGGCCCGCGGTGTCTGGGGGCTGGTCCGCTATCGAGGGCCTGCTCCTCTCACCCACAGATACAGGGGAGCATGGCGGTCGCGGCGTGACTGCAGCCGATCGAATGGCTGCGCTCATTGCCTGCTCTTGGCCACGATCCGAACTGACCACCCTGTCCTGGTCCCATAAACCAGACACCAGCGATCGGTTGGCCGCCGAGTTAGCGCTAGCGCGCACCAACAGAGATCGAAGTCTCGCCGTGTCCGAAGCTATCCGCTCCGGAAGAAACCTCCATCTGCGAGAGATGAAGACTCGCGCCGCACTGTCCCGAATGCGGCAACTACACGATCACCCGCGTCAAACTATGGGTGACATTGAGGCGCATATGGTGACGGCCATGCGACGCTTCTATCGCCATCGCAACCTGCTGATGCACGGTGCGGCGACGACAGTTCAGACACTGCCGATGGCACTTCGCACTGCCGCGCCACTAATCGGAGCGGGCCTCGATCGAATCGCGCATGCCTCTTTGACACAGGACACTGACGCAATGACACTCGCTACGCACGCACGGCTGAGCCTCGACCTGCTCAGCTCTTCGGAAGCCGGCCAGTTGGTCGATCTCCTCGAATAGCCTCGGCTGAGCGATAGCTATCGCGGAACTTTGGCGGTATAGCGGCGGGCTCAAGGTCACTCCTAACGCAACGTCAGCCCTACCCGACGTACAAAGGGCGAAAACCTCTCGTGCCCTCCTCGTGTTCGTATCGTGCCCAGCCGAGACTGCCCCAGAAGCCATCGGCCTGCTCACTGAATGCAGCAAACTTCCGATCCGGATAGAGCGCTTTCAAGGTTCTTATGGTCGTTGTCCCATAGCCGCGCACTCGCCTGCTTGCAGCGACTTCGAAGAGCACAATCTCAACGAATCCATCAGCGGGCGCCACCACCGCAAACGACGGGCTGATTTCAATGTCCAGGGCGATACGGACCCGCACGATCTCGGCCTCGCCAGCGAACGCCGAATACCAGGAAGATTTTCCCGAGCTGTTGTGGGCTGGGCCAGACCACCAACGATCATGAAATTCTGGTGACTCGGGAAAATCAAGAAGCTGTAAGCGTCCGAGATGACGCGGTGGCCGCGCTACCAGGGTTATTTGCGGTTCGTGGTGGGCCAATTCGTGCCTCCGTATTCCGCTCGTCTTAGTTGAATGATGAACCTATGTCGGAAATATTGGAGTGACAGATTTACGCTCTCTCCGAGCGGGCTGTCAAGGTCAGCGTTCGCGATCGGCGGCTATCTGATGGTCTCGCTCGAAGTTATCGAGGATGGAATGAATTTTCTCTATTCCTCTTTCGCCGCGTGCTTTCCTCGCTCGGAATAATACGACTTGCCGGTCGTATCCGCCTGACGCCAGAAGTTCATTGAGGGCCCTGTTCGCCTGGGCGATGGCCATGCTGTCATGCCACCCCTTGTAGCCGGCGAAAAGGAGAGCCTCGATGGCTGCGTTGCCCTCTTCGTTGAGACCATCACTCATAACTACTCCGGAAGTGACGTTGTATGCGCCAACGGACTTGGCCCAGCCGGAATGGTCATCTTGATGCCATTCCGCCAGGACGACGACGCTACGCCACAAGTGATCGATCTTCGACATGAGCCGGTAAGTGGGATAGTACGCGAGTACAACTCCACCAGGTTTGACATGTCCGGATCGCTCGGTCACCTTTGCAGCGCGACTAAGAACGTCGGGAACATATTGAAGTGTCTGCACCGCAACCGTGATGGCAAGGCCGCGTTTTGTGGCGATGCGTTCTGTGGCTTCAATAGAAGCCGCTGAGTGTGAGATGGCACTAGTCCATGGAATGAAAATGAACTGGTGGTCATAGATTGCGTCGTTCATGACGTTCGCTTTCCTCGGGTGAGTTTGACCCTACCTATGTTTGGCGCGCACTGACTTGCTGGTCGGCAACGAGGACGGTCCGTTTGCCGGACGAGCGACCAAACCCAAACGTTCGAGATGGCCAAAGGTCAACGCGAGGGACACCCTGATCAGCAACTTCGTCCGAAAAGAGGATATTTTGCAGAGACGTGGAGGATGGAAATCAAAGCGGCGAGACAGACCCCTTTGAAACCGCGCCAAAACGAGAATCGAGAGAAGCCCGCCAGAACTTAGCCCCGTGATCCTCAGGATTGCGGGGCTTTTTCTCTAGCGCCGCCTCCTCGCGAGGTGAGGTGCGCGAAATCCTCCTTCGCTGGCAGAACGAAGGAGGATTTGCCGCACCTCAAGCGCGCGAGGTCACACCAGTCGCTCGAAGACCAGCGTGGCCTGGATGCGGTCGCCGCCGCCGAGGCCTTTGCTGCCTGAGCTTGCGGTAGTGATTGTGTGGAGCCGATATCCGAGGGAGGCCTGGGCGTTGATGGCCTTCTCGAGCTCGGTGAGATTCCCGGAACCGGTTCCCCACAGCTTCTCCTTCAGAATCACCTGAAGTACGACGTAGCTCATCCCGTTTGCCGCGGGCCGTGGAAGGGCGCCCGACGTAGCCTCCGCCTTGATCTGGTCGATGACACCCGCCGCGCTCGTTGGCGCCTGCTGCTCCTGCCAGGTGTCCGTCCACTGCTGGCCGTCCCACCAGCGCTTTCGTCCAGAACCGTCGTCGTACCATCCTGCTGCGGGCTTCGTCATTGAGTTTTCCATTCAGCCGTGCGGGCCGTGGAGCGGCCAGCGATGGCTCACACCGTACCAATTGCGAGCGGCGATATTGATTGCGCCCCGCGCCCCGGGCTGTTAGTTTTTCGGCGTATCGCCCCGATGGAAAAATGTGGGAGAAGTGCAGCCATGACCAAGCTCCGCGTTCACAACCTCGCCGTCTCCCTCGACGGCTTCGCCACCGGCGAAGGCCAGTCGTTCGAGACTCCCTTCGGTCACGCCCAACAGCGCCTCATGAACTGGTTCTTCCCGACCCGCACCTTCGTCAGCATGACCGGCCACGAGGATGAGGCGACCGGTGCCGGAACGCGAGGTGTCGACGACGCGTTCGCTGCCGCGACCAGCCAGGGCATCGGCGTCGAGATTATGGGACGCCGCAAGTTCGGACCACAGCTCGGTCCATGGGAAGACGAGTCCTGGCGCGGCTGGTGGGGAGAGGAGCCTCCGTTCCACTCGCCCGTCATCGTTCTCACGCACCACGACCGCCCCGACCTCGTCGTCGGCGAAACGACTTTCCTTTTTCGCGAGCTGTCACCAGTGGATGCCCTGGCACTGGCAACGGAACTCGCAGACGGTCTCGACGTACGCCTCGGCGGCGGCCCCACCGTCGTTCGCCAGTTTCTCGAAGCCGACCTCGTCGACTACCTGCACGTGGTCGTTGTACCGATCGTCCTCGGTCGCGGCGTGCGCTTGTGGGATGGCCTCGAAGGACTCGAAGAGCGCTTCGACATCGAAACCACCGCCTCGCCGAGCGGCGTTGTGCACTACGTCTTCACGCGGTTGGGGCGCTGAGCGCGCGATCGGCAGAGCCCGCGACCCCACAACCGGCGACCGTGGGGCTGCGTCGAACCTGCGGCTCGGTGACCTACGTGAGTGCGTCCCACGCTCGCCGCGCCCGCCGCTCGGCGTGAAGTGCCGGGTAGATCCCGAGAAATACGGCCATAGGCGCAAGGAGGCGCACGTCGTGAATGTCGTGGGCGGCGTAGGTCCGCTCAAAGCGCTGGACGTAGAACAAGTAGTCCCTCGGCGTGGTGTCCAGCCGTCGTGCTGAGATTGCAGCAACCATCTCTGAGACGTATCCGACCTTGATCCCGTTGAGCGCAAGATGCACCGCGAGGTCGAGATCCTCGTGCATGAGGTCGGCGCGATCCGGGCACACCTGGTCGCGCACGACCAGCCAGGCCTTCCTGGTCAACGCCATGTTGCTGCCGAAAAGGAAGACGTAGGTTCCCGCGAGTCTCACCATCGCCTTCCTGACGGAGTCGTCCGCTCGAAGGCCAAAGGCCCGCAGCGGCATGTCGTAATACTCGACCGGGCCACTTGCGGCCTGAAACTCGCCGGTGGAGAACGCGAGTTGCACTTGCTCGACCCAGTCGGGCTCAACGGTAGAGTCAGCATCTATACGACCGATGATTTCGCCCTCGGCGGCGTCGAAACCCGCGTTGCGGGTGGGGGTGATTCCCTGCTCCTTGTCCTGTGTCAACAGCCGGATGCCCGCATCCGGGAAAGCTGCCTTCATGGCCTCCACAACCGATCGAGTCCCATCCGTAGACCGGTTGTCGACGACGATGATCTCGAGCGCTGCGTGAGTCTGTTCGATCGCCGCGACCAGGCAATGCCGGATTGTCGATTCCTCGTTGAACGCGGGAATGACAATCGAAACGGTTGGCAGGTCGGCGGTCGTCACTCCGATCCGGTCAGCGGCAGAAGCGGTTACGGGAGCGGGCATTGACCATCCATTCGTTGTGGCGGTTACACGAGCATGCCACTCAGCGCGCGACGAAGTAAGGGCCGCTGTCAGTCGGCTAGCTGATGGGGCGTGTTATTGCCGTCGGCAAGAAATTCGCTAACCCCGTAGCGACGCCACGCACCGCGCGAGCATGTCGCCAAAGGCTGCCCGCTCGGTCGTGCTGAGATCCGACTTCATCCGGTCTTCGACCGCGCGCACCGCTGCGCTGGCGGCCGCCAGCTGCTCTTTGCCTTTCGGCGTGAGCACGGTTGGGAGGGAGCGGCCGGCCTCGGGTCGCTCCGCCCGGGCGACGATCCCGTCGCGCTCGAGCGCTTGCAGCAGCACGTTCATCGACTGGCGGGTGACAAATGCGCCGCGAGCCAGCTCCGAGTTCGACAGGCCCGGGCGCTGGGACAGCAGTTCGAGGCACGAGTAATGGGTGATGTTCATGCCGAGCGGACGCAGAACTTCTTCCATCGAGACATGGAGCGCGCTGGAAGCCTGCTTCAGCAGGTACCCGAGGGAGGTGTCCAGTTCGATTCTCGCTTCAGCTTGACTCATGTCAACATTCTGACATACAGTGCTCTATGTCAACATACTGACACAGCGCAACGAGGAGAACGACAATGACTGCAGTATCCGGCCCCGGATTCATCTCACTACAGGTTCGCGACATGGCTGCATCCGCGGCCTTCTACGAGAAGTACCTCGGTTTCGCCCGCCAGCCCGGCCCGCCGCACGCTGTCGTCTGGGCTACGACGCCCGCTGCCTTCGCCGTGCGTGAAGCAGCTCCCGGCGTCGACCTTGACTCGGTTTCGCAGCTCGGACTCGGCGTCGGCATCTGGCTGCACGCACCCGAAGCCCAGAAGGTACACGACGCGCTCGACGCCGACGGCATCCGCATCACCTCCGCTCCGATCGACGGGCCCTTCGGTCGCACCTTCACGTTCGCCGACCCCGACGGCTACCTGATCACCCTGCACGACCGCGCGTAGCCCGAACCGATGGACACCCTCGAAACCGTGCACCCGGTCGACGGTCCGTGGTCACTCGCCACGAGCCGTCGATTCTGGGAGGGATTCGCTCCCGCCGCCCTCGCGGCCCAGGCGGCAGACGACAGCATCCGCGGCGTCTTCCTGTCGGACACCGACTGGCAGCGCACCGACATGGTCATCACGCAGGAGGGCGGATCGGCTCGGATCGTGGTGCACGGAGCCAGCGATCTTGCGGCAGCAACGGCGCAGGTACTCAGGTTCATGTCTCTCGACATTGACGGACGCGGCTGGCCGGATGTCGCCGATCGCGACCCCGTCATCGCGGCTGCCCAGCGCCAGCTGCCCGGCTTCCGTCCCTGCGGTTTTTACTCGCCGTACGAGGCCGCGGCCTGGGCGGTGCTGTCCCAGCGCATCCAAATGCGCCAGGCTGCGGGCATCAAGTCCCGCCTCACCGACGAGCACGGCGACGGCGGCGCTTTTCCGTCGCCCTCGACCCTGCTCGAACTGGAGCTCGACCTTCCCGGCCGCAAGAACGAGTACCTGCACGCGGTCGCAGAAGCTGCGCTCGACGGCGTGCTGTCGGGGGAGCGCCTGCGCTCGCTCACGGTCGACGAGGCGCTTCGACAGGTTCAGGAGATCACGGGCCTCGGTCCGTTTGCAGCTGAACTCGTCGTCATCCGCGGGGCGAACTTCCCGGACGTCATCCCGCAGAACGAGGGGC
>Ga0247735_1000813_pt1 | contig 12351 bp, 9 predicted proteins | sample UWRJL178409R2_FD_180934 | JGI IMG/M metagenome (GOLD analysis project Ga0247735, IMG submission 180934) | Plant litter microbial communities from Arlington Agricultural Research Station in Wisconsin, United States - UWRJ-L178-409R-2 | ecosystem: Environmental > Terrestrial > Plant litter >...
GACTTTGCGGATGAAAATGGTGGCAACCGTGCCTTCGGTGGCGCGGGACACAACGCTACTGTGGACTACCTCTACAACACCCTTAAGGCCACAAAGTACTACGACGTGAGCAAACAGGCCTTTGTTGAGCTCTTTTCTTCCGCCACCGTGGAACTCACTGCTGGTGGAGCAAGTTACATCGCCAGCTACATGACGTATGGTCCCTCGGGCCAAGCGAGTGCTCCCCTCATTGCTGTCAGCAACTTGGGTTGCACAGCTGCAGACTATCCTGCCGAAGTCGCAGGAGCAATTGCCTTGATTTCTCGAGGAACTTGCACATTTGCTGAGAAGGCAACTGCGGCCAAGGTTGCTGGTGCGGCTGCTGCCATCATTTACAACAATGTGCCGGGTACTCTTGCTGGTACTCTTGGCGCAGTTGGAGACTATGCCCCAACAGGTATTACACTCCTATTCGATATAATGTAACTCGACTAACCTCAATCCAGTTGGTGTTGATCAAGCGAGCGGCACCGCCCTTCTTGCAGCCGTCACCGCCGGAACCGTTGACGCAGTCCTCGATGTCAACGCCATCTCCGAGAACCGTACCACTTGGAACGTCATTGCCGAGACCAAGGGCGGAGATCACAACAACGTACTCATGCTCGGAGGCCACACCGACTCCGTTTTTGCCGGCCCTGGTATCAACGACGATGGCTCCGGCACCATCGGTGTCCTCAAAGTCGCCGAGGCCCTCACTAAGTTTAAAGTCAAAAACGCCGTCCGCTTTGGTTTCTGGTCGGCCGAAGAATTCGGAAAGCTCGGTTCTTTCGCATATATCAAGACCCTCAACGGAACTCTCGGCGGCAACTCTTCTGAAGTTAGCAAGATTAGGGCATACCTCAATTTTGACATGATTGCGTCCCCCAACTACGTGCTCGGCATCTATGACGGTGATGGCAGTGCTTTCAACTTCTCCGGACCTGCTGGATCTGATACCATTGAGAAAGATTTCGAGGACTTCTACACCAAGAAAGGTCTCCCATATGTACCTTCCCTCTTTTCCGGTCGCTCCGATTACGCCGCTTTCCTTGAGAACGGCATCCCGTCTGGTGGTCTATTCACTGGTGCCGAGCAATTGAAGACACCTGAGGAGTTCCAGCTCTTTGGTGGTGAGGCTGGTGCGCCGCTTGATGCCAATTACCACCAGGCTGGGGATACTATTGAGAATCTGGCTCTTGATGCGTATTTGCTTAACACTCAGTCGATCGCCAACTCAGTCGCCAAGTACGCCCTTAGCTTTGACGGCATACCAGCGTCAAACGGCACTAAGAGGAAGAGGAGCGCGGAGCTACACAGATACTTTGCACGATTCGATCATGCGAGCACACATGACCATGCCACTCCCTGTGGCCAAGGTCACATCGCCATTTAAGTGACTGATCACATTATACAGTTTTGTCATGGTTGCTTAAGATGTATAACAGACTAGTGAAAATGTTGTATAAAAGTAGTATATTGATAATTTAAAAGTTCCTATCTTAAATGCTGAGATGCATGTGCTTAGACCTCGCAGATAGCACACCTCATTTATTATTCCTGCATCCTCGTGGATATCTATGATTGTAAGATCGACGACCTTTTCTAGGACTACTGTGCAAACTTGGAACTAGGTTCGTCATATGCGTCTATTAAATATCATCGTCTGAAGTTGGAACACATGCAGTGAAGGGCTATTAATTTTATCTGTGAAGCAATCTTCAGAATAGTGTCTTTTGAGGTCATGTTAGGGTGAGTCAGTTCACCAGTAGTTCTCTACTACCCCAACTATAGGGCTCTCTTGACGACTGAAGCAAAGCGGGACTCATAGAATGAAACCAGGAACGAGGCTTCACTAAGGGTTCTTTCGCCGATGCGGTATACATGCTTAAATTTTCAGTAACTATACAAACAATGAGCATGGCCAGGGTGGTAGAGCCTGATGTCACATTCATAACGCGCTAGTCACGGTGTACAACTGCTGCTTCCCTATTGCCTCTACTTCCACCTCCACATCCACCTCTAGGACTCTATCCTGCCACAATCGCCAATCAGTCAATATAATAAACATGAGCTCAAAGCAAGACACAGTCAGTACCCTGCCTGGTGAAGCACTCCACAGCATCTAAAAAGAGGTAGCTCTTGGCGGAAGTCCAATATCCCTTACTTAGGATATGTATATGGTGCTTAGCTACAGAGAACTAAAACTACAGAGATGCAATACGATATGCTGTCACAAATCATCAATATTCATACCAAAAATGTTTGTTATCTCAGAAGGTACATATATGACGGTCACTACCATCACAAAAGGATCCGTACTTAACTACAAGATTTATACTGTGAAAAGACAGACATTGCTAAGCACACCTCATGTAGCGAGCGGGGCATTCATGCTGATTCAGCATAATAAGCAACTTGGGCATAAAATGTTTGATTCCGTTACCATTTTTCTTGAAGCAATCCCTTTATGTGCCTTCGTCTCAAGGTTGTTGTTGACTAAGGAGGCTCTCTAAGGAATACTTGCAACTATAATTTCATTAGTCTGATGGGCGTACATATTGTGGTTGGTACATGTAGTCCATGGCCCAGGTCTCATTCTTGTTGCAAAATGGAATTCTGGTTCTTTTGGTCACTCGCTTACTTCACTTACTTCACTCACGTCGTGATATAAGCAAATTATGTGCTCTCCCTGTGGATAGATCTCGGAGGCAATGACATCAGCTATGTAGAACTATGAGCTTGCATCAATACTCATTAATATTTAGCAGTTGACGGACAGATACCGGAAAACCTCCTTGCTTAGTATTAGATATACTTGTGGTAAAGCATACGTTCATATACATCTATCAAAACAGCATGAGACGACTGTATCTAATATTATTTATGGTAGTTTTGTAGAGTTAGATGTGATGTTTCCTCGTTGACAAACACATGAATCAAGTGTTCAAAAATTCGTAGCTGTCCGTGTCTCAAGCTAGTCATCAATTTCAAAAAACTGTATTTGATCCGAAGTCTTCCTGCAAGAAGGAGATTTTGTTGACTCGCCTATAACATAGACATTAGAAGTAGACTGAATTAGAAACAGACCGAATTACTAGTGCCGTGTTAGACTGTGATTAGCTAGTATGAGGCTCTAAACCTGAAACAGAATGGTCTTGAACTCGCAACGGGTCCTGTTGTAAAGATAATTTCCTTATCTAGCCAAGTATTGATTACTGCATCGACGATGCATGAATTTCGTTTCCTCCATAGGCCCGGCATGGTAAGCCGCTCGGATGTTCACACCCTTGCAAAAATCATGATCGAGCGTCCGAATCGGGTTAGTAACAAGTGGCTGTAATTCTCTTCCTACAAAACCTAGATAGAATCAAGTATAACGACAAAAACAGCGCAGGCGACACATTTATGACCAAGATTATAAAAGTGCTCATCAGATAAGGGAATAAAACAAGTATAAATGTTCTGTTCACAGCGATAACTATCAAGAATTCAGTCCAAAGATGTTGATTGGCGGATGTTTTTCAATCGTGGAGTTTTGGAAAGTTTTCATCTCAACAGTACTTCACTTTGGTGTGATCAGCATTCCCTATGCAACTATATGCAGTAAATTTCTACTCCTATGACTGTCAAGTATTCATGTCTTCTACTTTACGTTAAAATTTCAGCTTGAGCTCGAAGGACATTTTGCCTGCACTATCTGTCACGTGTACCACTCTATCCCACTATGTCAACGTGACAGTTATGAGCCCGTAAATTCTACCTACATCTACTTATATCTTTTACATTTGCAGAAGGTCACGCCACTAGTCCTTTCGTCTTGCGTCGCCTGCTGACGATCGTATACCTTTATTAACGTCTGTTAACTAGTATTACACTGTGTTGTCGCCCTACTTTATTACTTTACATTATTTAGGCACCTACGCAGTTATTTTATACTAGCGTTTCTGGCAGCCTACCTCAGACACGGCGACGACGCTTTACTACGGCAGACGACCTCGACCTTATTCACCGACGCTAACGCCTTTAGCCTCACCTACACCACTAAGTCATCACTGCTATACAAATGTTGCAAAATTAACGCACCCTCGTGTAGAAGTCGCCATTTGATGCGCCCTCATGTGGAATAAACCAGAAAATTCTGGGGCAGGAGAAAGACCGGCTGTGAGTAGAGGGGGAGAGCTGCTTTTTTAAAGGATATTACGCGTCATTCTTATTACCAACCCTAGATTCATTTTTTTTTACATCTCTACACTGCTCGTTTCGAGCTGGAGGGGTGTGTCACATGTCATCTAGCTGGTTCAATTCATGGTTCAGCTCTTGGTTCAGCTGAATTACATCATCATCAGCTATCTATATATAGGGCCTCGATGCCTCTCAAAATTCATCACTTTTGGCTCCCACTTCTACCCTCTCTCAACGTGACACTATCTGTGTAGCCACCAATTGCTCGCCTTCTTCCAGATTTGGATAACTGAAACCAAATAAAATCATGTCCTAACCCAGATATCCCTCTTAATAGGATACTAGGGCGGTTTGCGCCGTCATGATTAGTCAAACTAGTAAAAAGAAAACAGCAGTATTCATGGGATCTGTGACCTTTGACGGTATGGCAAAGTCCTCTGTCGGAACGTAAACAACTTTGGCTGTACGTTTGGGGTAAATTCTTTATAAAGATTCAGAACATCCAATAATGATTCGACGTTCAAGCGTAGATAGTTTCGCAGGACAACTGCTGCATCCCCGGAAGCTGGTGCAATGTTGGAAGCCATGCCGTACAATTACTGTCATTTCTTTAGCCATGTCCTTGATATTCGTAACCCAGATATAAGTTGGGCGAACTCGGTGCGATTCCAAGTCATGTATCCAATCAGAACGACATTGTACTCCTGGAAGATGATAGTTTTTCGGATCGCGCTAAGCTCTAGCCATGTGGGGGATTTAGTACTACATGTAAAGTCTGTGTGCACCGCTCAAATTCCACCAAAAGTCACCTATCTACCTACGAAAAATAAGAAAATGATCCTAATGAACAACAGGTATAAGCTCTACGTAGTATGAAGAATATATCTGAGAGTACTTTTGCCTCTTTAAATTTCTAGAGTACTCAATAGTACTGAAAGGGTAGAAGATTAAAAAGAGTAAATTTTAAAATGCATCAACTTAACATGTGAATTTGCTGTTTTTCTACCTTTCTCTAATGTTTTCACTATGCGGCACTACTACTTTAATGCAATATAATGAAAGTATTAACTATATAGATAATGCTAAAAGCCCTATACGATTAACAGTATTTTAAAGTTTTAAACAATTTAAATTAGTAGTTCTTTCTCAAAAAGGTAGCAAAAGTTACTTTTTGGGTGTAGGATTCAGCATGCACACAGACTTTATGTGCGCTATTGTACCGTTGCCTATTCAATATTTATCAAGAACATGTTCCGAAAAAGGGTCAGTCCTGAACGGAGTCTTATGAGCAACATCATCGGCTTTCTTCAAGTTACGTCCACGTCGCTGTTATGAACACGTCCTTGCACAATCCAAAGTCGGCTGAACTGGAGCAGAGTGAAAGAGCTCTCAACGCACGCGATGTTTTTGTTTTATCTTCAATGATTGTTACCACCCCCTCCCGTGAGTTTGGGTCCTGAAAACACAGTGACAAGTTCTTCAAACAGACATTCGTGTTTCGGCAAGTGCTCTTTGCATTCCTCTGTATATTCTGGTCCATCATAGTAATCTGCACAGCTATCTTCTTAATATTATTCTCGTCGATGCACTAAATTCCTCCAAATAAATCTTCTGCCTAAATGATGCCGAATGCACAGAAATAAGAGATCAAGGCTTTTAGTAACGTGTCTTGCTTCATATCTATGTAGTCGAGTGAGAAGACTAAGTCTGGTTCATCCCGTGTGTCCGCTATTGCCTCGTATTCATCTTGCAAACTCTCATAACTGGCAGATGGGAAAGAAAAGTGTACCAATGTATCCCTTTTAAGTGCAAGTTCGGGTATCCAGATGTGAATGTAGGGACACGGCAATACCAGGGATATATGAAGTGTAGTCATAATAGTCATGGTAGTCATGATAGTCATACTAACAAGCCGTCCTTAATTTTGTTCCAAAGGGCCAAATATCCATGAATATGGAAAAGCCTAAATATTGGGGAATTTTGAACAAAAGTCGAAGGTTCATGGGGGATTTGTAATACAAGCTCAGTCAAGTTGCTAAGTTGCTATGTTGTAGCAGTGTTGATTTGTGGCTTGAATTGGCGAAGTCTTACAAAGGCACCCAAAGTTTGACTTATCGATGATATAGACAAAGCTAGAACTAAGCGATTATTCTCACATGTAGTGGCTGGACCTGTATCCATTATATCTTTGAGCTACTCACGTGCTTTGGAGGGGATCGGATGCCTTATCAGGATCCATAACACTGTAGGCATGTATCAAATCCTTCGTATCCTATTCGTGGCTTCCTTTCCTGCTTAGAATGCACTACACCTGTCATGAAGGATAATTCTCGTATAGTTTTCTATTATTAATAATATCTTGTTATCTGTGCCGTTCAAGGGCGTGAACCCTGTATAGGATGTTCCCCGCATCTAGCTCAACTCAGTATGTACTTCCGGTAGTATCTGCAGAAAAGCGCGCTTCAATGCTTGCCAAGGCGCTACCTTCTGAAGCTTAACCTAAAGTCAACTTGTCCGCATCTAGTCACCTATCTCCTCCAACCCCCTCCAGTCCGGTTCTTCATTGCCTCTTCTTCGGTACTCAGAACCAAAAAAATCGCTCTATCAAGGGACATATTCGCTCTATTAAGGGCCGACTATATCCTTACTCTTTTCAGCACTAGCAGAATCACCATTGCCATCGTCACAATCTTCACGCGTTGTCTACGGAATCCGGGGTTGGGCAGGGCGCTTTATGTGCCGACCTCGAGAAAAGGAATGCTTAGAGTAAAACTCCACTCGTGACGGGTGCAATCGAAGATGCTTTAGGAATACGTTGTGCATTGGTGGCCGTACCTAAACCTCGCCACACCAGTGTGCGACGAAGAGTTGGAAAAGAGAATATTTATGTCAACAAGCTACCTTGCCTGGCATTGCTGTCTCGGTACGTGGAAAAGCGCTTCCACGGTGAACACTTGGTGTACTTTATAGTATGCCGTTGTGGCTGAACTGAGCTACATAGAACACAAATCGAGCGATCTATTGAACTATTTTGTACATTCAGTGACATGAGCACCAAGTCTTCTACAAGCTCTTCAAGATATATAGAACTTGGAGTATGGCAGTTCGTTTTGTAAATATGGGCGTAAAGAATTCTAACAGCTCTTGGATGTGGTTGTTTGAGTGAATTGAATGGTGGGAAGGATTTCGATATCTTGATTGTTCCCGGGAGTATGTTGTTACTTACATGTGTAGGATGTGTAGGATGTGTCAAACTGTACGATAAACTTATCATTCGCCTGGCCCTGGCAGCCTTGCACGCATAGAGTGCATGCCAACATTTCGATATCTCTCACATCAACCAATCAGTATAATCCTTGAGACTGATCCCACGGTGAGTGGATCTCAGTAGGAGGATTATAGCCTGCTTCGGAGCCCCGAACTGCGCTTATCTTGAACCAATCGCGCACAGCAGAAGTACCGGCATACACCCGAGCATCTAACTAGGACACTGCAACTTCATACCGGATAAGAGAACGAGCTTCCGCTTTTTCTTTCCATGATTGCCTATAAAGACGACAAGCCTTCCCGATAATGAAGAAGCTACATCCAAAGGTCAAGCACAGTCACTATCACCAGACACGGTTTATTCGACCATGTATATCAAGCGCATCCTTACACTTTGGGTCTTTGTCTTACTCTCAACCATCACATTCGCCGTTCCGAAGCCTGCTCATGGTCACGATGCTGCTGGACGATCGAAGAAAGGTCAAGTGGGAAGACGTGGGGCGAAATACTATCAGAACGGGACAGTGTTTTGCGCTACCCAAGCTCTCCTAGCCAATCCCGCTCCGTACTTCAACGTATGGGGCGGTTTGACCGATGTTGAGGCTGCTGGTACTGTGGAATGGATGTTCCAACAGGCCGATCTCAACTTGACTGTTTCCGAGAGCTCATCGGAATGGGATAATTCCATGTAAGCCTAAAGCATCCCTTGAGACATCTCGAGTTACAATTATTGACTTAAAATAGCCTGTTGGTTGAGTTGATGATTCCAAATAAAACGGATGTTCTTGCGTATATCGACAATTCGGGTGCAGCACCTACTCGCTACGCTCATGTCGTGCTCGACGTTCGTGCTACTCCAGAACCCCATTACGCCGATATTTTGGTTGGACCTTTGCCGGTCAAAAACGGAACCACGACCTGGGTGCCTCTTGAATACACTTACACTCGTAAAACTCAAGGAAGGGTACGCAACCTAGACGCTGATAATCTCCAGAACCGAGCGTTTCTCAAGAAGGTCGGAGCGGACGTTCAAGACATCACTCTTGGCCTCTGGGGAATGACTGCTGTGGGTGACAACGCTACTATGCAGATCTGGGCAGTTGATCCTGTCAATCAAGAAGACGGCAAGATCACCGTTTGGCATCAGTTCGTCAAAAGTTCGGCCGAGGGGTGGGACACTGGCTCCATCATGCCAGCTGGTCTTTATTTTGTTGCCGATCTGACAGGACGCAATTCTTCTAAGTGGGGTTTGAAAGGATGGTTATACAACAACATCTTCTACAGCACGACAGATGGGCTCAGAGCTGCTTTCAGAGCTCCTGGGTTCGAGAAGTTGCCTCTCAATTACGATGGAGAGTGGGACAGTGTCGATCATCAAGAGCCGATCCCATCCCAAGATACCCGAACTCCACCTGTTGCTATCGCTCCTGGTGGAGACAGATACTCAGTTGATACTCAGCAGAAATATGTTGAGTGGATGGATTTTAGCTTCTACGTTGGTTTTTCTAGAGACACAGGAATGAGTCTTTACGATATCAAGTACAAAGGCGAACGCGTCCTTTACGAACTTGGTCTACAAGAAGCACTTGCGCATTACGCCGGTGAGCAATCTCTCGATAATCATCATCTTGCAGCTTCTGATCTCTGGCGCAGGTAATGATCCCATCCAATCTGGAACGGCTTATCTCGATAGTTTCTATGGATTCGGTCCGTATGCCTTCGAGCTAGTACAAGGATACGACTGCCCAGCTTATGCAACATATCTGAACTCCTCATTCTATGTCTCAGAGACCACGCACACTCATGTAAACTCCATCTGTCTCTTTGAGTTCGACGCCGACTACCCAATGGCACGACATAGCACCAGCGAGAATGTGATGGTATCTAAGAATATCTACTTCACTATCCGATCTGTTAGCACAGTTGGAAACTACGACTACATGTTTAGGTAAGTATCTTCAAGCTATTTCTCTAACAAGTCATCTAATATAATGTAATAGTTACTCTTTCTACATGGACGGCTCTATCAATGTCGAAGTCCGAGCATCAGGCTACATCCAAGGCGCCTTTTTCGCCAACAACGAAGACTACGGCTTTCACATCCACGATGCATTATCAGGCTCGATGCATGACCATGTCTTGAACATCAAAGCCGACTTCGATATAGCTGGAACTGCCAATACTGTCCGAAAAATCTCCAACGTCGCCACCAAGGAAGTGTATCCATGGTCTTTCAACAAGACGCGCAGCACGATGAAGCTCACTCGCTCGGACATCGCCAACGAAGACCACTCGCGCTTCAACTGGGAAGATAATGGCCTCACTCAAGTCGTTGTATCTAACAAAGACGCTCTTAACAAATTCGGCGAGCCACGTGGATATCGCATCGCTCCTCTCTCTGGGACCGCACATCTAACAGTAAAAGACAGCTCCAATCTCGTCAATGCCGCAAACTGGGCAAACTACGACATTCAGGTTACACGTCAACACGACACAGAACCACGCGCTGCACATGCATATAACAGCCAGGATGTAGCCAACCCGGTAATCAACTTCAACGATTTCTTCAACTCAGAGTCGCTGGAGCAAGAAGACTTGGTAATGTGGTTCAATCTTGGCATGCATCATGTGCCGCATACAGGGGATTTGCCGAATACAGTTTTCACAGCTGCACATTCTGGTATACAGTTCACGCCACATAACTATCTGCTTGGTGATCCAAGTAAGGAGTCTGTGAACATGGTCAGGTTGTCATATAGTGGAGGTAGTGCTACTGTGAATAAATTTGGACAGGGCAGTGGAGATGTCTGTCCTTTGGTGTATGGGCCTCTCGTGCCGGATCTAGAGGGCTATATTGGAGATGTGGTTATTCGGAAGTATCCCTTCAATCCGAATGAACCTTTCTATGAGACCGATGGTATATCATGAGGGGGCCAGTGGGGAGTTGCAGATTAGATGAAATGATCCTGAGGAGCTCTGCATGAAAGTAATTCTATACACTCTTCAGAAGATAGCAATAGCTAGGGTAGGATCAAGCAAAGCAGGACATTTGTTGAACATGTGAAATTGCGACATTTCCTCAGCATCAAAAGACTAACGGCCACTTCACACTCAGTCTCATAAAAACTTCTCTCTTCGTCGCCCTTTGCCCCCTCCTCCTCTGCCTTCTTTCCCAATCCTCAACCCCGCTCTTCTATCAGCAAACCCCAAGCAATACCCGTTAAAACAGCAATGTTTCTCACATGCACAAAAGTATTTTCACTTCCCTGTTTCCTCCAAGTCCACAATATCCCGATATCAGCCCATCCGGCCAGTGTCCAGAACGCAATCAAGATTCCAATCGCCCGCTTATCTTCTAGATATGCGAGTGTTGAGATGGTGAGGCCAGCAGCAAGATTTCTACCGCCCATGGCGGGAACGAACACGGTGTTTGAATTCGAGGCGAATGGAATACCAAAGGCACGAGCCACTGTGTGGGTGAGTTTGGAATTAGGACCCGTGAATGAAGGCTTACAGGGGACAGGATAGCAGTATCCAATCACGCCAGCGAAGATGAAGATTCCACCCGCTAGTCTCGCTGCAGAGAAAGGATCATAGAAGGCAAGGATCCCGGCTGCGATCGGTCCTGCGTTACCCAAGAATCGTGTTACAGCTCCCATATTGAAAGTGTGAAATGCGTAGCCTAGTTTTCTGTCGCAACTACTCGAAGAGTAAAATCTAGTGAACTCGATGCCATGTTTAATTTGGTGAGAAACAAGGCACACTTATAGTGCTTACGTCGGAGGTAGCATCTGTACTATATACATTAATAATGCTTCGGACAAAATGACTATTAAGTCCAGCGGCACGCTAGTCTGTTTTAGGTGAAACCTGCGGGTTATTGAATTAGTATCAACACATTTCGCAGAATTCTCTGCAGGGAATACAATGTTTAGTAATGTTAAAATCTCCTCCTGTTTGTGCTCTTTCCGCAAGATTTCTCGGATTACTCAAAAACAAGAGCTGAAGTGCTTCTCAATGCCTAGAACATGATATTTTGTGTCTGCTCTATCTTTATAGGTTACATGCGCTTAATCAAGCAATCTACGATGAATCTACAAAGCTTTGGATAATGACTCTGATTCAAGCTAAACTAAATCCATCTTATACTAACCTAACGTCATGGAAGCAAGTCGCTTTTCTTATACTAGAACTTCTAGGACTCAACAAAAGATTGTGGATGCTGCGATCTCCCATAGTTCAGCGAAACCACGTTCGAATTAGGGGATTTTTTATCAGGTCAAATAGAACTGCGCGATCGGAGAATTGAGATGGCGTCTCGGTCATTTCGGTGCTGATACATTCACTGCATTGTGATAAGTACCACAGAAGCTATCAATCAACTCACTTGCAAGCGCTTAATTAATCGCTTAATTAGGTAATAATTTAATTAAATTAAGTTACTCTTATACATTTTTGCAAGTAAATTAAGTAGAGATGTAAAATTTAATTAATTTAATTAATCTACTTAATTCTTTATTATAAAGCTGTAAATTTACGTGTAAGCGCGTTTAATAAGGCCTTTTTTAGTGTTGTACTTTAACGATTTTAGTCTAGAATTATAGTTTTACGTTAATGCGTACGCTACTCTATTTTAGCCTACGCGTACATTTTATAGGAGGTAATTGTTCCTTCTTTCTATCTACATACTTAACTATAAGCTAACGTTTACGCCTTATTTAACGCGCTGTACGCGCTAACGACGACTTATAAGCTACGACCTTTAAGCAGGAGCTCCGCGATTGCGTTAATCTATTACCCGCCCTTAAAGCCTCCGTGGCCCCCTCTGCAACAGATACAGCGCCTAAGAGTAATGCTACTAACGATAGATTTAACGCTTAATTT